>OIZO01000913.1_pt1 | contig 17497 bp, 13 predicted proteins | sample 1588551 | NCBI WGS metagenome assembly OIZO01 (sample SAMN03283271) | human gut metagenome | biome: human-associated habitat; material: feces | host: Homo sapiens | place: Peru | collected 2012 | reverse complement strand
AATATATTGCTTTTTTCAAACATTTCTGAAAATGTTGTAGCATCTGTCCTAGTTGGATGTATACTTACTAAAACTTTTTTCCATTCTAAACCTTTAGCTTGATGTACAGTCATATATTTACTATTTTTAGAAAACACCTCATTAAATAAACTTTGAGCAGTATTCCATTCTATCTCATTTATTAGACTCATAAATTGTTGGTTGTCTTCTTCTGAAAACAATTCTATTTTAAAATCCTCTAAATCTATTGTCTTGTTTAGAAATATCTTTATTTCTTTATTTGCTACTTCATTTAAATTATTATTAAATTTGTTAATAATTTCAACTACTTTAGTCTGATTGTTTATATTTCTAAAGATATTCTCTAAAAAACTGTTAATTTTAATTATTAAACCTATTGATAAATTCTCTTTTAAAGTATTTTTATCTACCTTCCCATATATTTCAATTGCATTTAAAATATTATTTATCGTTCGTGTTTTATATGTTTTATTTAAATATATAATAAATTTAAAAGCTTTTACCCACAATATACTTGAACTTTCTGATATTTCATATCTTATATCTATTGGGCTAGCATAATAACTATTATAAATTTTCTTTAGATTTTCTTTTTGTTCATTAGATATATCCACTATATATTTAAATGCATAAGCCCATGTCCTAGTTATAATTGCACCTTCATCATTTAATACTTGTCTTATTATATTTTCAATCTTTTCGTGTGAAGAATTTGTTACAAAATGTACCAATCTTCTTTCTGCATTTTGTTTTTCTTCCTGATTTTGATATTCTTTTATACTTTTTTGTTCTAAATTATCATTTCTCCTTATATAATTGCACAATTGTACAATATTGTTAGTAGATCTTCTATTTCCATTTATTTTATACTCTATTATTTCCGACATGGAAAAATTTTTAAATTGAGTGGGTCTAGCACCTTGAAAACTATATATAGATTGAGCAACATCACCTATAACTGTTATTTTTGATATTTTGTCACAAATTTTTGATAATAGCATAGTCTGTAATGGATTAGTATCTTGAAACTCATCAACAAATATATATGGGAATTGAACTCTTAATGCATATAAAATTGTTGGATTTCTTTCTATTATTCTATATCCAAAATATAATATTTCATCATGATTTAGTTTTCTAACTACATTCCATAAATATTTTTTTATAACCTTTTTGTGTAGTACATTTATTTTATCACTACTTATTAATTCTTTTTTGTTTTCCTCTATATATTTATTTATATCTATTTTTACTTCTCCCATTATTTTTTTTGAGTAATTTAATTCTTCTTCTGTACCTGAATTCGCATTAATATAATCAAAAATTTCCTGCTTTTCTCTTCCATGTAAAATTCCTACTCCTTCTATTTGTGAAGAAATTCTAGCTTTTCCCTTTACTTCTACACCATAATCTTCTTTCATTATTCTCTTTAATTCTTCTTGACAAAAACAAATTATATATTTTATTATAAATGAATGTATAGTACATATTTCTATATTATTTTCATATCCCTCTAGTCTGTTTTTTATTTCTTCAACAGCAGAGTTAGTATAAGTTATACATAGAATTTTTTTACTTTCACTTTTATATATTTTTGTTTCTTTCTTAAACATATCTTTTATATTATTAACTAGAAAATATGTCTTACCTGCTCCTGGACCAGCATATATTTTTTTATTACTGTTTATGTTTTCTAAATCCAATATATCACCTGAATTTATTTCATAAGCCATTCTATTCCCTCCTTTATGTATTGAGGAATTATTAATTTGTCTATTAACTCATTATTCAGTAAAATTTCTAATGCAACTTCTCCTTTTTTATTCTCAGCATAACTTAAAAACAAATTTGAAAAAAATAACTTTTCATATACTTCTTTGTTTTCATTGTCAGATTTTATAAGAGTGTCGTACTTATTAATCATGTTTTTTATTTTTTCTCTTGTTTTTTCATTTTTTATTTTTTCTACGTTATCTCTCCATTTTTCAAAATTCAATTCATTATCTTCAATAAATTTATTTAAACTTTTACATAACGCTGTTTTTAATAATTGAATAGCATTTTCTTTATTGTTTGTATTGGCTAAGAACAATTCATCCTCAAAAGTAGAACCATATGTATCTTGACATACCATAGCAATATTATTTCTCACATAATAAATTTTTTTAGATTCAATTTTTATTTTATATTTTTTAGATTCTGATCTATATTTATTTAAAGTAATTTTTTTATTTTCTAATTTGCTTTTCTTATTGTTTAACAATTTTGCTATATGTGTAGGTATAAAACTTTTAATTTTATTTAAATCTTCTTTATAATCTATTTTCAAATCTCTATCAGTTATACATAATACTTTCTTATTTATATCTCCATCCATATATAAATCTATAAAATATTTAAAATGCTTCCCACCTATATCTATGATTGAAATATGTTCATTTTCATAAGCATGTCCGCATCTTTTCCATAAATTTAGGTAGAATTAATCTTTCTGCTAACCCCTCAACTAATACTATTTTTTTAGCAAATAGCATATCCGATTTTGTTACATCTAAAAACTTCATAATATGTTTTTGGGAATCTTCTTTATCCTTTAATTGTTCTAATAAATTTATATTTACCGCTTGATTAGACTCTCTATTATAATCAAGCATATATATATTCTCAATTCCAGCAACTGATGTTATATTAGAAGAATGTGTAGTTACAAATATTTGTTGATTCAATTTATTTTCATCATCTATCTTTTTTATGTATTTAAATAATTTATATTGCATTGCAGGATGTAAATGTGCTTCTGGTTCTTCTAAACACAATATTCTAAAATCTTGTCCTGGTCTTAATTCAACTAATTTTAATAACATATAAATATTAATTAAATTATTGTATCCCACTCCATTATGACTTAGTGGAATTATATATTCTGATGTAGTATCTTTTACATCAATTTGATAACCACTTGAAATATCTGGTCTATATTTAATTCCTTGTTTTATGGAAACATTTCCGTCTTTTAAGCCTATTTCATTTTTTTCATCTTCATTTACAACTTTATCAATTTTTTGTAGTACTTCTTTAACAGCCATTTCCATTTGTTCAGATATTACAGTTGCTAAATCTTTTATCTTTTTCATATTCTCTTCTTCTTTGATATATTTATTGATCTCATTTTTTGTTTCATAATATACATCATTTGTGTTTCTTTCTGCTTCAATATAATCAATTTTAAATATATTTGATATGCTTTTCTTATCTATAATGCTATCATCCATACCATTACATATATTCCATTCATAATGCCTTTGCATAAGTTCTAAACAATTGAGATATTCATTTAAATCTCTAACATTTTTAACTAGCTCACAATAATCCTTTAAATATTTCTTATTTAATTCATACTTTAATTTTATATTTGCTACAACTAAATATTTACTTGTATCACCTTGTGAATTTCTTATATCATTTATCTTATCCAATCCTAAAAAAGGCAGTAATTTAATTATGCTTTCATCATTTTCATCATCTTCAGATATTTCATGTAAAATTTCATATTCTATTTCTATAGTAGGTGATTCTTTTCTATAATCATTATTATATTTTTTTAATAAATTACTTTTATTAAAATCATCTATATCAATATTTAAATCTTTAAGTAAATTTATTGCATGTAATAGATTAGTTTTCCCTGCATTGTTAGCTCCTATTATTACATTCAATCCTTCTTTAAATTTCATATAAAAATCTTCATAATTTCTATAATTTTTTATTTTTATACTATTTATATACATTTATTTTCTCCTTTTTTGTTTATAACTTTATCATATAGTGAGTGTAAAATTTGTCGAATTTTGTATATATTTGTTAAAAAGCAAAATAATCCTGTATTATTCTACATTCATATTTTGCTTTTCTTCAGTTATTTATAGCATTTTTTTAATTACTTGACATTATCAATTCTATTTTTCTGCATATTTATAATAGTATCTTTTATCCTATCATAATAATTATCTATTTTAAAAGCACTTAACACACAATGTTCGAAATAAATCCTATCTTTTTCTTCTAATTCTTCTCTTAATGATTTTATATCTCTACTTTTTAATTTTTCAAATGCATCTATTATTTCTTTTCTATGTTCATTTGATATCTTCTCAGGATTTAGCATATATCCTTTTCCTAAGTTGTCTTTGCTAATGTCTAATACCCCTTCTCCTCGTCCAAATCCAACAGCTTCAATATAAAACATTCCAATCATTGAGTTAAGTAATGCATGTATTAGATCTAAATCTATTTTTTCATTTCGTTGCATCAAACCTATTAATCTCTGATTAATTATTGTTGGTTTAGTAAATCTTCCATAAAATAGCCTTTCCCCTGGATTCATTCCTGTGAAAAGTAATGGTTTGTTTTTTATATTTAACATGTACCACTTATCTTTCTTTATTTTTACACTTTGATTCAAAAATGCTTCATTTCTTTTTATATAATCTATCGTTCTTTTATGGCCTAATTCCTCTAGTTCTTTTAAAGTTTTATCACAATTGAATATGTAAGAATCTGCTACTGTATTTAATTCTTTACAATTTCTAGTATTTTTTAAAGCCACATCCACGTAGTTCTCATCTACCTCTGAAATATTATCTAAGTAAAAAATATCATCTTGACCCGTTCTTTCACCTCTAAAAGGTATAAAATATTTATTAATTGGGCATAATATGTGTTTTAATTCCAGTAACCAATCAACATTATAAAATAATGAATTTATGCTTACATTCATTGATAAAATATCCTCTATTTGATCTTGAGTATAATTATTTATCTTAATTATCTGTTCATCTTTACTTTGTTTTTGCGAATTATAATAGACTAATCTTCTTAGAATTGATTCATCATTCAACTCTAATAATGTTTTATTAATAATATTAAAGCTTGTAGTATTAGTTGAATTTTCATTAATTTTCTTCTTTTCGAGAAGTATAATTGTAGTTACAATCTTTGCATTTTTAAACCATCTTTCCTTTCCACTAATAAATACTCCCTTGATATTATAATAATGTTTAACCACTTTATAAAATTGTCTCCCTGCATCCGTTCCTAACCACGAGTTTGATGTAATGACACATAAATTTCCACCATTTTTTAATAATTTCCAAACTTCAAGTATAATATAGACATACATATCACATCTATTTGATAAGTTTAAGCCTGTTTCATCTTTTACTTTTTTACATATTTCATTAACTATTTTTTCTCTTTCATCTTTATAGTAATTATTTCTACAAAAATCTATAAATGGTAAATTAGAAATTATACTATCAAACTCTTGAACTTTGTCATGTATAATCTGTCCATTTTCTGGATTAACAATGTCTATATTATTTCCTATTTCTAGCTCAAAAACATCTCTACTAAATATTCTCGCTGGTATATTAATACTTTCTGGTAATGTTAATGAAATATTAGCAATTTGAAGTGGGAATGATTGTTTATCGGACAAATATGTAGTTTCATAACACTCTTTTATTGGTAAATCCCTACTTTTATATCTAATAATTTCATTTGGTATTGTCCCTGTTCCACAACATGGATCTATACAAACATCATGCAAACTTTTTAATGATATTCTTACAAGTATTTCTGCAAGCTTTTGTGGAGTTGTATATTGCCCAATAATAGCTCTATGTGATGAATTAATTGTGTTCTCTAAAATATTATGCCAGTTATTTATATCAATATCTAATATACCACTATTAGATAAAAATGTATTAAACTCTTTTATAGTATTCCATGTTATCTCTGGTAAAAATTCTGAATATTTTATATATGAAAATATGTTGAAGAAGTCGCATTTTGACGTTATTCTGTCAAAGATTTCAATTCCATCTAATACACTTGTTTCTTTATCTATACTTTCTATAAGCTTAGCTGGATTATGATTAAATTTTATAATGTGTGCAAAAATAACCTTATTAATCCAATTTAATAAAATTATACGGGCATAAGCCATATATTCATTTTTTTCTTCCTTTAAATACTCTTGCTTTACTTCTTCCCACCATGATTCTATATAATATCTAATTTGTAAATTATTAATAGATTGCCTCTTTAATTCCTCTGCAACTAGGCTTTGATTATCATTTATAATTTCTGCCATTAAATTATTAGATATTACTTCTCCAATTATATTCGTTTTAAAAATTCCTGTAACAAAATATTCATTAATATCTAATAATATCTTTTCTATTAATTTTATCCATTCATCTTTGTATATATATACATCTTCTCTAGATTTTATATATCTTGTTTCATCCCATTTCTTAGTTATAATGAAATCTCCTGTAGTTTCATCTTTAATAAATAAAACTGCATATGTAAAGTTAAATATTAAACAACTATTTAATCCCAAAATGTTAGCTTTTCGCTTTGCATCAGCTACAAATTCATTATCATCTATAGGGACATCTGGCATTTTTAATTCCCACCCCTGTAATATTTTTCTTTGCTCTTTATCTCCATATAATATTACATCAGGAAACATTCTTGATTTTCCTGTATTAATTGTAGTCTCTCCTCCTGCTCTTTTTATTATCCAATTTTTATTTTCTAAAATTATATTTATATCACTAATTAAAGATATTGCCCAACTTCTTTCATTTTTATTAACATTAATCATTTTCATTTTCCACCTTAAAACACTTTATTAAATTTTCATTATATATAAATTTTTTTGTTTCTTCATTAATATTATTCCATGCATCTTTTAGTCTACTTTTAGATACCTCTATAAAGTTAATCTTATCTTTTTTAAACAATTCGGACTCTTGATTTTTTTCTATTCCTATAAAATTCCTGCCTTCTAACAATGCTGCAACTAAGAATGAGCCACTTCCACATGTATTATCCAATACAATATCACCTTTATTAGTATATGTTTTTATTAAATATCTTCCTAGTGCAATTGGCTTTTGAGTTGGATGATATACTTTTCCTTCGCTTTCGGCTGTTTTAAAGTATAAAATGTCAGTCGGGTATCTTTTTCCATCACTTTGCACATGAATAGGTTTAAAATCTCCATAGCTTCCAGTTAATTGATTTTTTCGCACTCCTTTATCATATGCATCTCCTAATTTCATTTGTGGATTATACGTACATTGTTTTTTGTAAAAGACACAAATATCCTCATGTTTACGTAAAGGTTGTTTTTTCGCATTCAAAAAATTAGTTGCTTTTGATTTTTCCCAAACCCATTTATATTTAAACATTTTCTCATTGCTTAGTATCAATTTCGATGTAAAAATACCATTCGATGTAAGTACTATTGCACCATCATCTTTTATAATTCTTTTATATTCTTTCCATAGTTCGTCTAATGGAATTACAGAATCCCATTTGTTCTGTGTTGTTCCATATGGTAAATCACATAAAATCATATCTATAGATTTGTTAGGTAATAATTTCATTTGTTTTATACAATCATTTTCATATATATTATTTATAAATTTTTTTATATCTTCTTTTTTCATATACTATCTCCCTGTTTACTATATCATAAAATATATTTTTTCTCAATAAATTATAAATATTTATTATATGCAATATATATTTTTATAGTATTCCTTGATAAATTTTTAGGCACATTTCTGTGCCTACTTCACCTTTCAGGCCTTATAACTTTTTTCTCTTTTAATTTCTTACCTTTTACTTTTTCCTGTTCCTTTTCCTTCATCTCTTTTATCTGTTCTTTCATCTTCCTAGTATTATCACTGACTTCATCACATAACCTAATCTCTTTCCTAACTTTCTCTATAGCAGAAGTAACACTAATTATTTCTTTAGTTACAACATCTTTATCGCTTTCATTATCTAATTTCTGCCTTTTGTAATACAACCTATTTCTTGTATTTAAGATCTTCTGTAATTCTTCTTTTTTCTGGTCTTTTAAATTTTCTATATCATTTATAGTTTCTAGCTTGTACCTACATATAAATCTTATTTGTTCTGAATACTTGTCCATCTTTTTAACTGCTTGTCTCATTTCTGGAGAAAGTTTATAGTTTAAATTTTTCTTTGGATAAACTTTTAACAAATAACAATAGTAATAATATAAAGCAATTATTCCTTTAGGCTTCCTTAATTTCTTTATGCTACCTTTATAAAATAATCTTTTATCATAAGTTTTAGGTTTAATTACTTCTTCTCTACTTGGATATCTACTGTAAATTTTATTTTTAATATTTTCAATAGAATACTCCTCTCCAAATGCTCTTTCAATTCTAATATTTCTTTTGTATGGATACCTTCTTACACTAATTTTATTTGCTCTAAAATATACTTCATATCCCATGTCTTTTAATTTTTTTATAAATTCTTGATATGTCCATGAATGTTCTATTGCATAATCTATATCTTCTTTTGCGAATTTATAATATTCTGATTCTTTCATAGATTTCTTATAAAAGTTTTCAAAATTAATTCCAGATTTACAGGTCTTTTCTTCTAAAACACTTAGTCCATATTCCTCACATATTTCGTCTGATGTCTTTCGAAGTAATGCAGTATTACTAAGATTACTATAATACTTATATCCATCTTTAAATGAAACAGAATTTATTACAAAATGATTATGGATATTATCTGTATTTAAATGTGTAGATACTACTACTTGAAATCTATCTCCACACATTTCTTCTGCAAGTCTTACTCCAATTTCATGAGCTATCTCTGGATTAACTTCTCCCTCTTTAAAAGATTGATAACCATGAAAAGCAAGTATTCCTTTTTCTTTTCCATATAACTTTTTTATAAATTGCATTTCTTTAACTGCATTATCATTTTTACAATTTATTCCTGTTGTATAGAAAAGCTTTTCTGTTTTATCTGGATTAGTAGCATAAGTTAATAATTTTTCTATACTATCAAAATTACCTCCTTCATTTTCATTTTTTGTCTTTTCTTCATCTGTTGCATAATCAATTACATGATCTAATCTTTTGTCCACTTTCCACAAACTTGTAGTCGCCATTCTATTTTCTCCTTTCATTAAAAAGGGGATTGGGGAATTTCCCCATTTTGAATTTCGAGCTGACGAAATTCATTGCTTGCTAGGACAATAGCATACATATTTTTAGTACTAAAAAATTACCTTTTCTTTATCAAATGCATCATATATTTTGAAAAATACTTGGACTTTTTAAATAAAAATCCAAGCATTTTTCTTCTGATTTTTTTATTATAAAATTTTTAATTTAAAACTATTTTTATCGTAAAAATTTGATTTTTTTCCATCATTTATAGTTTCTTTTATCGCGTTATTTTTATCTTCTAATTTAAATATTTTGTTTATTTTTCTTAATAAAATTTCTTGTTTTGTGTCTCTTATCAAACATGGTATTTTATCATAACCTAATGTTTTTGCTGCTATCATTTTTAATCTTCCTTTTAGTATTCTGTATCCATTTCCTGCTTCAATAACTTCTATTGGTTTGCCTATGCCATGTTTTCTTATTGCATCTATTTGCAAATAAATTTTATCTAAATTAGCTTTATTATTTTCATTATATTTGCATCCTTTTATATCTTTTATTTCTATTTCTTTATATTCTTTATAACTTCTCATATTATCAAATCCTTTCTTTTTCTATTTACTTTTTTAAATTTTTATATTAAAATAATAATATAGTTAATGGGTTAGTATTTTTAGTTTTGCGGACTTATACTAACTCTTTTTTCATATTTTTTAGTGTCACTCCATAACACATTTCATACAATTTTGATATAATTGCATCTACTAATTGCTCGTCTTGACTTTGACTAAATCTTTCTATTAATCCTTGTTTATCAAATCTTGTTGTAATAATTATTGGTAATCTATTTTCGTTTCTATTTTCTATTATTGTGTATAATTTTTCTAATGCCCAGTTGCTTATTTTTTCTGTTCCTAAATCATCAATTATTATTATATCTACATTTGAATATAGCTCAATTAATTCGTTTTCTGACTTCGTATTATCTTTAAAAGTTTCCTTTATCATATCTAATAAAGTTGTCAATCTTCCCATTAATACTATCTTGTCATTTTCAATTAATTTATTAGCAATTGATGATGCTAAATGCGTTTTTCCAACTCCTGACTCGCCCATTATTATCAGTCCATTGGTACATTCACTTTTAATATTTTTATTTACATAGTCTTTAGCAATTGCTATAGCTAATTCATTTTCTGAATTACTATTAAAATTTTCAAAGTTCAGATTTTGAAATTTCATGCCAATATAGTTTTGTTTATATATCTTGTTTATAACCTCTCTAAAATGTTTTCTTTTTGTAATTTCATAGTCTTGTTTATCCTTCTCTTTCCAATATTCTTGTGCTTTTTTGCAAGTACATCTTTCATATTCAATATTATCTGGAGAAAAATTAGCATATAAATATTCAAGACCAATTGGAGTTAATTCTCTGCCACAGTATTCACATTTTTTGAACTTTTTGTGAATAACTTCATCAAATTTTGTATTGTCTAAAACCATTCTCGTTCTCCTCTCTTATACTTTCTTCTTTCTTATCTTCTATATCTTTTGTGTTCTTTTCTTCTTCGTTATCTAACATTTCAATAACGTTACTTTTTTCATTTTCACTTTTATGCTTTTCACGATATTTTCTTTGCCTTTCTCTGTTTTGCATTTGATATTTTTCGTACTTTTCAATACTTTGATACTTGTCCCAATTTTTTATTAGAAATGTTTCCCCTTCTTTTTTTAACATTCCTAATTCTAGAAACTTATTCAAAATTTTTTCAATTTTTTTATTAGATTTTCCCATAATCTTTGAAAAATTTTGAATTGTCATAGGATTATTTTCTCCTATTTCTAATCTTCCTTTATTATTACATTCAACTGATAATGCAATTAACTGAATCCACACTCTAAAATAAGTGTCTCCTTCTGGAAGATTTAGAATTATTTGAATTTTCCTGTTTGAAAATATTGTAGTTTCTGTCTTAAACCACGGTATTTCATACATAGCCTCCTTTCCTCACTTTCTTTCAATTAATATTTAATTGATTCTTTTTCTTTACTACTTAGATATTCATCTAATACTTGAACTCTAAATAGAAATTTTCCACCAACTTTTGAGCATGGTATTTGTTTTCTTCTTACTAATTGATTAATTAACCAATAAGATATTCCTAAATACTCTGCTGCTTCTTTCATTGTTAGTGTTGTTCTTTGAACTTTCTGTAATTCCATAAAATCGCCTCCTTTTTTTCGTTTTAATATTGACATCTTGTTTTTAATGTTGTATATTGTTGTTAACGATGTTCTGTTTGAATTATAATTGCTAACTTTCAAAAAAGCAAGATTATTCAATTGTTTTTGATATCATTTTCAAAAATAACATTGTTACTTAAAATTGTTAACGAGGTGATATATATTGGTATTTCCTTATTTCTTGTTAGAATTCAAAGAGAAAAGAGAACACATAGTTTGTCATTATTTTAGAAATGCACCATTTGTATATAAACCAAATACAATGGTACATTATGAAGAAATATTGACAAGTGATAAATTTAAGACACGTGAAGAATATTATTCCTATATTTCAGATAATAATTTTTCTAATATAGAAACTCGATATACTCAAGATATGCATAATCTTACTTATTCTATTGGGACTTTATTATTTGATTTTTTGGAAGCTGACTTATCAAACACTACTTTTATAAAAAAAAGCACCTTAAAATATGGCGCTAGTGCATTACATACTGCTTCAGCAGAATTTGACGATTTTGAATTAGAAATTAATAGTAACAATAATAATGAGAGTGTATATGAAGCCAGCTATGAGCCAGAGATTTTTAAAGATGTTTTAGATGTATATTCAAAGGATAAATTAGAAGAGTACCAAAATTTACAAAGTGAACTTAAAAAAATGGTCAATTATACATATAACTTGAATAATTTATCTTACTTAAATGGACTTTCACCTTCACAAAGATTTTTTATATATAATGTAACTAATACTAAAACCTCAAATAATCTAATAATGGAATCGTATCTAAAGCATATCGGTTTATCTTATAGTTTAGATTTTTCTGAATATAAAGACTCAATAAAATCCCGTGATAACTTAAACTCAGAAAAAATTGCTAAAGAATTAAAGGTAAAAGAAAAAAATAGTAATCAACACTTTAATAAAACATTTTCTTATTCTTTCCCTTGTCTATTAAGTGCATATTATTTTAGTTTAATATATTTTATAGATAACAATATACCTATAAAACTATGTAAAAATTGTGGTAATTATTTTATTCCTGAAAATAGAAATTCTTCTGTTTATTGCAATAGAATATATCAAGATAAAAAAACTTGTAAAGAAATTGGTGCAAATAATGCATATAATGAAAAACTTAAAAAAAATGAAGTGAACAGATTATATAGAAGAACTTTATCCGCAAAAAAAATGTTAGCAAATAGAAATCCAGATATATCAATTTATTCAGAAAAATATGAAAAATGGAAAGCTGAAGCAAATAAATTTAAACAAGATATTAAGAAAGGTAAAAAAACAGAAAAAGAATTTAAGGAATGGATTGAAAAAACGAAAAGAAATTATTAGTACTCAGAGAAAAGATTTATCATTTCTTTTCTCTGAGAACAAATAAAAAACAGTACTAACCTGCAATACTGTTTCTACTATTATTTGCTTATCCATATTTTAAAAGCTTTTTTACCATATTGAGAAGCATATATTATTTTTCCTGTTTTAGGATCTTTTCTACTACTTCTAAATATGTAATAGCCTTTTTGAATTTTTGTCTTATTCATTTCAATACCTCCTTTCTTAAAAAATGGCACAAAAAAAGCACCAAAATCAGATTTACTAATTTCGATGCTTTTGGGCAATAAAAAAAGACTATCAAATTGATAATCTCCTGCTAGGCATACTTACCCAACCAGTATAATAACACTATTTTTTTAATATGTCAAGCTAGAAACATTGATTTTTTCACATTTTTATAATAAAATTTATTTTGGAAATTGCTCACATATCAGTGTCATATGTTTACATAAAAGGAGGCGCATGATGTTATATAATTATAGTGAAATACTTAAACTTTATAAAAATGATTATAATTTACTTAATGCAATAAAGTCTAAAAAAATATTTAAAATTGAGCGTGGCATATACTCAGACCAGAGAAATAATTATAATAAGTATGAATTACTGTTAAAAAAATATCCAAAAAGCTTTTTAGTTAAAGATTCTGCACTTTTCTATATAAACTTTTTAACTGAAGAACCACCAATAGTACACTTAGGTACAGCGAGGAATGCACTAAGAATACATGATACAAGAGTTAAACAACACTTTTATAAAAATTTAGACAATATATTTATTAAAAATTCCGATGTCGAGCATATTTTGAGTATTTCAAATATAACTTCATATATTACTGAAAATGGTAATGAAATAAGAATTTTAAATATTAAAGCCTTGCTTTATGATCTTATTAGAAATAAGTCTAAAATTGAACAAAATAGATTTAATAAGATCATTAATAAATTTAAAAATTGTTATTTGCTTGACAGTTTTGATGTTCAAACTACCGAATATAATCTTGATTTTGAGCAAGTATATGAATATGATTACAATCTTCTTTATGAACTTGATTTTATTTCGTGGCATAATAATTTTGATAAAAAATTTTATGATTAAATATACATCCTCTCCCACCCATAAATATGCCTGAAAGGAGGTGAAAAAGGTAATGGCTGGGAGTATTGAAAAAAGAGGAAAAAATAGTTACAGACTAGTATGTCTTGCAGGATACGACTTGCAAGGAAAACCTATAAAGAAAACCAAAACAATACACGGAACAAAAAAAGAAGCAGAAATAGAACTAGCAAAATTTGTTGCAGATGTTCAAAACGGAATGTTTGTTGAAGGCAAATCTTTAAAATTCTCTGAATTCACAGAAATATGGAAAAGAGACTATGCTTCAAAAGAACTTGCACCATCAACATACAAAAGATATTGTAGAATATTAGAAACAAGGCTTCTACCCTACTTTGGACATTTCTATATTAACAAAATCAAACCAACTGACATCATGCATTTTTATGATTTACTTAGTAGAGATACTCAGTTAGTCAGAAAAAAGGACAACAATGGTAAGAAAACATTAAAACCTTTATCTGGTAAAACAATATTAGAACATCACAGATTATTAAGAGCAATGCTTCATAAAGCAGTTTATTGGCAGCTAATTATATCTAATCCTGCCGAACGTGTTCAACCACCAAAAGCAAGAAAGCCAAAAAGAAGATACTATGATGATGAGCAATGTAAAATATTATTACACAATCTATCCTTACTTGGTGAAGATCAAATAAAATATAAAGTTGCAATCATTCTTACAATATTTACTGGTGTTCGTTTAGGCGAATTAATGGGATTAGAATGGCAAGATATTGATTTAAAAACAGGAATTGTTAGTATAAATCGTTCTAGTCAATATTTAGCTGACAAAGGTGTATTTACAAAAACACCTAAAACAGAAAGTTCTATCAGAGAAGTTGCAATTCCGGATTTCGTTGTTTCTCTACTTGAGCAATATAAGTTATGGTATGATGAACAAAAATCGTTCTATGGTGAATTATGGACTGATTCTAATAGGTTATTTGTACAAGCTGATGGCAAACCTATGCACCCTTCGACAATAAGCAAATGGTTTGTAAAATATGTTGGTCAAATAGGACTACCTGTAATTAATTTTCACGGATTAAGACACACAAATGCTACACTTCTAATATCACAAAATATTGATGTAGCAGTTGTAGCAGCAAGACTTGGACATGCACAAATTACAACAACATTTAATTTCTATGTGCATCCTATTATTTCTCATAATAGAAATGCAGGAAATGCTTTAGAAAACTTGCTACTACCACAACAAAAATTAGTCTAAAATCTTTTTTCAGATTTCACTAAAGTCATTAGACTTTTCACGATAAAAATAAATCGTTGTCAAAATCCTTAATTTTGTTCCAACGATTATATGGTGTAACGTAAAAGACTACTATTTATAAAATTAGGTTTCCCATAGTCTTTTACTGAATTTTTATTAGAAATATAAACGTTTTGGGAGATTTTCTTCCCCAACTTTTCCCCAATTTCACATAAAACGCCTATTTTTAGTCATTATTGTTAACTAATTGAGGAATAGAAAAAATCGCCACAACCACTCAAGCTGTAGCGATTAAATCAAAATTGTAAAGCAGAATTATTTCAAACTCACCTTAGAGTTATGAGATATACTCAAAACAAAAATTCCACTACAAAACCAAGAATAGAAAATTAAACTATAATAATGCACAAAAAACATTACTCAATTTAAAGGAATTACCCCAGTAACCAAATCAATTAACTCTTCATAAGTATTTACAACACCATATTTTATTTTTCCATCACTAATTGCTTCAAAATGTTTTTTTGCACAAATAATTTTAGCTTTTTCTACTGTTCTTAGTTTCATTTGTTGCATAGTTCCTTTAGTTTCTGCAATAAAATAAATATATTTTATATCTTTTTTATTAAAAACTATTGCCCAATCAGGATTATAATTTCCAAAAGGTGTTTTTATTTTAAAACCACTTGGAAGTTTGGCATATATTTTCACTTCTCCTTTTTCTAGTTTTTTTGCAAACTCCATTTCGACACTAGAATCTGTTATTACATAATCATAAATATGTCTTTTTGATTGAAAAGCATTTATTCCAAGTTTTCCAATCAAATTATTCTCTGTAAAAATTTTATCATCAAATCTTTCATTAGTTTTGTCATATGTAATTCCATCTAATATTGTTATCGCTTTTTCATCATTTATCAAATTTGAAGCTTTTCTTATAAATTCTTCAGGATTATACTTAAATTGTTCAAATACATCTTGCCTAATATTTTTCAATATTTCTATAATTGTATGTCTTGTTAATCCCGTATCTGTTGCTATACTTCCTATTAAATCATATTTAGTATTTATATGAACAAAATTATTAAATACTTCATTTCTAATTTTCTTAACTACCATAGAGTCTTCTAATTCTAATTGACTTACACTCATAGTACTTCTTTGTTCACCCTCAGTGATTTTTGCTTTCATTTTACTAATAATTAAATTATCATTTAATGTCTTTATTGCTTTATCTATAAGCTCATTTGAATCAAAATCAACTTTATAAACTGATTTTATATTTATCTGATTCCATAAATCTTGAAATTCTTCTTTATAAAAATTCTCATTTAATTTTAAGCCTCTTATATTGTTTTTATTTGCATTTCCTATTTCAACTTTATTTTCTGTAAATAATGATGTTATAAGTCTTGTATATTCTTCTTCATAGTTTTGCATTATTTCAGGTATACTTATTTCGTTATTATAAATATTTTCTTTTAATTTATATGTAATATTATCATTTTCATCTATATAATCATTTTTTATAAAATCTCTATAAATTTTATTTACAATACTTTCATCTATTAATAATGATTTACCTTCTTTATTTGTTAATTCTTTATCAATAAAAATTTTCTGTTCGAATTTATCGAAATACTGTCTTGAAAGATTGTCAGATATTTCGTTTTGTAGCGCTTTGGCAAATGTTTCATAACTTTCACTTGCTATAACAGTAAGATTATTGATATTAAAAAAGTCATCTTCAAGCTCTCTATAATCCATTCTATCTCCATTGCTGTTGACACAAATACGAAGTCCTCTACCAATTTCCTGTCTTTTACTAATTTCTGAATTATTTTTCTTTAAAGTACAAATCTGAAATATATTTGGATTGTCCCAACCTTCTCTTAATGCTGAATGTGAAAATATAAATCTTACAGGTTCTGATAATGAAAGTAATCTTTCCTTGTCTTTCATAATTAAATCATATGCATCTTCATCTGAACTTGTACCATCTGTTTTATTATCTATTACAGAATCTATAAATATTGGTTCTTCATCTGCTGATTTGCTTGATTTTCTTTTATCAATTGAAAAATAACCAGCATGTACTTTTTTTCCATTTAATAAATCAAGATACTTTTTATATTCCTCATCTGCTAATTTATAATATTCATTATATATCTTGTTATATTCTTCTTCAAATATTTTAGCATACTCTCCATTTTTATCTATTTTTTCATAGTCTTTATATTTTTTTACTTCATCAATGAAAAATAATGATAATACTTTTATTCCTTTTTTATAATACTCTTTTTCCTTTTCAAAATGAGATCTTATTGTTTCCCTTATTTGAATTCTTGCCATATAATCTTCTTCAGTATTTCCTATAAGCTGTCCTGTTTTTATTTCTTTTCCATTAGTGAAAACTACTTTATCATATCCTGAATTCATTGCATTAATTTCGCTTACTACATAATCCCTATATTCTTCAAGTCCTTCAGATAGTTTAAATAAATTTGA
>OIZO01000912.1_pt1 | contig 17498 bp, 16 predicted proteins | sample 1588551 | NCBI WGS metagenome assembly OIZO01 (sample SAMN03283271) | human gut metagenome | biome: human-associated habitat; material: feces | host: Homo sapiens | place: Peru | collected 2012 | reverse complement strand
CTGTACCGTTTTTCTTTCATTTACGCTGTGAATGACTTGTGAGAGGACGCTTATATTTGCCCAATTCACGCTGTGAATTGCACCACAGAATCTGCAATTTATGTTATGGAACTCACGGTTATTTCCACCTCTATGCGATAAAACATTTCATCTGACAACTTATGAACATGGACGGTTTTAATCACAATTACACATCTTCAATTCCAATTCTTCTGTTTCTAAGCTCTCCATCAATTTGAAAGCCCAGCTTTTTCAATAAATTTTCAGAAGCCATATTACTTATATTAAGCATATAAGTGAAACTCTGGTTAAAGCTGTTTTAGTTTTGCGAGTTCTTTCTGAAGACGAAGTAATTCTGCATCCTTTTCAGCTAGCAGTTTTTGATTTTCAGCGATTGTATTATCCTGTTCAATAATCGTATCTTCCAGCTGTTTAATTTTAGCATTTTTATTTCGCTCCCAAAACTCCGCATCTGCACGTGCTCTCGCCTGCTGCCGGATGATTTCATCAGCATTGACAGTGTAAAGATCATTGGAAGCCTGCAATAAATCTGGGTTGTTCTTTGCAATCATTCTGAGTTCCTTCCATGTCTTAGCTTTAAAAAGTTTCGCCCAGCGGTCAATCTCATAGTTTTGATCCTCGGCTGTGGCAAGGTCTGTCCGAGTTAAGTCTAACACATGGATGGAAAATTTACTACTGTAAAGATGCCCTGTTTTTTTATTTCGAAGTTCATAAGTAGCGAAAAATTCGGGCTGATCTTCAAATAATGTAAAGTTTAAGAATCCAATACTGTGAACCGGAAGCACTTCTTTGTATTCTTCCCCGGAATTGAGCTGGTCAAAGCTTCTTGCTGCGTAGCTGATGGAACGTTCCGACCAGTTGTATTCGTAAGACATCTGCATTTCAAGGTCGATAAGCTGTTCATTATTCAGATTGACGCGGATATCCAGAATAAAATCTTTGTCTGAAATCGCAGCACCAAGCTCGATTGGGTTTGTGATGGCCACATCGTGAATACTTTCTTTTTTTAGGTGTAGCAAAGCTGCAATCAATGCTTTCAGCACCTGCTTGTCCTTCTGTAAAATAGCACGAAACATATAGTCATTTGTAAATGGATAGTCAATACTGCCGGTTGCAGTTTCAAAAGATAAACTTGTGTGTAAGGTCATGTGTCCTCCTTTGTAGATATGTGGTTGTGATGGTTGAAAAATGAGGCGATATGCCAGATTTTTTCGAATGTTTAAACACAGATAAGATAAAAGATGCAGTCATTGAATGACTGCAACACATCTGCGATGGATTAAGAATAGCATTTATAAAGTAAAATGTATATGCGATCTGCTGATATTTTATAAAACTTTTAGAAAGAGAGTATAACCGGAGTTTAACGGACGTAGTGTCGCAGATTCTGCGGTGCTTTTATAGGTTGCGAGAGGACGCTTATACATGCCCAATTTACGCTGTGAATTGCACCACAGAATCTGCAATTTGCACTATGAAACTCACGGTTGTTGGATGAATGCCTGCTACAAGTGAAAGTTCCCAATCATAATTCAATCTGTCATTTTGATCATAAGCAGCAAGATATTCGATAGGCTCTAAATCTCTAACAAAACATTCACCACTATCTAAAATCAGGGAAATGCACTGCCAACATGGAATCTGATCCATAAATTTCCATTCAGACAAAATTAAGAATTTCATAAACTTTTGTATCTTGCTTTTCCATAAGGACTTCTATATTCTGAAATTATAGAAAAAACGCCCGCAGAAAGCGGCATTTTATGGGAGGAACGCATATGAACCGAAGTTTATGGAGAAAGGCGGTGGCACTGACACTTACAGTCGCAATGACAGCAGGGCTCACTGCCTGTGGCGGTGGCGGCAACAGCACATCCGCAGACGGAAATAAGAGATATTTCAAAGCAGATTATCTGAGTGATCTGCCGGACAGTTTTAATGATACGACAAGTAATATACAGTTTAAGGGAGATGTGATGTATTACACTTCCAGCAATGAGGACTACACAAAATCCGGACTGTATTCGTATAATCTGATAACCGGAGAAAATGCACAGCTTTATGAGCAGGCAGAGAGTGACGGCAGCGGGAACAGTAGCTGGGTGTCAGGATATACCGTGGCAGACAGCGGAGAGGTTTATCTGTTTGTGACGAAGAACCAGATGGATGAGTCGAGTGTCACCGAGGATTATTCGGATGCAACACTGGATGATGTGTTAAGTTATATGGCAGACCAGTGGGGATACAGTGCCGAGGATGCAGAAAAGGACTGGAATGATTATTATGCAAAAAATTATACGGATGAGAACGGCAATGTAAACTATGGCAGATTTCTGCTGGCACAGAATGCGAGATTCATTCAGACTTCTTCCATCCTCAAAGTGGACACATCCGGAAATGTTGTGCTTGAACAGGACATGGATCTCGGAGCAAATGCAGAGAATGTAAGCTGTAACGGGATAGCAGTGGATAAGGAGGGAAACCTTTATCTTGCCCTGAATACCTGGTCCAATAATGACAGTGGCAACAGCGCCAGCTCAGATGAGTATTTTACACTTGTAATAGGAGAGGACGGCAGCCAGAAGGGCAGGATCCCATCGGATGGATATACATCCAGACTGGTCGGGCTTGCGGACGGAACGGTTGCCTCCGTCGGATATGGGGATGCCGGATGTGAGCTGCGGCCGTTAGATGTCGGCGCAATGAAAGAACAGACAGACAAGGCAATTGCAGTCCCTTCCGATACAATCTCTGTGTTAGATGAGAAGAATCTGCTGGTCACAGAGGGCAGCAGTGTTTATAAGTACAATCTGGATACGAAGGAAAAAGAGGAATTTTTCAGTTGGATGGATTGTAATATTTCCAGCTCCAGCGTGAGCAGCTACGGAGTCCTGTCCGATGGAAGGATCGCAGCTTATCTTCAGAACTGGAACTCCAACGGAAACCAGACGGAGATCGCACTGATCAAAGAAGTGGATGCCAGTGAAGCGGCAGATACCGTAAATCTTACACTCGCCTGCATGTGGACAGGTTCAGACGTGGAGGAGAAGGTGATCGCATTTAACAAGAGTCAGGATAAGTATCATATCACAATGAAGTCTTATGGAGACGGCGCAGAGGACTACGAGGATGCAGTGAACAGCTTCAACACGGCAGTGACATCGGATTCCAACATTGATCTGGTACTTTTTAATGATTATTCCCAGGCAATCAATTTTGCATCCAAAGGATTAAATGTGGATCTGTATGGACTGCTGGACAAAGACACGGAACTTTCGAGAGATGATTTCCTTCCAAATGTACTCACTGCATGCGAGTATGATGGAAAACTGGCGATCCTGCCACAGACCTTCTCTTTACAGACAGTTATCGGTAAAGCAGAGGATGTTGGAACCACACCGGGCTGGACAGTAGAAGACATGAAAGCACTGCTTGCATCCAAACCGGAAGGAACACAGCTTTTCTGGGGTATGGACCGGATGTCTGCATTAACAGCGCTGATGAACCTCGGATATAACGATTTTATCAACTGGGAGAATGCAAGCTGCAATTTTGACAGCCAGGAATTTATAGATGTACTGGATTTTGCAAATATGTTCCCGGAAGAGTTTGAATATAGAGATGATATGGAAGACAGCACTGTTCTGATGAGTCAGGGAAAACAGCTTTTAGATACTTATTATCTCAGTGATTTTGAGCAGGTACAGATGTACCGTGCGATTTTTGGAGGCCCGACAACATTTATCGGTTATCCGACCAGCGAGGGAAACGGAGCAATGCTGAGTCTGAACAATATTATAGGAATTTCCAATAACTGTAAGGATGTCGATGGTGCATGGCAGTTTTTAAGGACATTTTATCTGCCAAAGAAGAGCAGCGACGGCGACAGTGATTACACTTATGGATTTTCCATTAGAAAAGACGATTTTGAAAAATATTGTCAGAACGCAATGAAAGCGGACTCTGACAGCGGAAGCACCTGGGGCTGGGGTGAATTCGAAGTTGAGATCCAGCCGGCGACACAGGAGGACGTAGATCAGGTAAAAGATCTTGTATACAATACAACCGCTGTTTCCGGTGCCGTTTCCGATGATATCACCAATATCATCAATGAGGAGGCAGCAGCCTATTTCTCAGGACAGAAGTCCGCAGAGGATGTGGCAGAAATTATCCAGAGCAGAATGCAGGTATATTTAAGTGAGACGAAATAAGAAAAAGGATTTTAATAAGGTTATAAAAAAACAGAATAAATCATGGTTTCATAGGCTGGTGTCAGGAGCGTTCCTGGCACCGAGCGTTCTGGGAGTACTGTTATTTTTTGTACTCCCGTTTCTTGTAGTGATCTATTTTTCCTTTGTGAATAATCCGGTGGCAAAAAAGTTTGTGGGACTGACAAATTACATCAATGTCATTCAAAATGGGGCATTCCGGACAGCAGTTGGAAATACACTATTTTTTTCGGTAGTGGCAGTGCCGCTTGCAGTGATCTTTGGCATGGCACTCGCATTTCTGCTGGATGCGGGCATTCCGTTAAAAAGTGAACTGCGGAGTTGTTTTCTGACACCGCTTATGGTGCCGACAGCGTCTATCGTGCTGATCTGGCAGGTGCTTTTTGATTACAATGGTGTTGTGAATGTGGCAGTGCAGAAGTTCGGCGGAGGACAGGTGGACTGGCTGAAATCTTCGGCAGGTCTTTTGGTCATTATTCTGCTGTTTTTATGGAAAAACTTAGGTTACAATATGATCCTCTTTTTGTCTGCAATGGGAAATATCCCAAAGGATATTATCGAAGTGGCAGAGTTAGACGGGGCAGACCGCTGGCAGATCTTCCTGCATGTAAAATTGCGGTATCTGTCACCGACGATCATGTTTGTGACGATACTTTCCATGATCAATTCATTTAAAGTATTCCGCGAGATTTATCTTCTGACAGGCGAGTATCCGTATGGCGCACTTTATATGTTGCAGCATTATATGAACAATACGTTTGCTTCTGCAGATTACCAGAAACTTTCCACGGCAGCAATTTATATGTCCTTTGTGATGATCGTCATTATGGGAATTTTATTTTGGGTGGAACATCATTTTGGAAAGGATTTGGAGGAAGAATGAAAAAGAGATCAGAACGAAAAAAATTATGTATCCGCATCTGCCTGACGGTGATCGCAGTGGTTACGGCGCTGATTTTTATCATGCCGATTGTTCTTACCATCAGCAATTCATTTATGTCGGCAGCGGAGATCACCTCCAACTATGGTTCCATTTTCCAGAAAACGGATACAGGGGGCAAGCAGTACATCTCCCAGACAGTAAACCTCAAGTTTATACCGGATATGGTGACTTTCTCACAGTATGCGACCGTGTTATTTAAGAGTCCGGACTACCTGTTGAAGTTTTGGAATTCCGTGATCTTAGTGGTGCCGATCGTGGTATTCCAGCTGGTGGTGGCAGTGCTCGCCGCATATGGCTTCACAAGGACCAGAGGAAAACTTTCCGCAATCGTCTTTTTTGCATATGTGATCTTAATGATGATGCCATATCAGGTTACACTGGTGCCAAATTATCTGGTCTTAAACTGGATGAAGCTTCTGGATACGAACTGGAGTATATGGCTTCCGGGTATTTTTTCCCCGTTTAGTGTGTACCTGATCACAAAGTATATGAGACGAATACCAGTGCCGCTCATCGAGGCGGCGAAGATTGACGGAGCCAACGAGTTTCAGGTCTTTACAAAGATATGTATTCCAATCTGTAAGGGCGTGATCACAACCTGTGCGATCCTGGTATTTATGGATTACTGGAATATGGTGGAACAGCCACTGCTGTTTTTTAAAGATACAGATAAATACCCGTTGTCGATCTTTTTGTCAAAGATCAATGCGCAGGAAGTGGGACTGGCATTTGCAGTGGCGACCTTTTATATGATCCCAAGCCTTTTGATTTTCCTGTATGGTGAGGATCAGCTGGTAGAAGGTATCGCTTATCAGGGCGGTGTCAAAGGATAGAAAATGGAGAGTTAAAAAGATGACAGATAGAAAAGATAAAATAAAGAATATCACAATTATATTTTTACTGGTGATGCTGATACTTACCTTTTTTTCCAATACGATCATGAATTATTCGCTTGTGGAAGTCAGCACACAGCAGGTGACAAGCGGTCAGATCACTTCCAAGGTGCGCGGAAGCGGTTCTGTGGAGGCGAGTGAGAGTTATTCCGTCACGATCGAGGAAACAAGAAAGATCGCAACAGTCAACGTGAAAAAGGATGCGGAAGTAGCAACCGGAGATTTACTGTTTACCTTAGAGGATACAGACAGTGATGAGTTAGATGCTGCAAAGAAGAGTTTAAACGAGGCACAGGCAGCCTATGAATCCGCAGTGCTTACCGCAGGGATCACCGTGGCAGAGCGTCAGAGCATTGAAGCCGGAAAGGGATCAAGCCTCACCCAGAAACAAAATGAGATCGCAGCAGCAAATCAGAGAGTGAAAGATGCGCAGGCGGCAGTGGATGCTGCACAGGCAAGTGTCGATAAGATCAAAGCACAGATCGATGCGGTCAGCAACTCAACGGCGGACACGACTGCAGAGGAAAAGGCAGTGTTAGATGCAGAGAAAAAGAACAGTGAGGCGCAGGACAGCCTGACGAGTGCGGAGAGTGCTTATACGCCGGTGAAGAGTGCGTATGATGCGGCACTTTCAGGTCTGCAGAGCGCACAGAGTGCGTATGATGAGGCTGTAGCAGAGTATAATGCTGCAAAAAAAGCATATAACGATGAAACAGATGCTACAAAAAAAGCGTCAAAAAAGGATGCTATGGATGCGGCTGAATTAGCAATGAACAAGGCAAAACGCCAGTTAGATACAGCCCAGTCCACTTTTAACACCTGTCAGGCAAACTTAAACAAAGTCCAGGGTTCCTACGATTCCGCAAAGTCCGCAGCAACCGACAGCAAGAATGCTCTGAGCAATGCAAACTACAATCTCTCCGTGAAAAAACTGACTGGCACGAACACCGCGGAAGCAAACAATCTGCAGGCGCAGCTGAACACGGCAACGGCGGCACTGACCGATGCAAACACTGCATTGACCAGTGCAACCAATGATCAGAAAAAAGTGACCGATAAGATCAGTGGCGAGGTGACGATCGCATCTGCCTATAAAACAATGACAGATCTTCAGGAAGAAGTAGAAAAATTACAGGCAAAATCCATCGGAACAGAGATCACATCACCAATATCAGGAACTGTTACTGATATTTCAGTGACAGCAGGAACTACGGTCAACGCCAACGATGTCATGATGACCATTCAGCCGGAAAACAAAGCGTATGTGTTACAGTTCTCTGTGACTGAAAATCAGGCAAAGAAGGTCAGAGTTGGAGATACGGCGGAAGTACTGAATAACTGGTACGGAAATAATGTTTCGGCAGTCGTGTCAGCCATCCGCAAAGATCCACAGAACCGTTCCAACAGTATTATCATCTGTGACATGAAAGGGGATGTGTCAGTCGGAGACAGCTATACACTGTCTATCGGGGAGCAGAGCTCCAACTATGACACGATCGTACCGACGAGTGCTATCCGGGAAGATTCTAATGGAAAATTCATTCTGATCATAGAGTCAAAGAGCACACCGCTTGGAAACCGCTACTATGCGAGACGCGTGGATGTGGATGTTATCACATCAGACGATACAAAATCAGCAGTGACCGGAGCTTTGGAAGGTTATGAGTATGTGATCACAACGACTACAAAACCGATCAAGGAAAACGAACAGGTACGTCTGGCATCAGAATAAGCAGAAAGGAATGACACATGAAGGTAAAGCAGTACAGAAAAATACTTCTATTAGTGCTGATGATATGTGCTGCCATTCTTTTTGGCTGTGTGGAACGGGCACTCGGCAGACAGCTTTCCACACAGCAGATCGCATCAGAGTGGTCAGCAGAAGACAGTTATGCACAGATTTCCTGCTTTTTTTCCAAAGATGCAGCAGTGACGAAGGACTATGTGATACAGCTGGAACAGAAATTAAAAACTGCATTGCAGGAGGCGTCAGAGGATACATCGGATGTAAACGGAAGAACGCTGGTGGACTGTTACAGTACAAAAGGGGAACTTACCCTTTATTCTGACCGGGCATCCATTACGGCGAGAGCATTCGGTGTTGGAGGAGATTTTTTCACATTTCATCCGCTGAAACTGTTGTCCGGCAGCTATTTTGATGGAGAAGATTTAAACAAAGACGGTGTGGTCATTGATGAAAATGTTGCATGGCAGTTATTTGGTTCCAACAATGTCGCAGGAATGTATGTGGAAATCAACGGAGTACAGTATCCGGTGCGCGGTGTGGTAAAAAGCGATAAGGGATATTTCAGTGATGCGGCGGACGAGGAAGCAGCAACCGTTTATGTCTCTTATGAGATTTTAGAAGGCAGATCAGACAGCAGTACTGGCGGCATGGACAGCGCAGCAACCAGCACACCGGCAGCGGGCACAACGGATTCAAAGGGGGGAAGTTACGGACAGTCAGCAGGAACGACGCTTGACAGCTATGAGCTTCTCATCAAAAATCCGGTGCAGAAGTTCGGATTCAATGCATTAAAAGAAGCATTGGGATTGGATAAAAGCAGTTATGAGATCGTTGAAAATTCTTCCCGTTTTGGATTGATGAATCGTTTTACGGTATTAAGAAATTTTGGAATCCGTTCGATGAATACAAAGAATATTGTTTTTCCATATTGGGAAAACCGGGCGAGAGCTTATGAGGATCTTGCAGCGCTGCTGTTGATTCTGGAATTGTTATGTCTGGTCTATCCGGTCATTTTTGCAGCCGGGAAAATACACTGGCTGTGGAAACACAAGACTGAAATCCGACAGAAGCTGGTGCAGTGGATCAAGGTGTTCGTGAAAGAGCTGCGGATCTGGATGAAACATGTGAAAGCAGAAGAGCATCCGGTGAAAAAACAGTGGCATTGGAAAAAATAAAGGAGTGGCGGTATTCAGGACAGAATACCGCCTTGATGTATTTATGAAAAGAATTGTTTTATTGGTTGGCGGTGTGGAAACGCTTGCCTACTTTTCCATACAGATGGGAAATGAATGGAAGCGCATGGGCTATAAGGTGTTCTATTTTGACTTGGAGGATGAGAGGAACAGCGCCAAAAAGCTGCGCAGATTTATCAAACCGGGGGAGACAGTGCTTGTCACGTTTAACTTTGAAGGTCTGGAAAAAGAGGCAGGCGTTTACCGTGAAGGCATTGGCTATGTATGGGATGAATATGCAGTTCCGTGTTACAACATCGCCGTCGATCATCCGTATTATTACCATGAGAGACTTGCTGATCTTCCGGAAAAATATTACCACATCAGCATCGACCGGCTGCATGAGGCTTATTTTAAGCATTTCTATCCGGAGTTTACGCACCGTGGATTTCTTCCGCTTGCAGGAAGTAAATTAGAGGAATTATGTAAACCAAATACCGGTAAGGAAGATGGAAAACAATCGGTTGAATATCCGGCAGAACGAATCAGGAAGCCTGTTGAGAAAAAATACAATGTCATTATGACAGGAAACTTTACCCCGACGTCTTTCTGTGAACCATATATCCACTGGATCAATGATGAATATGCAGCCTTTTATCAGGGGATTATCGATGATATCATTGCGCATCCGCATCGCACGGTCGAGGAGGTGGCATTGGAACACTGCGAGCGCGAGATGGGGGAGAATACTTATAAGGATCTCCGCATGGCGCTGCACCGCATGATATTTATTGATATCTATGTGCGCAATTACTGGCGCAGGGAGGCGGTAAAAGTGCTGGTGGACGCAGGAATACAGGTGGATGTATTCGGCAAGGGCTGGGATGAACTCACCTGCGGTCACCCGGAAAACATGATCCTGCATCCGCAGACAACTTCAGAGGAGTGCTTAAAAGCAATTGCGGCGTCAAAAATATCGCTGAACGTCATGCCGTGGTTTAAGGACGGAGCACATGACCGTGTCTTTAATTCAATTTTAAATGGTACTGTCAGCGTGACCGATACGAGCAAATATCTTTGCGGGGAATTAAAAGAAGGACAGGGCGTATGTTATTACGATCTTGCCCATATGGAAAAACTGCCGGAGCTGGTGAGAGATCTGCTGGCGGACGATGCACGCCGGGAGGAGATTGTAAGAGCCGGTATCCCTGTGGTGGAAGAAAAACATACGTGGATCAGGCGGGCACATCAGCTGCTGGAATGGATCGAGGAAGATGCGGGCGGGACAGACAGAAAAGATTGAGAGAGAAACAGGAGCGATTGGAGAAAAGCGAAGAATTCCGCATAAAACAGTTGCATTTTGCAGATAATGAGGGTATAATGTCGGAAGAAATTGGCAGTGACGAAAGCTACGATCGCAAAGCTGTTTCAGAGAGCCGGTGGCAGGTGTAAACCGGTGCAGTGAGTAAGGTCTTTCCACTTTCAGAGCCGGTGATGAAAGTCACAAGGTTCGTACCCTGTATCGTACGTTTGAGAGGTCGGAAGAGAATCTGTTCTTTACCATAGAGAAAGAGAAGCAGAGTATTCCGGCAATATGGGTGGCAACGCGGAAGAGAATACAGCCTTTCGTCCCATGTGTTTTGGCACAGGGGCGGAAGGCTTTTGTGTTATAAAAAAGAAAAAGGAGCTTAGAAAAAATGATCGATTTAAAATTTTTAAGAGAAAATCCGGAAATCGTAAAACAGAACATTAAGAACAAATTTCAGGATCAGAAATTACCGTTAGTAGACGAAGTGATCGAGTTAGATGCGAAGGCAAGAGCAACACAGAAAGAGGCAGATGAGCTTCGTGCAAGCCGCAACACCTTATCCAAACAGATCGGACAGTTAATGGGACAGGGCAAGAAAGAAGAAGCAGAGGCAGTAAAGGCACAGGTAAGTGCCAATGCAGCACGCCTTGCTGAGTTAGAGGAAACAGAGAAAGAGTTGCAGGAAAAAGTAACAAAGATCATGATGGTAATCCCAAACATCATCGATCCGTCTGTTCCAATCGGAAAAGATGACAGCTGCAACGTGGAGATCGAAAAATTCGGCGAACCTGTCGTTCCTGATTTTGAAATCCCATATCACACAGATATCATGGATCGTTTTGATGGTATCGACCTTGACGCAGCAGGAAAAGTTGCAGGAAACGGTTTCTATTATTTAATGGGTGATATCGCAAGAATCCATTCCGCAGTGATCTCCTACGCAAGAGATTTCATGATCGACCGCGGATTTACCTACTGTGTACCGCCATTCATGATCCGAAGCAACGTTGTAACAGGTGTTATGAGTTTTGACGAGATGGACGCTATGATGTACAAGATCGAGGGAGAGGATCTCTACCTGATCGGTACTTCCGAGCACTCCATGATCGGTAAATTTATTGACACGATCAACGATGAAGAAAAATTACCATACACACTGACCTCTTACTCTCCATGCTTCCGTAAGGAAAAAGGAGCGCACGGTATTGAGGAACGTGGCGTATACCGTATCCACCAGTTCGAGAAACAGGAAATGATTGTTGTCTGCAAACCGGAAGAATCCAAAATCTGGTATGATAAATTATGGCAGAACACCGTTGACCTGTTCCGCAGCTTAGATATTCCGGTCCGTACATTAGAGTGCTGCTCCGGCGATCTCGCTGACTTAAAAGTAAAATCCTGCGACGTAGAGGCATGGTCTCCAAGACAGAAGAAATACTTCGAAGTTGGAAGCTGCTCAAACTTAGGAGATGCACAGGCAAGACGTTTAAAGATCAGGGTAAAAGGAAAAGACGGAAACAAATATTTTGCACATACCTTAAATAACACAGTTGTTGCTCCACCACGTATGCTGATCGCATTCTTAGAGAACAACTTAAATGAGGACGGAAGCGTCAACATTCCAAAAGCACTTCAGCCATATATGGGTGGAATTGAGAAGATCGTTCCAAAACACTAAGAAGAAATAGAAAAGTAAGAATAAATAAAAAAGAATGTATCCGGAGGAAATTGATCCGGATACATTCTTTTTTAAAAAATTATTTCTCATAAATACAGTGTGTTCCCTGGTGCTGCATCAGTCCGCCAAGACATTTTTTGTTGCAGCGGACGCAGCGGTGGATCTGGTCTGCATGACCATCTTTCAGCTTGTTCACCCAGTCAGGATCAGCCAGTAACTGGCGGCTCATGGCAGCACACTGAATACGGCCATCTGCTAACTGTTTTTCCACAAAATCAGGATCGGTAAGTCCGCCGACACCACAGATCGGAAGATTGGTGTACTGTCTTACCTCATCACAGAATTTCAGGAAACATCCCGGTTCACTAAAATACGGATGGTTTTTCGGTGGGATGGTATTCTCAAGATCAGAATGGTTTGCGAGTGTGACATGGAAGCTTGTAACGCCTGCTTTTTCCAGCATTGGAACAAATACCTTCAGCTCATCCTCGATAACACCTGCATTTCCGTAGTGTGGATTCTCCTGACGGACGGCAAGCTTGTAATCGATTGGCATATCCGGCAGTTTTTCGCGGACGGCAGAAACAGCCTCCACTGCAAAACGGGCACGGTTTTCGGCAGTTCCGCCGTATTCATCGGTGCGGTGGTTGTAAATGGAAGAACTGAAACTTCCACACATACGGTCACCGTGGATCTGGATCATATCAAATCCTGCTTTTTTTGCGAGAATAGCGGCAGTGCCGAAAGCAGAGGTGATCTCTTTTACTTTTTTGTGAGGCATATTCGTAATATATGGAGCAACCTCATTATTTAAAAGAGGGCGGAGTTCCTGCATGCTGATCCGTTTTGTGAGCACGCCCGGAACATATTTTAACATGGCTTTGATATTGGAATCGGACTGATGAAGCTGGGCGCATACCTTACAGTCATTGTCATGGGCGATCCCAATCACTTTTTCATAGAATGCAAAGCCTTTTTTGTCAAAAAGCGATTTGCCGAAATGACTTTTTCCAACCGGAACGTCTCCGACAATGATCATAGCGCAGCCGCCAGCTGCGATCCGGCGTATTTTTTCAAAGTAATCTTCATCCGATAAACCGAATGTTGTAGGGGCAAAAATAATGCGGTTTTTTAAGGTTAATCCTCCATAATTGAAGGGAGTCTGAATTGTTTCGTACATAATCTCACACTTTCTGAATTGATATTTTACACAACAGATTTAAAAGGAGCTGCTGCTCCTCATTGGTAAGACCGGTCAATTTGGTGGCATCCCAGTCGAAAAGTACCTGATGGCAGACATCAAAAGCCTGTTTCCCAAGAGGGGTTAAGGTTAACCGGTAACTGCGGCCGGATTTCTTTTCTTTGATCAGAAAACCATCTTCTGCAAGTTTCGCAACGGAGCGCTGCGAATGTCCCCAGTCCAGTTTTAAGGCGCTGGTCAGTTCTGATGGGGTACACTCAGGATGTTTGCCCACATAAATGATAAAGTACATCTGACCAAAGTTAAGACCTAACTCATGGAGCTTTTCTGTTGTGTAAGCAGCAAATTCTTTATATAGTTCAGTTGTATAGTAGGAAAGAGTTGATATTAGCATAAATCCTCCTTACATCGCAAAGCGAAATCCAATTTTCATATCGAAAACTGAGTATTTACGTTTCCAACTGCACACAGTATAAAACCAATACTTGACTTTGTCAAGTAAGAAAATAAAAAAAGTTGTATGAGTTTTTGACCGGATGACTTGTGATCTTTTATCATTCGGGTGAAAACCCATACAACCGTTTCTGCTTATTCAGAAATATGATTTTCGCGCATATATTCACCAATTTTTTTATCACAGGCAAGAATGTGGTTTGCAAGCCAGTTCAGTAAAAACTGGATCAGATCAAGAAGATATACCTGCTGGTTGTCATCCAGATCCTCCATTTCATCCAGATCGATATTTACAAGACGGTCTACAAATGCAGCGTGTGCCCGTTTCTGTGAAGGAAGTTCAGGATAATGGATGCGCTCCATCAGAGCCTCTTCCTCGCTGAAATGTAATTCCGTATAATCTCTCAATTCTGCCAGCAGACGCATGATCTCATCGTATTTATCATGTAAAAGCTGGTCGTGGATGAGGTCATTGGTATCACTGATGATCTCAAATAGCTTGCGGTGCTCATCATCGACAAATGTGATGCCGGTTTTGTATTTGTCCGTGAATGCAAATGGATCCTCTGTAGATTCTTCCGTAGGGATCATTTTCCCGATCATCATATCGCTGCTTAAAATATGATGATAAAGCCAGTGCACGAGGTAAGTAAGAAGTTCATTTAACGATCTCTTGGCATTGCGTGGTGATGTGGTATCCAGTTTAAATTCGTTGATCGTCTTTGCAAATGCAGCATGTTCTGTCTTCTGGAGAGGAAGCTCAGGATCATGGATACTCTCCATATAAGCCTCCTCATGAGCAAGGTGCGTAGCTGCGTAATCTTTCAGGTTTGCGATCAGGCTTTGACCGATGGCTGTCACATCCTCTGTTTTCTCAACTAATTCGAATGCTTCATTTATCATCTGGAACAGACGCTTGTGTTCTTCATCGATTGCATCAATATGAAGCATACAGTCTTCTGTAAATTCGTACATAAAATCCTCCTTCTGTGTGTCATAAATCCGCAGCGCTTACGGAAAAGTGCAGTGGAATGTCTATCGTGTTGCTACATTTATGTCATCATCATAGCACATGCTGGAAGAAAATTACAGTTGTTTTCGTGGAAATTATGCCATACTTTTACAGGTACTGCGGATGAAATTTGCAATAATCCTTTTCATCGATTCAAATTAATGATATAATTTTTCTGAAATGTTGACAGATATACATTTTATCTTCCTAAAATGTTGATGATTTACATTAAAAAGTGTTATTTATGTTGATCAGAGGTGCCTTATGTTAAAAAGAAAAGCAACAAATTTTATGAAAAACTGGATAAACACAAAGGATAAGAAGTGCCTTGTCGTTCAGGGTGCCAGACAAACAGGAAAGACATATACCGTTGAACGTTTTGCCGAAGAAAATTATGAAGAACTGATTGAAATTAATTTTAAACAGATGCCTTCTGCGATGGAGATATTTTCTGGAGATCTTACCGTAGATGCTATGGTTATGGGCATGCGGTTCCGCTTCCCTGAAAAGAAAATTATTCCTGGAAAAACATTGATTTTTCTGGATGAAATTCAGGAATGTCAGGAAGCGGTCACATCACTTAAATTTTGGGCGATAGATAATAAATATGATGTAATTGTATCTGGCTCACTTCTTGGAATCGATTACAAACGTGCCTCTTCTTATCCGGTTGGATATGTTGATTATTTGAAAATGTATGGGATTGATTTTGAAGAGTTTCTGTGGGGAATGGGAATATCCGGGGATATGATAGAAAATCTCTGTGGTTATCTGCGTTCTAAAACGATTGTGCCTGAAGCAATTCATTCGCAAATGATGAATTATTACAGACAGTACATTGCAATAGGTGGTATGCCAGAGGCAGTACAGAAATATATAGACACAAAAGATTTTAGGGAAATTGACAGGATACAGCGCAGCCTCTTACAGGGATACCAGTATGACATAGCACATTATGCAACAGCTGAGGAAAAGGTAAAAGCAGAGAAGTGTTATCTTTCTCTTGCAAAACAGTTACTGGATAAGGAAAACCATAAATTTCAATATAAAGAGGTCGAGCATGGTGGTCGGGCACAAAAATATTTTTCAAGTATTGAGTGGCTGCTTCGTGCGGATATGGTGCATTTATGCAAACTAGTAACAGATGTCAGATTTGATCTGGATGACTATGCAAGAGATGACTTTTTCAGGGCATACACAACGGATTTATCTCTTTTGATAGCGATGAAAGATTTTTCATTAAAGCAACATATCGTAGAAAATACGTTATTCGGAAACTCAAAAGGCGGTATATATGAATGTGCCATAGCAGATGCACTTTACAAGAAAGGATATCAGTTATATTTCTATAAAAATGAGACAACCAAGAGAAAAATTGATGTTATGATCCAAAAAGATGGTGTGGTAGTTCCGATTGAGGTTAAAAGTGGAAATACGCGGGCTAATTCCTTAAAATCTATTTTGAAAATGAATGCAGACATTCCTTATGGATACAAGTTTGTTGATGGTAATATAGGTGTAAGTGATGATGGTATCATTACATTACCGTTATATATGATCGCGTTTATTTAAAGTATTATTTTTTTCGTAGAAATAAATGTAGAATGCAATAAGATTGAATCATTAAAGGTTGTGAAAAAGCAATTTTTTGAAATCGAAAAAGACGGTTTCTATGGAACTTATTATGAAAATCCGAAAGGCTCAGACTGTGTGGTTATTGGATTATTTGGAGATGATCCCAATGATTTTATGGCAAAGTGTGGTGCAAAATGGTTACATAAAAACGGAGTGGATTTCGCTGCTTTTCCTGTCAATCCAAGACCAGGGGTGTAGTTCTCGGTTATTACTTGGTATGTTATAATCACATAGATTTCGTACTTGTAGGATTTTCAGCTGTAGTTCCCGGTTATTACTTGGTATGTTATAATAAGAAACTTGACATGCTACTTGCAGCACAAGCTGTAGTTCCCGGTTATTACTTGGTATGTTATAATCGGATTTTGATTTTACGGATGCGGGAATCTGCTGTAGTTCCCGGTTATTACTTGGTATGTTATAATTCATGCAGAGATTTCAGCGTCTTGCATATTGCTGTAGTTCCCGGTTATTACTTGGTATGTTATAATTTGTTCCATTGATAAAGATGTAACGTTAAGGCTGTAGTTCCCGGTTATTACTTGGTATGTTATAATGAAGTAGCTGTAATTGTAATCTGTGTGCCTGCTGTAGTTCCCGGTTATTACTTGGTATGTTATAATATTAGCTGACGTTGCAGGAATACGAATTATGCTGTAGTTCCCGGTTATTACTTGGTATGTTATAATTTGAATGTTTAGATATTTTAAAAAACACACGCTGTAGTTCCCGGTTATTACTTGGTATGTTATAATACTTTTCTTGTTCCGAAAGTTGAAGCAGAAGCTGTAGTTCCCGGTTATTACTTGGTATGTTATAATGGGGGCATACGGGAAGTATTGACGGAATACGCTGTAGTTCCCGGTTATTACTTGGTATGTTATAATGTTTCAAACCATGTTAAAATCCTGCTTTGGGCTGTAGTTCCCGGTTATTACTTGGTATGTTATAATAACATCTCCCTATGCGTGACACCTAATTCTGCTGTAGTTCCCGGTTATTACTTGGTATGTTATAATGTTTACACCCTGGATAGCTTCACGAGTTTCGCTGTAGTTCCCGGTTATTACTTGGTATGTTATAATGAGTGGTCTTCTATTGAAGAAGTCGTTCATGCTGTAGTTCCCGGTTATTACTTGGTATGTTATAATTAACAATGATCTTATGACCGTTTGCGATCGCTGTAGTTCCCGGTTATTACTTGG
>OIZO01000911.1_pt1 | contig 17507 bp, 16 predicted proteins | sample 1588551 | NCBI WGS metagenome assembly OIZO01 (sample SAMN03283271) | human gut metagenome | biome: human-associated habitat; material: feces | host: Homo sapiens | place: Peru | collected 2012 | reverse complement strand
CACGACCTCCGCCGTGACAGGGCGGCATTCTAACCAACTGAACCACCGGGCCAATGTCAGTGTGTCTGACAGTTATATATATTACCATACGTTTTGCGTTTTGGCAAGAGGTTTTTTTGAAAAAATTTTAGAGAAAGTTTTAGTGGCGAAAAAGGGGCTTATTTGCAAAGAAGATTTGTGTTTGAGTACCATTAGAAATTACATCACTCTCAAACGGACGGACCGACAGGGGGAGCAAATGTGATGTTTAAGTACCATCAGAAATTACATCACTCTCAAACCGAGCAATGTCCTGAGGAATGGCAGTTTACGTTTGAGTACCATCAGAAATTACATCACTCTCAAACACGAAATGCAGTAATATTTGTTTCTAACTCGTTTGAGTACCATCAGAAATTACATCACTCTCAAACGAGGCCGTCGACTTTACTTAAATAACTTCCGTTTGAGTACCATCAGAAATTACATCACTCTCAAACTGACGGATGCAAAGTACATGTCTATTTTTAGTTTGAGTACCATCAGAAATTACATCACTCTCAAACAAACGCTGTACACTTAATACAGTGTAATCGGTTTGAGTACCATCAGAAATTACATCACTCTCAAACTGAAGGTTTTTCTGATTTTGTGTCACCTTGAGTTTGAGTACCATCAGAAATTACATCACTCTCAAACACGGCGGATATTATTCCCGAACTACGTCAAGTTTGAGTACCATCAGAAATTACATCACTCTCAAACAAGCACCGGCAGGAACAATTTGAGCGTGATGTTTGAGTACCATCAGAAATTACATCACTCTCAAACCATTTCAGACGCTTACAAGCCAAATCTGTGGTTTGAGTACCATCAGAAATTACATCACTCTCAAACTGTTGATACCAAATTGTTGTAATTCTTTAGGTTTGAGTACCATCAGAAATTACATCACTCTCAAACTGGTGTTATACGCCCTGCCACATACATCGCGTTTGAGTACCATCAGAAATTACATCACTCTCAAACTTTATTAGTCCTTTCTGCGGACTTTATTCCGTTTGAGTACCATAAGAAATTACATCACTCTCAAACTTTAGGGCACGTCCCACAACGTTCTTTTTTGTTTGAGTACCATAAGAAATTACATCACTCTCAAACTAACAAAAGTGTATCATACACCACGCCACGGTTTGAGTACCATAAGAAATTACATCACTCTCAAACTCGAAGGTTTGATAGAAAAGAAAGGGGGGAGTTTGAGTACCATAAGAAATTACATCACTCTCAAACCAACCCAGAGCATTCCAACATCCTCTGGTTGTTTGAGTACCATAAGAAATTACATCACTCTCAAACCAGTGACATTAGCGTTACTGTCAACTTCGCGTTTGAGTACCATAAGAAATTACATCACTCTCAAACTCTTGAATTTTTTTGTAGTTGTTTTTCATGGTTTGAGTACCATAAGAAATTACATCACTCTCAAACATAATAAATACTATTCCCGCACTACATCGAGTTTGAGTACCATAAGAAATTACATCACTCTCAAACGTAAATTCTCATCTCTAAACCATTCGTTCCGTTTGAGTACCATAAGAAATTACATCACTCTCAAACCTAAATGAGGTGATTAATTATGTCAAACAAGTTTGAGTACCATAAGAAATTACATCACTCTCAAACGGATGAGCTGTTGAGCTATATTGACGCTCTGTTTGAGTACCATAAGAAATTACATCACTCTCAAACGAGCAGGCTCTCACTGTATTTGAGCTTAATGTTTGAGTACCATAAGAAATTACATCACTCTCAAACAAGAGCCACGTTGGCGAGCGTTTTGGCAAGGTTTGAGTACCATAAGAAATTACATCACTCTCAAACCCGCTTCCGTTGCTCTATCTCTCCCTAGTTGTTTGAGTACCATAAGAAATTACATCACTCTCAAACTATTGCTCGTCAACAAAAAGATTATCGAGAGTTTGAGTACCATAAGAAATTACATCACTCTCAAACCTAATGCAGCAGTCTTTTCTCCCTGCTCATGTTTGAGTACCATAAGAAATTACATCACTCTCAAACCTCAAATTAAGAGATTGTCCACGAATGAAACTATCATCACCATAGCGTAATTTCCTCAGGTGCTTACAAAAACATTATAAATCACTCAAATTTTTTTGTCAAAATCATTTAATCAAACATAAATCTGCATCAACTATACTCACAGCTTCTTCTGCAAGCTCATCAACAATATTATTCTCCAGTAGCAGCAACTGTATTTTTCTGTAAAAAGCTTCTTTATAGAACTCATGCAGCTCTTCACTCATCAAGTACGTTTTCAAATTTACGAACGTCAATATCTTTACCTTTTGAAACTTGCTGCAGACATCTAAAAAGTATACCAGTCCCTCTAAAAAATTTCCTTCGCCAGCTTCAAATTCCACTTCAAGTGCTTTAAACATACTTTGTAAATTAAAATCATCCTGAAATTTAAGCGCATAATCTACCTGATTCAGCAAATCATAAATATACTCCGCTATCTGCCCCTTTAGACTGCATGTCTTCAAATAATTTTCTTCATTCAGTCCCAGCTTGCCAAGCTCATTATATAAACCAGTTAACGCCTTGCGTGAATTGATGTTCAAAGCAAACGGATTTAAAATCAGGCAGATCTCCTTATCTATTTTCATTGTTTTATTATTATCAGATAAAACAAATCTCCCCTCTTCCCCGCTAATCTGCTTATCAAGCTCTTGAATCATTCTTCGAAAAAGCTCTTTTTGCTCAATCACTAAAACGTTAACCTTGTTTTCCTGAAAAACAAGCTGCTGCTCCAGCTCTGTATAAACCAGTTTCATAATACTACCAATCTTTCATCACTATTCAAAACATCATTATGTGCTTCTCCGACCAAAACCTCCATGCGTGAAAACTGGCGTTCCGTAACCGTAAGCAACTGTACCAGTCCATCTGACGGCAAATTCAGCTTAACATTTTTAATAACAGCGTCAGCAGCCACAGCATTAAGTGCAATCTTGCAATAAACCGATTCCTGCATCATCATAAACCCATTTTTTAACAGATATTTACGAAAGATCCTATAGGAACGCTTATTATCAAGCGTAGTAACAGGCAAATCAAAAAGAACTAATATTCTCATAAATCTATAGCTCATAATACATCATACAAAGCTGCTCCACTTGATTACGCTCACATCATTACTGTTCAACGCATCAAAAACACTCTTGCAATAAAGCTTAATAGCATAATTAAGTGTAACCTGCTTTTCGTTGTTTACAACATTTTTATTCAGTACATCCAAAACCTCGTGCTTCTGCTCCTTGTCAAAGCAATGAAGCTTTTCTTTTACCAACATATCATATATCTGATAATCAACAAAAGGTCGCAGTGGCTCCATAATATCCGATCCCAAATTAAATGCATTGAAAATATTATCATGAATCAGTCCAAGCTGTGTAAGATAACCATTGGCAACTATCTCTCTGTTGCACGCAGAAAGTAAGACCATATAACCATAATTCAAAGCTGAGTTGACAGCAATATCATCTGCTCTAGTAAAGCCAAGTCCAAAAATGGAGTTAAAATAAACTTTGGCCGCATGACCTTCCCTATTGCTGGCATCCAGATACTGTAACTGTGTGGCATATTCGTCCAGCATAGAAGCTGTATCAAACCCCAGCTTTTTCAACAATGCAGATTGCATCTTTATTTTGGTATATATAATCGCCGTACCAACATCGCCTTTTGTGCTTTCGTTCCAGGATATCTGCTGCTTTATTTTTGCACTGACATCATGCGCTCCATAATACGGAATAAGCTCAGCTGAAGGATTTCTTTTGCTGTCACAAAAAATAACCTTTATTTTTCTGTCCATCATTTCCGCAAGCAAAGCTGCTGTCAATGAAACCTGCGTTGTTTCAATAAGCAGTACTGAAATTTCATCAAGATGGACCTTGGTGGTCCGCTCGCCGCGAACCACCATATAGCCCAATTGTAAATCCAGCTTTGCCCGTGTACTTATAACAATTACACGCCAGCTCATAGCTTCATCAGATCCACTTCCTGTTCAAAAATTCCTGTCGGTGACTGGTTAATCAGAATGCATTGTTTAACATTGGAGATATTGGTATTCCATGTTACCTTTCCTACGTTCTTACCTGCTCCAAGAAGTTGTAAATCAGCTGTCGCACTTAAACACTTAAACAGATTTAAAATTTCTTTCAAAACGTGAATTTGTTTTGATACAAATAAGCCTTTAAAATTCTCTCTACGTTTTTCCAAGGTTGCAGATTGAGAAGCAGGTCTCTTTTTATACAAATTATTAGCAGACTTTGCAAGCAGTATATCATAAATCCGTATATTGTTTTCTTTACCGATTCCCCATGTCTTTTCATAAAAATCTAACCTTTTTCTTGCTTTTTGCTTTTTCTCTTCATCAGCATTCTTATCAGCAATAATCTCGTCATTGACCGCCAAATTATTCTCATATTTAAATGCCTTTTTCAAGTAAGCAATACTATATTCATCTATACATAATTGACTAGCAACATAAAATTGAAGTTGTTTTAGTTGTCTCCCAGAAATATGCATAGGAAAGCCATTTATCTTAAACAAACTATATTTTTTGATTTTAGGAATCTTAATCTCAGGCTCGCACAGCTGTAAAACATCAGTTAGATAATTTTGCACAGCTTTTTCTCCTTGTTTTGCATAAACCAAAGGGATTCCTTCTATTGATAACTGAACAGCTCCCTTTTTTCCTTCTGATTTAACTAAAGCAAAATATGCTGTAGTCAAGGAATCATACCCGCCATACTTCTCTACAGATAAACCTGCTTTCAAAGGCAACTGTCCACTCTTGGCTTTAAGCGGTTGCTGTTTAAATAATTCTCCCTTGCCTTCAACCGGCTGTCTGGTAAAGAGAATATTGTTCTTATGCATGGTCTTGGTAACAGTTGTAATCGTACCATCTTTACCGCCAACCCAGGCAATCTCACTATCACGTTTAATGCTAAATTTATAAAAAATCTCTGGCTTCAAGCTATAACTTCTGTTATCCTGATTTTTTTTAATAAAATCCATAGGTTTATCAGTAAATTTTACATGATAGCAATTACCAACCACGATATTCAGATAAGCATCCTTTGCATGATGTAAATCGTTAACATCTCTACATTTTACAAATTCAAACTTTTGACGGAAATCGGATACATTACCGGCCTTAACATATACAATCTCACTATGCTTATACGCTGTCTTTAAAATCGTAGCAACAGCTTTTGTCGACTGTCTTGTCTCCACAAGCTGTCTGCTGATAAAGCCGGCAAGCTCTTCATCTCTCAGCTGTGTACTGCGTGTCAGACGTTCGTATTTTCTTTCATCAATGAATCCCTTATCATACAGTAACTTCCAGAAGCTATGCATTTTGGTGCGAATAGCTGCATCAAGCGGATAAATATCTGTTTTGGCGGCATTCACCTCCTTTTTAACAAGTACCCTGTTGCTAAGGCTGTCATCCTTTGTTTTAGAACGCGGATAGATATGGTCAATGTCATACAGATTATCATTATACAAAGAAGCCAGTTCTATTCTTTCGCCCGTATACATGCAGCGTCCCATCTGTGTATAGTAAAGATAGAGCTTATCACTGCGCAAATCATCTTCTTTTTTGGAACTCAGCTGAATTTTAAATGCGTTGAGCTCATCTGTATGAGGCATAAAATCAATATTTTCTTCCCTGCACTTTTTGTATAAATCCTGCAATTTTTTCAGACGACTGTCAGTACGCTTGCTTTCTTCCTTGCTTCTGGCCATCTCAATAAAAATACGCTTTGGCTCGCAACCCATGATTTTCTTGATTTCCTCCAAAATCGTCAGCGTCTGCCAGATAGAACGTTTAACAGAAGGAGAAACATAAAGCTCTTCCACGTCTTTGTAAGTAAGCTTACCATTACTGCTTTGTCTGCTACCATTAAACTCTTTAATCTTGCCAATAAAATCATAAGAACAATAGCTGCTCAAAAGCTCCATGAAATTCTTATTTGTATGACGCAAAGCACTAATAATAGTGACAAGTTCACCAAAAGCCTTATCCTCATAAGCAATAGCACTGCTATTCAATAAAGTTGCAGACAGTCTGCCCCAATCTTTATATTTCAGTTTTTTGATAGCTTTGATTTGATCATCAGCAATCTGCGGATAAGTATTTTTTATTTTAGTGACCAGCATCTTTTTCTCGTCACAGAATAAGGTTATCCATCTGATAATATTCTCAATTTCATCTCTATGCAGTTGAATATAATCTTCACCGAAAATTCTTCTAAAATCATTATATGATTTCATCGAAGCATTAATCTTATCATCAATGCCTCCGATGTTTTGGAAAGAAATATTTTCCTGCCTAAAAAATCTTTCTAATGTTTTCTTGGTAACCTTTGAAGTTTTCGCAAGGAAAAGCTGCTTAAAGATTTTTTCCAGCACATCAACAGGTAAGCGTTCGCCATCAACAGTAATATTGTTAATTGCGTTACGCACCATAAACTCCGAATACAGCAATGATTCCTTAGGAAGTACGTCTTCACCGACAAGATACGTGCATTTTGCTGTCATATTGGTTATAAACTTTTCTGCACTCTCTTCCAAATTTACAATTTCAGTAAAATTCCAAGGATAAATTTTTTCATTCTTACGTACAACCCAACATCTGCCCTGTTCTCTGGACATACGTGTCCCCGCAAGCGGACCTACATAATATGGTATTCTGAACTTAACAATCTGTTCAATTTTTTCACGCACAGAAAGACCGTTATTATCAGTCTCACCTAAAAACTGTAAATATCCCTCAGCATTATCAAGAATACATTTTAATTCAGCTAAATGCACCTGAATCGGGATGATACCATTATCCTTCGTTGTCTGCTTAGGGAAAGCAAATCCGTTGGCAATACGAAACAGTAAACGCTCCTCTTCTGTTCCGGCAGCATCAATACTCGTAATTTCCTGCATTATCTTTTTGTATTCTGCAATACCGTCAAGCTGCTTCTTTAAATCCTTACAAAAATCAAGCTGATTACGTCCTTTGATTCCTTTAGCATATTTCTCGTAAGAAATATCTCCATCCTGCCTGAAAATCTTATTATATAAAGGCTTACCTTTAAGCATGGATTTCAAAACAGCCAAGTCCCGTTTATGATCTTCATAAACCTGCACCTTACACTCAGAAAGCAGATGCTGTTCATCTTCATCTTTTTTACTTGTATCAAGATGCAATATTTTTGCCAGCAAACTCCAATCATAAATAGCTTTGAAACGGAGTAACCCTTCGTAACGCTCCCCTAATGCTGCTGTAAGCACAGGCTCAAATTCATTCAAATCATCATCTTGAAAGCTTACTGATTTCTTTTCACATTCATCTAATTCTTCATCAACAAATAACTCAGCTAACTTAGCTTTACCACCACTAAAAAGCTGTATAATAGCTTTCTGCTGTTTTGTCTGTGCCGGTAATAAACTCTGCATCGCTTTCTGCTTAGTAGTACGTCCTAAGTTTACATCGCACAAAACTTTAGCCAATTCATCTATATTTTGACATGACCAATCTTCAATCCCCATCTCGTCACGAACATAATTCTCAACCTCACTGAAAACCGCATTAAAATCATTTACTTTGGAGGCATCAAGATTATCAAACAAAAAATGTCCACGATGCTTAGCAATGTGCTGTACAGCGAGATAGAGCAAGCGTACATCAAAAGGTCCTTTCTGGGTTGCCAGAGCATAACGCAAATGGTACATAGTTGGATATTGTTGATAAAACTCCTTATCTGTATAACTTTTATCAACAAATAAATTATATACTGCTTTCTCGCGCTTATCATCTAATTGCAAACGGCTATCCTCTAAACGCATAAAAAAACCGGTTTCAACCTTAGCAATCTCATCCGCAAATAATTCCTGCAACATTTTAAGGCGCCAGGTAGTTCTGTCAATTCTGCGTCTGCCGGAACGAAAAACTCTTGTAGAAGCTGCAGTATTGGCAGAATCAAAAAGTCTGATTCCCCACAATGCTTTGCCATTAAATTTTAAAATATTATAATTTGTATCCGTAACAGCCCAGCCAACAGATGCATCACCCATATCTAAGCCGATATAATAATCACAATTCTTTAATTTTTGCATATTGACAAACCTCCACAGATGAAATATACTATGAGTAACTTCTTGAGTACCATCAGAAGTTACATCACGAGTTCAAAAAACATGATTTATTCAAATCGTCTTCTTCAGAAGACCCCACAGTGTGTGGAACTAAAGCTTGCTTCGGCAGGCTTTTTTGTTTATTTCAAAAAAATTCATGTACAGTACATTAAATCAATTCTACAGCAAATTTAAAAATCCTTTATTTATAAAAAAACTGCTTATAATTCGGTATCACTTTTTCTTTTAAAGCCTTGCTATAACGTATTATAGCATATGCAAATGACAGTTTTTGTCTATCTTGCCAGCTTTGCTTACATTTATAAAAAATTTTTAAGGCATTTTTGATCAGTATTTTTATTTTTTTATTAAACTTAAACACAAAAACCGCCGTCAGAACCTGCAATCCAACACCTTCTGACGACGGTTTATTTTATATCTCCCAAATCACTCTAAGTACAATTTTTTCAGCGCCAATTTATCCACCTTACCGCTTTCATTATGCGGCAGCTGCTCCATGAAAACAAACTGCTTAGGCAGCTCGTAATCCTCTAAGGTTTGCCGCAGCAGCTTAACCAGCTCCTGCTTGCCGTATTCACGTGCCGCCCCCACAAAAGCAATAAGCACATCGGCATCGTCCACATGACGGCAGATTACCGCAGCCTCTTCAATGCCCTCCAGCTCAGTAAGTGCAGCGCACACCTTGACGGCAGAAACCTTGCGTCCGTTAACGCTCACAATATCATCCGTGCGCCCCAAAAAGTGCAGGCGTCCTTCCGCATCCAGATGTCCCCTGTCCTTCAGGGAAAACGGCAGCGAAATTTTCTCCACATGATAAGGCGTATCAATGAAAATTTCTTCATTACAAACGCTCACCTGCACGCCCTTGAACGGACGTCCGATAAGCGTGCGGTCATCCGTCATTTCCGCAGCCTTGATGTAGGTAATGTAATTCAGCTCGCTGGCGCCGTAGTACAGCGTGATATCAGCATCGGGGAATACCTGCAGCAGCTTGTCCGCCTCCTGCCTGCCCATGCTCTGCGAGCCGCTGATGATACTGCGCACACGCACATCAGGCTCGCGCAAAAATTTTGGCAACAGTAAAAGCTTAGACGGAATCAGGTAGATTGCGTTCACCGCATAGCGCTGCATCAGCTGCAGCCAATGGCGCGGACGGAAGCGCTGCGTCACTGCCAAAGTACCGCCTGCCGCCAGCACGCCCATATAAATATTAAGGTTGCCGGTAAAGGCCAGGCTTCCCTGACAAAAAATTACCGTCTGCTCATCAACACCGAAAACACGGTTCTGCTCCGGGAAAAAGTCCGCCCAGCTATGATAGCTGCGCCACAACAGCTTGCTTTTGCCGGTGCTGCCGCTGGTCATAACGCCCATGCAGGCCGCTTGCGGAATATCGTCGCAGCAAAACTGCTGCTTTTTGCTCACTTCGGTAGCAATAACCGGCACAGTTTTTGTTCCGCTGTAGGCCAAAAAGGCAATCAACTGACGGGCAATACTGCTTTCGTGGATAAAAACCGTCGGAGCGCTAAAATCCGCTTTACTGCGCAGCCTGCGCGCCTCCTGCGCCAGTCTTGCATAGGTATATTCTTCTTCATCCTCTACAAGAGCGAGCTTATCCTGTTTTTGCTGTGCTATTAAGTTCAAGTAATCCATTTGCTTCACTCCACTCTTTCCAGCAGCAGCGCCGTTCCTACGCCGCCTGCGGCAGCTACGCTTGCGGCGCCATAGCGACCGCCCTTCTGCTTCAGTGCCTCCAGCAGATGCAATGTAATTATGCCGCCGCTGGCACCATAGGGATGACCGTAGGCTAGCGCCCCGCCGAACACATTATATTTGTCAACGCTGTGCGGAAAGCTGCGGGCAAACAGCACATCAATCACAGCAAAGGCTTCATTCAGCTCAAAGTCCGCGATATCCTGCTCCTGCAGTCCATGCTTGGCCAACAGCTTTTGCAGTGCGGTAACTGCAGTACGCGGACTCACCAAGGGATCACCGCCGCAGGCTGCGCTGCCCAGCACTCTGGCCTGCGCCTTTAAGCCGTGCTCCTGCAGATATTTTTGCGAGCACAGCACCACAAAGGCTGCACCATCGTTAATGAGGCAGGAATTAGCCGCCGTAATAAATTCGCCGCCCTCCAGCACCTTGGGCATTCTGTCGAGCAGACGCTGGCTCATGCGCGGTCTGATGCCTTCATCCTTCACAGCACCGCAGACCGGAGCGATAATATTCTGCAGCAGCCCCTGCTCGCGTGCCTGCGTTGCGAGCGCATGGCTGCGCAGTACCCAACTGTCCATTTCTTCTTTAGTAATGCCTTCGCGCTTGGCAGCAAGCTCCGCTCCCTCCAGCATTACCGTTTCGCGGTGAATCCCGGGCATAAACTTGGCTACGCTGTACCAGTCGTCGCCTGCATAATCCGGGTGATTGGGATTATAGCCACGCCTTGGCTGCGTAGAGCTACTTTCAAAGCCACCGGCAATAATTACATCAGCCTCGCCGCTGTTTATCTTTGCTGCGGCAACAGCAATGCTTTCCAAACCGCTGCCGCATTGCACGTCCACCGTAAAGGCCGGCACCGAAATATCTACTCCTGCCGTCAAAGCCATCAGGCGCGCAATATTGCCGCCGGCACCCACACCGTTGCCGGCAATGATATAATCAGGCTCGCGCAGCTGATATTTTTCCATCACCTGCTTAAGCACCTCCGCACCCAGCACCTCCGCCGGGATATGACGATACATACCGTTGACTACGCCTACGTAGCTGCGCAGGCCACCTAAAATATATGCATTTTCCATCTTAACACCTCTATATCCGAAAAAAGCTGCCTGCCACCTGCCTTGCGGCAAATAGCTGACAGCTCTTAAATTATACCTTATTTATCTGTTATCAGTAAAGATACGGTTAATCGGTCCTGCGATAACTGCGGCAGCCAAGCATTTAACAATATCCAGCGGAATGAAGGGCAGCGCGCCTGTCAGAATCGCCTTGTCCCAGGGCATACCGGTAATCAGCTTCAGCTGTACAACGCCGAACACATAAATCAGCGGAATGCCGATAACGCAGCCCAGCAAAGCATAACGCTTGAAGTTGTATTTTTCTCCTTTGAAATATGCCAGGAAAACAGCGGTAAACAAGAAGCCGATAATATAACCGCCGGTAGGTCCGAACAGCTTGCCCGGTCCCGCACTGCCGCCGGTAAATACCGGCACGCCTGCCAAGCCTACCAAAAGATAAACCAGCATGGTCATAAAGGCCTGCTTAGCGTTCAGCACATAGCCTGTAAGATTTACAATCAGCGTCTGCAATGCAAGCGGAGAAAGAGAAAACGGCAGCGGAATAATAATATATGCGGATACGCAGTTCATTGCTACCATCAGCGCCATCTTAGTCATTTCCGCAGTCTTGTTGACGCTTGCTCCTCTATGATTCTTATTGATTTCTGTACCAGAAGTTGTCATTTCCATACACCAGCCTTACTATAATTCTTTAATCACAAAAACATTTATTGCTCCCACATAAGCAGCAAGCTGACCCTCCGACCTGTAGATACACAGCTCGTCGCCTGCGTAAACAGGAGCAAGGAAGCTGATGCGCCAGTCCAGCTCTGTCAGCGCCAGCTCCTTCTGCAGCCAGGCAGCCATGCACAGCCCTGGCACGATGGGATGTTCACCCTTATGGATGACGTTTTCATCACCGGTATAGGCAACATAGTCTGCTATTTCCTGTGTTGTAAAGGTGTGCTTTGTCAGCAAATCGCCCTTAATCGCCTCAGGCTCCAGCGGCTTCGTGCCTAATTTATGCTTAGGCAGCACCAAAAATACCCGCAGCTCCTTAGCCAAACTGCCGTCTGCCGCAGTTCCCGCTACGCGGATGATTGATTTGCGTTCCTTCGCCAGCAGCACCTGATTCGCCATAGCCTCTGCCGGCTGATGAATATGTGCTTCAGCTCCTGCCAGCACCCAGCCGCCGAAGAATTTGGCATCGCTGTCCGCCAGCTTATGTGCAAGCTCTAACATTTTTGCATTTTCCTTTCATTTAAGCAGCTTACTTATATCTGCTTCACGTGCTTTATTATAATGCAAGCAACGCAAATAGTCAACTTATTACACGTCTTCGGTTTACCATTATGTCAAAAGAAATGCCGCAAAGCATTTCCCCGCTCACAGAAGGAAGTAAACCGCTCCTCCTATCAGCAGCAGGCCCAGAAAATTGTAGTACAAAAAGGTACGCACATATTTCCCTGCCTGCGAGGGATGCTCTGCAGCATATAATTTGTAGGAAATAACGCTCGCCATCGAAGCAATCATTGTGCCCAGACCGCCGATGTTAACACCTAAAAGCAGCGCGTCTGCTTCCTTGGTCAAGCCTGCCAGCAGCATAGCCGCCGGTACATTGCTGAGGAACTGGCTGGCCAGCAATCCTGTCAAATAGGTGCCTGCCGCACTGCCCATCAGCGATTGCTGCAAATAGCTTACCGCCGGACTGTGGCTGATGTTGCCGATGAATGTAAAAAAGCCGGCGAAGGTCACGAGCAGGCTGTAATCAACCTCACGCAGGCGACGCCAATCGCATAGAGCCACTACGCCTGCCGTCAGCAGCAAAGCCCACAGCTTGCCGAACCAATGCAGCACAGCGCCGATGTTTAATAAAAGCAGTCCCAAAAAGAGCAGCAATATTCCCTTGGGAGGCTGCTGCAGCTTAGGCAGCTCCAGCTTCAGCACGCTGTCCTTGCCATGGAATAATATCAATAGCAGATAGGCCAGCGAAATTACTCCCGGAACAGCCATTACGGTAAAAAAGCTGCCGGCGGTATAAGCATAATGCGCATATAAAAATAAATTCTGCGGATTACCCGGCGGCGTCAGCATACTGCCCAGATTGGCAGCCAGCGTCTGCAGGATAATAATCCGCTCCATATCCATTTTCAGAGTTTTGCCGATAACCAGCGCCAACGGCACAAAGGTCAGCAAAGCGACGTCATTTGTTACAAACATCGAGCTGATATAGGTCACTGCCAGCAGCACCAGCTCCAGCTGACGCTTGCTGCGGCATTTGTTAAGCAGCTCCACCGCCAACCAGTCCAGAAAGCGTATCTCCTTCAGCTCCGCTACCACCAGCATGAGCGAAAGCAATATCGCCAGCACATCAAAATCTATATAGGCAAGCTGAGGCCTGCTGTAAAGGCTACTCAAAGCAGCCAAAATAACCGCTATGCACAAAACAGGCTCACGCCGCCAATAATTCTTTAATTTCTGCATCAAGAAAAAGTCACTCCCAGTTAGCTTGCGCCGCGCACAGCGCCAACGCCGATACGCGCGCCGCACCTGCGTCCAGCAGCACTTGTGCCGCTTCCGCAAACGTGCTGCCCGTAGTATAGATATCGTCGCAAAGCAGTACATGCTTGCCGCACACCTTGGCATGAGGCAGCAGGGCAAAGCAACCTGCCAACTCCTGCTTTCTTTCCTCCGGCTTCAGCTCGTACAAAGGCTCCGTGTGGCGCACCCGCTCCAGCAAAACCTCCATGCCCACGCTGCGTCCTTCTAAAAGGCCCGCAAACAGCTCCTGAGGCACATCAAAGCCACGCTGCCTGCGGCGCTCGGGCGCAGTCGGCACACAGGTAATAAGGTCAAACTGCTGCAGCCAGCGCATTTTAGCCGCGGGCAGAGCAAGCTCCGCTTCCTCGCGCAGCAACGGCAGCCAGCCTGCCTCGCCGTCAAATTTTATTTTATGCAACGCATCCTTAAACACGCCCTCATATTTATAGAGCAGCAGCACGCTGTACAGCACATCCGTCGGCAGCGGTGCTGCCTGTCCCGCCAGATATTCCTCACGCGGACAGCATGGCAGCTGACGCTGCAGCAGATATTCCTTGCGGCACTGCTCGCAGACGTAGCCGTTGTCAATATTAGTCACACACACAGCACAGCGTCTGGGAAAGATTAGCTCCTTCGCCACACGCCCGTAATAAGCAAAATCTCTTAATAAACGATGCATCAGAACACCTCGCTGCTTTCCTGCAGGCGCTCAGCCAGCAGGCTGTAACGTCTTTTCGTCTTGTCGTTTTCCACAGCGGTACGCACTGCGTTTTTGCTGCCGACAATCAGCACCCTTTCCTTGGCTCTGGTCACAGCCGTATACAGCAGATTGCGCTGCAGCATGATGTAATGACTCTGCACCATGAGCAAAATAACATAGGGATATTCGCTGCCCTGCGACTTATGCACGCTCATAGCGTAGGCCAGCTGCAGCTCCTCCACCTCACCCTGAGCGTAGGTAACGTAATCACCCTCAGGACGCTCCGGGAAGGCTACCGTAACATTTTTTCCGTCTATCTTAATTACACGGCCGATATCGCCGTTAAAAACATCCTTTTCATAGTTATTGCGAATCTGCATAACCTTGTCGCCAATACGCAGCACGTTGCCCGGTATGTTAACTTCAGGCTTCGCCGCAGACGGCGGATTAAGATATTTTTGCAGCAGCTTATTCAGATTCTGCACGCCACAGGGATTTTTATGCATCGGCGTCAGCACCTGCACCCTGCGCCAGTCACCGCCGGACGTAAGCTGGGCATAGGTACGCGCTACGAATTCCGCAGCATCCTGCTCGTTGGTAAACTCCTCCAGCGCAAACTCGCTGTCGGCACCGACAAGAAACTCCGGCATCTGGCCACGGTTAATCTTATGCGCATTGCGGACAATCGGACTAACCTCTGCCTGACGGAAAACATTTTCCAGACGTACAACAGGCATTCTGCCCGAACGGATCATATCCTTAAGCACCGAGCCTGCACCTACGGACGGCAGCTGGTCCACGTCACCTACGAAAATCAGACGGCAGCCGCCGGGAATTGCCTTAAGCAGATGATACGTAAGACTGATATCGAGCATTGAAGCCTCGTCAATAATAATTGCTTCCGCATCCAGAGGATCGCTGTCATCCTTGCCGAAGCACAGGCCGTCACCCGTAGGCTGGTATTCCAGCAGACGATGCACCGTTGCTGCCTGATGGCCGGCAGAATCAGCAAGCCTGCGTGCGGCGCGACCGGTAGGCGCAGCCAGCAGAATGCGGCAGCCTGCCTGCTCCAGAACGTTCAAAATACCCTTAACGACGGTTGTTTTGCCTGTACCGGGACCGCCGGTTAGAACGAAAACGCCATGCTCCAGCGAAGCATAAATTGCCTGACGCTGTGCCTCCGCCAGCGTAATACCGGCATCCCGCTCCCATTTGGCAATAACCTCATCCGCATTCACGCGCGTCACCGGCTTCGCCTGATCGCGCAGCTTCAGCAGACGGCGTGCGGTCTGCACCTCCGCCGTATACAGATATTCAGGATATATCAGGCGAATACCGCCCATTTCCTCCGTGCGCAGTAAATCCTGCTCCAGCAGGCTGCTGAAAACATCCTGCACCATGGAAGTGTCTACCGCCAATGCTCTCGCCGTTTCACGCACCAGCAGCTCCTCCGGCACGCAGGTGTGTCCCACGCCTGCGGCCTGCGTCAGCGCATAAGCAATGCCTGCGCGCAAGCGTACCTCGCAGTCATGCTCCATGCCCATAGCCATAGCAATGCGGTCCGCAGTTTTAAAACCGATGCCGGTAATATCCTCCGCCAGGCTGTAGGGATTTTCCTTAATGCGGGTAATCGCCGTAGCGCCGTAGCTTGCCTGCAGGCGGGCTGCATAACCGCTGCTCACGCCGTGCGCCTCCAAAAACACCATCAGCTCGCGCAAACAGGAAAGCTGGCTGTATGATTCACCGATAGCGGCAGCCTTTTTGGCGCTGATGCCGCGCACCTGTGCCAGGCGCTCGGGATAAGTACCTAAAATTTCCAGCGTATCCGTTCCGAAGGCCTCTACAATTCTTGCCGCCGTCACCGGGCCGACGCCCTTCACAGCGCCGGAAGCCAGAAAGCGTTCAATGCCTGCTACCGAAGTCGGCTGCAAAACCTGCAGTGACTGTATATCAAATTGTCTGCCGAATCTCGCATGCTCAATCCAGCTGCCCTCCATAGCCACATTTTCGCCCATATACGGCGCATTGCCATGATAAACAGCAGTAAAGCGTCCCTGTGCCTTGCTTTCCATACGCAGCACGCTGAACATGCCGTCATCGCTTTGAAACACTATATCATCAACTATCGCTTCCAGCTTTTCCATTTTCTCACCGCCACACAAAACAAATGTTTTTACTATAGCTATTATTATAACATAGTTTTCTCAATTAGGATAGCAATTTGACTTTACAAGTATTATAATTTTCGCTATAATTGAATGAGATATACACTACATATTGTTTCCGGCAAATCAGCGCCCTGCGCCTGAACCGGCTTTGTATTATTGTAATTATAAACATGAGGAGTTTTACACATGCAACCTAAGAAATTTACAGGAAAATTAATAGCCATAGATATGTATAACTGCGGCGTAAACGAAGTCAACGACACTGAAAAAGCAAAGACTCTGCTGCAGGAAGGCTGCGATGAATACCGGATGAACATTCACGAGCTGCTCGTTTGTCAGGAAGAGGGCCAAAGCGAATATTCCATATCCGCACTCTGCAAGCAAGGCCATGTAACTCTGCATGTATATCCTAAGCTCGGTTTTATTGCGGCAGATATTTTCAGCTGCTATGATGATGCCGACCCTGCGGGCATGGCACGCTATCTGCGCAGCGCCTTTGATTGCGACAAGGCTAAAATTACCCTGCTGGACCGCGGCGATTTCGGCAGCAAATACGATATGAAGCCTAACCACCGCTCCAACATCAAATTCATCCGCCGCACTCAGAACGTTACCAAAAACGTCGGCGCTCAACTGAAAAAAATGATGCTCAAGCCCCGTGGCATCTAAACGGGACTATAAGATGAACTTTTCCAGGGGTTGTATGAACAGCCCCTGTTTTTTCTTAAACCAAAGGAGATTTTTCACATGAAGTATTTAATGTGGGATGTAGACGGCACCCTCATTCTGTCCGGCGGTGCCGGCAAGGATGCCATGATTAAGGTTATCAAGGATTATTATTTTTTGGATGCCTTCGATTTCAACAAATCCTTGGCAGGACGCACTGACTCGGATATTATCAAAAGCGTTGTCACCCGTCTGCGCGGGCGCTGCAACAGTGCGGAAGCGGCAGGCCTGCTTATCCGCTACCATATGGAGCTGCCCAAGCAGCTGCCGCTGCACAAGGGCCGTGTTTTGAAAAACGTGGAGAAAACGCTGCAATACTTCTGCCGGCCGGATAGCCGTTACTGCAACTGCCTGCTTACCGGCAACACCAGCACCGGCGCC
>OIZO01000908.1_pt1 | contig 17529 bp, 9 predicted proteins | sample 1588551 | NCBI WGS metagenome assembly OIZO01 (sample SAMN03283271) | human gut metagenome | biome: human-associated habitat; material: feces | host: Homo sapiens | place: Peru | collected 2012 | reverse complement strand
GGCAAATCGGCAGGCACATATACCAGCATCTCTCGGGTGGAAGTACCCACCTTGATGGTTTGCTTCTGTGGTTGCTGCTTGTAGTTATGTTCCACTGCTGCCAAAGCCTGCATGCAGAAGGCACAAAGCAGGCACAGCAAGAAAGTAGTTCTTTTCATCTTCAGTTATAAATTATCAGTTATACGATTATCAGTTGTTACGATTATCAGCTGTTATGATTATCAGTTGTTATGACGCATAAAAAAAATCGGCAAAGTATCTGCTGGATTCAACAAATACTTTGCCGAACATCAGAACTAGGGGGTATCCCCTAGTTACACTAAAAAAGTAGAATTTCTGCCATTAATTATTCATTACTTTAACAACCTTACCACTCTTAAGTTTCTTGATAACAAGACCCTTGGTATTGGTAGTCACCTTAGCACCTGCAGCATTGTAGGTAGCAACCACTTTATCATTGCCAGCCGTTGTAAGATTCTTGATTCCTGTAGGAGTACCCTTGTAAAGAAGAATAGCGTCTACCTGTGCCTCAGCACCCCATGGCACCTTGATTGTTACCAAGTGAGCGAAATCATCAAGTTGCTTGTCATCACCAACACCACGAAGCATCTCATTCTTCAAATCAAGAGTCACTTCACCTTCATCATTAATTGTCTTGATGATTTCAATCATCTTGCCATCTGCAGGCTGGCCATCTTTCTCCATACGGTTGAACATCAGACGAACTTTGTTACCTGGCGCACCATAAATAACCATGGTTGAATAGTCTGACAAATCAGCAAAAGCCGTTTCCTGCACTGTGGTTGTACCAGCCAGCACGCCACCACCGGCAACAGCGGCACCAGAACCAATCTGCCAGTCCCAGTTGTAGATTTTACCCTCTACCTTCTCAGCATCCTTACCTGTACCATCGTACAAGCTCCACATATCGGCAGTAAGTTCATCACCTTCCTCTTCGTTCTGTGCATAAGCACCACTAACACCACAAAACAAGGCAATAGCAATCATTGCCAAACTCTTAATTGTAGTTCTCATAATCTTAAAGTTTTAAATTGATTAATAAAAATTATTTATAATATTTTTCCGTAACAGTCTTACCATTACGAAGATAAGTTTTCTTGATATTCACACCATTCTGAGGAGCCGACAGGCGCATGCCACTCAAATTATAATACTCCACGTGATCCACCATATTATCATCGGTTGTGATACCAGAGATGGCAGTCAACTCAGCCTTGAAGTTAAGGGTCACGCAGTCGAGCACGGCACTTCCGCCACTAACATAGTCAATCTGCATGTTTCCATTTGCATCGTTCATGTCAATATCAAATGTATATTCACTCCACTTAAACTTGCCATTGTCTGTCTTAGGCAGCACAATCTGCTTTGAAGCATTGCCGCAGGTAACATTGAGCGTCGCAGGCTTATCGTTCGACTGATAGCGAAGGGTAGCCGTATAAGTACCCGGCTTGTTCACTGGGGTATAACCACGGAGAGAAGCAGTCTTGCTGGTTCCCAATCTAACACACCCCTGTCCCGAGTAGTTACGATAACCCGAATACCAGGCATTGCCCCACAAACCGCTTACGTTCCTGTAGTCGAAGTTCTCCATCTCATACTGCAACTCACCCTCATATACAGCTGGCACTGAAGGCATCTCGATAACCGAAGGAGTAACATCCGTATCCTTCAGCTTGCCCGATGTCTTACTGCCCTTGCAGTTGATGGTCAACTCAAGCGGACCATTATGAGTTACATATACGATAAACTGGTTGCTCTTCCATTCAGAAGTAACCGAACTTGCAGAGTGGTCGCCATTATCCTTCCATGAGATGGTAGGCTGGGCACTGGCACCAAGGATGGTAATTGTATCCGTCTGCTGTTCGAACTCAAGCAGTTTCTTGTCATCATTCAAAGTAGGATTTCCCTGCTCCAGTCTCATACCGTCCTTCAGGCGGTAGTTCTGCATATAGAGGCTCAGCTTATCCGAGTTCTCGCGCATGAAGATGAGCGAGTAAGGAGCCAGGTTCATCTTAATCTGGCTGCAAGTGTTGTACTTAGGGATGAGTGTACCCCTTGCACTGCGCTTGGTGGCATAATACTCGCGATAGTACTGCATGCCGTTCTTGGTGGCATTCAGTTTTACATGCTTCTCATCATACTGGAATGGGTTATAGCAAACCCAGGCATTCTCCAATCGTGAAGCATAGATGGTTCCCGTGTATTCCTGCTTGAAAAGCTTGTTGAGATACGTCTTCTTATTTGCCACATTGTTCCAGGTAGAGTTAGAAGAATACTCACTTGCCTTCACTGCCACGGTGAGTTTCTTCGCCTCATCGTCGAGCAGGTCGGAAACCACAGGGATGGTTGGATAACGGCCGGTGCTCTTCAGCCACCATCGGTTGGTGATTGTATGGTTAGGCCACTGGCAACCGTTCTCATCAGCCTCGTTACGGTAGATTCCATTGAAGAATCCCTCTGGAGTAACGTATGGTCCCATCTCATTGACATTAGAAGAAGCATCCTTAGGCTTGATGTCGTTGAGCAGACAGATCTTTGTTCTATCAATCACCTCGCTGCGGGTTGGAATACGGATGGTACCGTCTAATATCTTTCGGAACATGTCGATATTGATGTTGCGGAAGTGTGGGAACCATCCCCAGTTGCGGTGTGTATAGCCATCAGCCGTCTTGGTGGTAGCAATCTCACGTGAATCCTCCAGAGGAATTGTTTCCGGACCATCTATCACTGTCTCACCGGTCAGTGCCACGTGCTCCAGGATAGGAATGGCACCGCATGCCTTAGGAAAATCGCTGTAATACTTCTTGAGCACATCGCCCTTACTATCCGTGATTACATTGCCGTCCAGGTCGAGCTGATTGTCATCGCCATACCATCCGCAGGCATCGAAGCGAATACCATACTGACCGGCATATCCACCCAGATAAGCACCCAGGCAGTTGCTCTCGATGTCAAAGAATCCATTCTTCATGGTATATTTCTCGCAACAGATGAAATGGTCGTTGTCGGTGGTGAGCAACTGGCGCATCTTGGCATTGCGCTTCATGTAAGCCACCGGCATCATGTTGGCAGAATAAACAGCCTGGGTAAAGCTTACTGCCAGATAGCCACCGTATTTATGACAGAGTTCATAGATGTTGGCAAGGAGCTGAAGTCGCTTCAGGAAGGAAGGATTCTTTAACACCTCGGTGGTTGTAGTACCATCCTCTCCTATCACCTCCCATTTACGGTCTTCCTCGAAGCCCCAGAACTGCTCGGCGAAATTCCATCCCAGGAAATTAGGGTATTCCTTGAAGTACTTTTCGTAGATAGAGAGATCATCATCCGAGAAGGCACTGCAGGCACCGCTGGCACACTGAATCATGGTCCATACTCTATTGCGGGCACAAACCTTCATCCAGGAATCACACACTTTCTCACCGTCAGGACAGGTAGCCTGCGTAGCTGAGAGAGAAAGATTGAACACAACGTATGGTCTGATATCCTCTGGCACCATGTCGATGATGCGCTGCGGGTCTGGATCATTCCATGTGTCAATGTGGATAATCCACATCGGTTGCGAAGTAGAGATAACACGTCGCAGTGCAGGCCCATTATGAGCCTGACTCACTGCAACAGTTACGATACTAATAATTAAGACTAATAATTTCTTTACCATGTTGTTTCCTTAGACTGTAAACCATTAGCCACACCCACATAAGTAGGCAAGCGATTGTAATTGCTCCATAAGCCTACGCCCACATTCGAAGCGTTGACATGCGAGAAACTGAGTCCGTATCGCTGGTTCTCAGGAATGATTTCAAGATACTTATTTACAATGTAAGTATAGAAAGAAGCCATTTCCTTCAACTGAGCTGTGGTTACCTGAGAGATTCCCTGGATGGCACCCGACTTATCAGCCGGATAAACATTGAGGTCTGACAGACGGACCAGGAGTCCGGTCTCCTTCAGGCTATTCAGCAAAGTCTCATACTGCGCCTTGGTATCCTCAAGAATATCTGCATGATAAGGCAGGTCAACCTTAATGTTGACACCGGCAATCTGAGCCCCCGCCTCGTTCCATTGAGCCAGATAGTTCTTCAAGCCCTCCTGTTTCATGTCATTACCCAGCATGTTGCTCTCTTCATAGAACAGCTTCATATCCGGCTTGACAGCATGGATGGTCTTGCAGACATCAGCCACATAGTTATCGCCCAGGTAATCATTAGGATAGAACTCTGAAGGATCGCCAGTTGCATCGGTAGATTTCATCTCACCGAGGAAGTCGTCCAGCAAGTCGCTAGCCACCGTCCAGGTATTGATTCTATCACCATACTTCTTTACCAAAGCATCGGCATAGGCATCCAGTCCCTTCTTTACATCAGCCGCCTTTTCCGCTGCAGGACGATCTACATAGTAGCCTTCAGTCTTGTAAGCGACATGCAGTTTGATGTTATCTACATACACCTTCTGCGGGGTAGCACCCTGACCAACCATAATAGAAAAGGTATTAGCCTCCATATCCTCGGCTGTGATATTATCAGCCAGACTCGTCATGCTGAGCTCATAATGTGCCCACTGATCCTTAGCCTCTGGCTTATCAAACTGCTTTTCGGCAATGCTCTCGCCCGCCTTCACTCTCAGCAGGAGAATCTTCTTGATGTTGCTGCTTCGATAATCGAAGGAGATAGACTGCACATCTTTCAATTTAGCACCTTCAGGCAACTGGATAGGGATAGACATGAACTTAGCATTCTTGGTATTAGAGAACACCTTTCCATTCTGTCCAGCCGGATCTTTGGCAATCACACTGAAGCCATCGCCATCCAACTTACTGCCGGCATCATATTTTTCGAAATCCTCAACAATGTCAGTATCCACCTGCGTTCCTTCCACCCAAGTATCCTTGGTGAGTTCCTTCATGTAGTTGACATTGAACTGAGCAGGATTAAACATGGCAGTGGCGAAGACATTCATACCCGAGTTAGCAGCATTTGCCACAGCCTTCTCAACGGTAAGCGTATCAATATCGCCATTGTCAGCCACCATGCCGGCATAGCTGAAAGCATCCGACAGGGTAACCTCGTTGAAGTTAGCCAAGACCTGAGAATACAAGGCATTCTGGGCAAGGGCATCATCCGATGCGATTTCCGCTCCCAGGTGGATGCCCGTGTAGTTCTTCAATACGTCATAGGCATTAAGAGTTTCTGCCAAGGCAACACTCTCTGGCTTATTTACGTTAAAGTCTGATTGATAATCCTCAGCACAACCAGTGAGCAGCAAGGTTGCTGCTGCACTGGCGAGGACAAAATTCTTTATCTTTTTCATGATTCTGAATTCTTTTTAGTATTACTTTACTGTAAAATACTCACCTACGACACCACGGTTGCGAACTACCATGGTATCCTTGGTTGCCACGGTAGCCACACCATCCACCTTTACCTGATAATCCAGATAGAGAGCGTTGCGCTTCGTGCCACCCATGTTCTCACAAGCCTTCACAAACTTACCTGTGCCCGAAACCTCGGCATGTTCATCATTGGTAGTGATGCTGCAGTTGTTGTCGTCGTCAAAGTTGAGCAAGAGTGTTACGTTGTGGGCTACACCCGCCTTGTCTCTTACGGCAACCACCATCTTGTCCTGCTTCATGCCCGATGTAACCACATTGAGCTTCTCGCCCTTTTCCATATACTGGGTATGGCGGATGTCTTCGGCTGTGGTGTTATCGGCATAGGTAATCTGATCCTTGCCGCGGCGCAGATACACAGCATGCCATGGATTCACGAATTTCACGGCACAGAGGGTATAGTTCTGACTCTCGATAATCTTGTCAACACCGGTGGCCTTGGTCAGTTTCACAGGAATCACATAATTAGCTTCCAGACTCTTGGCATCGGCAAAGAAAGCATCGGTAAGATGAATCTTAGGACCACCCGCCAGGCTACCCTTTGCAATGACAAACTGGTTGGCATTCTCGATGGTGTAATATTCCTGTGGCATCAGGATCATAGGCTTGGTCTCGTTGTTGATAACCATGCTTTTCCCCTCTATCAGGGTTGGGTCTATCACATAGTCCACGGTAATCTGATTGCCATTGCCATAACCACCACCGCAAAACGCCATGATGTTGATGTTATGGAGATTATCCTCAGTCAGGTCTACCTCCTGGTCTTCGCCGAGTTCCACCGTACGAACATAGCAAGGTTTGGAATAGTAAACCGTAGTCTCACCCTCATAGTCAAACTCCTGGTTGCCACTCTCGCAAGAGGTTGTTGCCAACATTGCGAAGGTAGCTAAGCCAAGCATATTTAATAATCTTAAAGTTTTCATATCGTAATAGTCTTATTTTTATCTTTTCACTTTATTTCCAACCCTTGTTCTGATAGAGAAGGTTAAACTTCAGAGTCTCAGAATATGGGATAGGACCATAGATCATGTAATCCTGATAAGCTCTGTTCTCTACAGCTGGAAGCAAGGTGCTCTCGCTGCCGTTCCAGTCGATACCCTGGGCAGCCTGGTTCATGCCGGCAATATCATTCCAGCGGCGCAGGTCCCAGAAACGGAAGCCTTCAAAACAGAGTTCCAGGCGGCGCTCATTGCGAATCAGGGCGCGCATCTTGTCCTTACTCTCGGCACATTCGTCAAGATAGGTGTCATCCGTAAGACCGGCACGATGGCGGATTGCCTTGATTACATCGTATGCCGAATAGCCGTGACCATTGTCATTCTTTGGACCCCAAGCCTCATTGGCAGCTTCAGCATAATCCAGGAAGAACTCGGTGTAGCGGAGACGCGGCGTATATTTGTTCACCTTGGTTGTTGAGGTAGATGAGCAGTTCACCTTCATGTTCAGAAGCTTCTTCAGATAGTAACCTGTGCGGGTTGAATTATCCTTGGCATTGATACCGTCGTCGGTTCCCTCCTGGCTACCGGTATAGATAGTTTTGCTGGAAGGTCCTTCTGTGGCACCATTATATATAATGTATTGTGCCAGACGTGGGTCACGGTTTGCGTAAGGATTGGCTGCATCATACTCGCTTCTTGCATCCGAGATAGGATAACCGTTGGCTGCAGGGAAGGCATCCACCAGATTCTGGGTTGGATTGATTCTGCCCTTACCATTCAGAGATGGAGGATAGTTGTTAGACTCATCGCTGTTCACCTCCTTGGAAAGATTCTCACGCCAGATAATCTCGGCAGGATTGGAACCTTCCTTGATGGCTGATATCTCACCTTCGTTGGTATAATAGGTACCGCCCGTAGCCGACAAGCCGGCAGGACCACCCACAACATCGAGTACCTTGGCTGCGGCATCGGCTGCCTTTGCCCAGTTATCTGCACTCTCCAGAAAAGCAGGGCTGGCTACCAGAAGGAGCAGGCGGGCACGGAAAGCCTTGACGATCTGACCGTTGATCAGCTGTCTTGACTTATTACCCATCACCACGGTGTAATCACCTGGGTCGCTAACAATGCTTCTATACTTGGCAGGAATCAGTTCGGCCTTGTCGATGTCAGCATAGTCATCAGGAAGCAAAGCCTCAGCTCTGTCTAAATCTACCAGGATGCTATCCACATTCTCCTTGAAATCAAGACGTGGAAGATTGAGATTATCGTTGGTTCCCAGGAACGTGCGACTCAGGACAGTACCAAGCAGCTTTCCATCGGCGGTGTAACCCGCATGAGAACGGAGCAGATAATACTGGAAGATGGCACGCAATCCGTAAGCCTCGCCACGCATTCTCATCTGACGCAGCTTGTTCTGAACAGGGTCTCTCATGAACTGTACATTATCAACATGATCCAGGAAGGTGTTGAGATACTGCACTGCACCCAGGCAGGTGCCCCACTTATCGGTAGGGTTGCTGGTAGAAGTCCAGGTGGCAGTAGCCATCTTCATCCAGCTATCACCCTTGTCGTTTGTAACAGCGTCATCAGTAGCCACATCACTACCATCATAGTAGCCAGGAAGCGCACGATAGGTGGTTGTCAGAAAACCTGCAGCAAAATTAGGATCGGAATCTATCTGATCGAAATCCTTGAAGTTTTCCACTGCTGGCGTGAATACATCATCGCAAGCAGAGAGCAAGGCTGCAGATGCAAATATCATGATTATATTTCTTATTTTCATCATTTTATCTTCTAATAGTTTGTGTTTAAGATCTTCTCCTTAGAATGACATCTTCAAACCGAGATTGTAGTAGCGACAACTTGGTGAACCATAGCTGGTCTCCATATACTTGCGATTCTTGCTGATGGTGAGGAGACTCTCGCCGAGCAGATAAACGCTCATGCCGCTAACCATCTTGCCTTCGAACCAACGGGTTGGCATGTCGTAAGTAAGCTGAACCTTGTTCAGGTCGAAACGGTCTGTTCTGTAAATCCAGAAGCCTGAGTTGCGGAAGTTGTTGCTATTCTCAAGCGCTGTCAGACGAGGATAGGTAGCAGTGGCTGCCGTCTCCGGTGTCCAGCGACCTCTTACCACTGTGGTATATTTCGATGTACCAAATCTCCAGTCGTTAGATCTGAATGCCTTGGCACCCATCTGTCCTGTACCAGCAGCGAAGAGCGTGAACTGCTTCCACTTCAGAGTCAGGTTTACACCATAGATGTATGGGCAGGCACTCCAGCCGTATTTACCCATCACCACCCGGTCCTTGCTATCCACAACGCCGTCGCCATTCACATCCTTATACTTCAAGTCACCAGCCTTCACCTCTCCAAAGGTGTGCTTTGGCACGAAGTTAGGGTCGCCTTGTTCGAGGTTGGCATTCAGATGGTCAATGTCCTGCTGGGTGAAGAAGCCCTCACATACATAACCGCGAATCACGTCGAGTGGCTGTCCCTGTGCATTCAGATAGGTGTTATCACCGTTGTTTTCCTCACGGCGCTTAGCCTCTGAAGAGAATACCTGACCCGTGAATCCCAACTGGGCATCTACCTTACCTATCTTCTTGTTCACGTAAAGGGCATAGTCGAAGCCCTTGCGTGTATCCTGGTTGTAGTTTGTCCATGGCAGGAAAGAACCGTTAGGATAGGTATTGAAGTATATAGGATAGAGCGTAGAGCTACCATTGGTAAGCAAACCGTCGGTCAACTGGTTGAAGTAGTTGAAATCGAGTGTCACCAGACCGTTGAGGAGCGATGTCTCCAATCCGATTCTCCATTCCTTGCGCTTCACGAAGGTAAGTTTCTCGTTGGCACCGCGCACCGAAGAGTTGGTGTTGCCGCCCTGCGTGCCATCCTGCCACTGATACCATCCGCCCTTCATATTATAGTATCCTTTATACATATAATAATCAGAGATGTCGATATCCTGGTTAAGCACAGCGTAAGATGCATTCACCTTCGCCTCGTCGAAGAAAGGCAGTGTATTCTTGAACCACTTCTCCTGACTCAGGCGCCAACCCAAAGTTACAGAAGGCGAGATTGCCTCGCGATGACCTTCTGCCAGTTTTGGAGAATGAACTGCTGCCGCAGCCAATTCTGCGTAATAGGTGTGATTATAGTTGTAACCCAAACGCAAGCCCAGGTTGGCATTGGTGGTCTTGTGATAGGAAGAACCCTTGACACCCGATGAACTCTCGTGATTCTCATCTACGGCATTCTGCTTGGAGAAGCCCCATGCAGCGAGAGTGGCATCCACATTGTGATACTTGGCGAAAGTATTCACATAGTTGAACTGGGCACGGAACGCCATCGACTGGTAGTACTGGCTGCTGCCGATGTATTCGCTGGTTGACTGCGAATCCTTGCCATACTTGGTGAGTCCCACAATCATATCCTTACCGTTCACATTACCCCAGGTTGGCTCGTAAGTAGAGTAACCAAGATTATAAGCCTCTGAGTAGTAATCCCAGTAGTCGATGCTGAAGGCGGTCTCGAAGCTCAATCCCTTGGTAATCATGCTAAGGTCTGCCTTGGTACCTACATCAAACGAGAAGGTGCGGTTCTTGTCTTTCACGTAGCCGGCAAGAAGCATGTCGCCAAATACGGTGGTCTGATTGTCGGAAGAACCACCCACCAGATACTTGCCGTCGACGTGATGGATAGTACCGTTAATCATCTGCTGCAGGCTGGCGTTGTTAGGGTCGATCATGCTGATTGGCACCAGACCCGTGTACCAGTTAGGGCGAAGCGTATTGGCTGCTCCCCAGAAATCACCGCGCCCGGTATATTTGTTACTGATGTTGATGCCCACGTTCACATAGGCCTTCAACCAGTCGGTGATGGTAGCATCAATGTTTGAACGGATGCGGAAGTTCAGGTTCTTGTCCTTTTTATGCTCACCATACTTGATGAGACCGCCATTGTAATCTACCCCGAAGTTGGCATAATACTTGGCAAACTTGCTGCCGCCCGTCACCTCCACCGTAGCGTTGGTTCTGTTGTAAGCCTTGCGCAGATAATCGCTACTGAAGAAGTCCATGTCTGGATAACGGTAAGGATTGGTACCCTGTGCCGTGTTGTAAATCTGCTCATCGCTATACTTCTTTGGCTGTGTAGGGTCATCGTTCAGCAGTGCCTCATTATAGAGGCTCATATATTCAGCAGCCCCCAGAAACTCAGCGTATCTCTTAGGCACATACAAGCCCGTATTGGCACGCGCCTCGATGGTGAGCGGCTGAATCTTACCACGCTTGGTGCTGATGAGAATCACGCCCTTGGCACCCTTGGAGCCATAGAGGGCTACGGCAGATGCACCTTTCAGCACGGTAATCTCCTCCACCTCGGTGGCGTTGATATCCGATGCACTTCTTGGAGCACCATCTACCAGGATCAGCGGAGCCTGGCCCCAGATATTTCCATTATAACCACCAATGAGCGACTGGAGGTTGTTCAAGCTATTAGAGCTATAGTCTTTCTTCAATTGATCCTGCACATTCACCTGGCTCACTCCACCCATGAGGTCGGTCTTCGCAACCTTGCCGAAGGCTACATTAATCATGCTGCTGTCAGCAAGTTCCTGTGCGCTTGCCATGCCGCTGGCTACCAACATGGAAGCCAGGGTCAATGACGTTTTCTTATTGAATATATTATTTTTCATACTCATCTTCTTAGATTATTCCCAACCTGGGTTTTGTTTGAAATCTTCATACTGTTCTACATCGTTCTTGAGGAATGGGAACCAATAATGCTTCTCAGAGAAGTTGCGTGTAACCAATGTCTCTTCGTGCAGGTTGAGCACATGTCCGTTCTCTGGATCGGCGTAGCGGGTTGCATCATCCTGGTCGGCGGCACGGTCGAAATATACGGCTGTCTTCTTGTTGTAAGGTGCCTTGTCGAGCAAGAGCCAGCGGCGAAGGTCGTTGAAACGATGGCCCTCGAAAGCCAACTCTACGGCACGCTCACGGCGAAGCTCACTCATGAATCCTTCCTGCGAAGTGAGATACTCATCTGCAATGTCGGCTACTCCGGCACGCTCGCGAATCGTGTTCACTGCCTTCAGGGCGGTCATCGGGAACGCCTGGCTTGAAGACTCGAACGAGCCATAGCCCTGAGCCACTGCCTCAGCATACATCAGATAAACATCGGCAAGACGAATCAGACTCAAGGTCATGCGGTTGTTCTCCTTGTAGCCATCCCAGTCGTTCATATACTGGTCGATGAACTTCTTCATCATATAACCCGTGAACACAGCCTTGGCTGGAGTATCGGTGCGATAGTATCCGCCTGTCTGCAGAGAAGCATACTGCTTGTATTCCTGCACCTTTCCTGAGCCGTCCTTGATGTTGGAAGTGGCCTTTACGCACTTCTGTGCATCGAACACGAAGTCGTTGTAGAAACGTGGGTCACGGCCTCTGAAAGGATACTCTGGGTCGTAGCCGCTGTCGGCATCTTTCTTGGTGATGTCCTTGATAGGCTTTCCGTTTGCCATACCGAAATAGTCGGCATAGTTGGCTGTAGGATAACACTTGATACCCGAACCGTTGATACAGTAAGGGCGATAATCGTTCACCTGGTTCCAGCGCCAGTCACCGCAGGTGCTCTCGTAGAAGATGGCTTCCTTTACACCCGGCAGCTTAGAGCTCTGATTGTAGGTATAGAAGATTTCACGATAGTCCTTCCAGTCGGCGAGCTTGTATCTGCCTGTCTCCTGACAGATTTTCAACACCTGTCCGAAAGCCTCGGCAGCCTTCTTGCAGTATTCTGCATTGTAGGAAGCATTGCCTGTGCTCTCCTTGTTCATCAGCGGTGAACCTGCATAGAGATAATTCTTGCCGAGGAAAGCCAGTGCCATCACCTTGTTGATGCGCAGCACGTTCTTGCCGTAGGTTGCCTTGCCCACTGTGGTCTGGTCCCAATCCACAGGAAGAAGCTCGGCTGCTTTCTTCAGATCGGCAGCCACCTTGTCGGCTGTCTCCTGATAGTTCAGGCGCTTGTCACGAGGAATCTCATCACCAGGAATCAGACGATCTACGTATGGAAGACCGCCCCAATAGGTCATCAGCATGAAGTGATAGAAACCACGGAAGAAATACAGCTGACCGGCAATTACGTTCTTCTCCTCCTGTGTGCAATCTACCATTCCGTCGAGATTGGCAAGACCCAGGTTACACTTACGAATGGCATACCAGCTTAAACCCCAAAGGTTACCCTTGTCGTCGCGTTTCATTTCCGTTGTACGGTTTACACCGGCATGGAATGGAGAATAAAGTGCAGTGTTCCAAGCCCAGTAGTCGCCCTGATCCACATGGTTGGCAAACATACGGGTCTCGGATGGCTGCCAGTATTCGTCTTCACCAAAGTTCCAGTTGCAGTGGTAGTTAGGTGCCACGGCAAAACCCGGGATACAGTTGTAGATTTCCTCTATAAAGCCCTGGAAGTTGGTGTAGTTCTTATATGGCTCGGTAGGAGCGATATCTGCCTCAGGCGCCTTATCCAGGTAATCGGAGCAGGATACTGTGCCCAGGGAGAACCCTGCAACGAGCAGCATTGAATATATTAACTTTAACTTTTTCATATCTAAATTTCAATTAAAATGTAAGGTCGAAACCTAAGTTAAATCGTCTCACCGTTGGGTAAGCACCATTGGCAGAATCACCACTGAAGTTGTTCTCACGGTCGTCTGGCATCTTGGTCCAGAGCAGCAGGTTGTCACCATTCAGATAGACTCTCAGCGAATTGAGATGGGCTTTCTTCACCCATGCACCACGGAAGGTGTAGGCAAGCTCGGCATTCTTCAGACGGAGGAAGGAGCCATCGTAGTAGTAGCGTGTACCCTTGGCACTTCCGTCGGCAACGGTTGTCCAGCGTGGCAAAGGCAGGGAGCCAGAATTGCTGCCTACTTCGTAATAACTTCCTTCGTTGAAGGCTACATGCACCTCGCGCTCGAAGGTTGGGAAGTTCACCTGGCGGGTTACATTGGTTACGCCATAGAACTGAACGGTGAGGCTTAATCCCTTCCACTCCATACCCACGGTGGTACTATAGGTGTTCTGAGGGATGGAAGAATACTTATAAGGTGCCTGGTCGTTGGTATCAATCTTACCGTCGCCATTGAAATCCACAATCTGATAGTCGCCTGTCATCTTGCTGCCGTCCTGTTCCGAGAGGGTTGGACCTGCATAGAAATCATCCCAACTGCGGATATAGCCATTGTCTATATAGGTACGAACCTGATTGATGGCATAACCGGCATTCTTTCTGTAAGCTGGTCGCAAGTCTGGGTCATCAGCAAACTTAATCTCGTTGGTTGCGTGGGTCATGTTGAAGTTTGCCCAGGTGCGGAAGTTCTTGTTCCAGCTCTTGTTCATCTTCAGGGAAAGTTCGTAACCCTGACCATCAACAATACCCAGATTGGCAACCGGTGCGCTGGTTCCGAAATAAGCAGGAATGGTTCGGTTCTTAATCAGAATATCGGTACGGTGATCTTTGAAGATGTCGAGCGAACCGGTAATCAGACCGCCCAGGAATCCGAAGTCGAAACCGAGGTTCTTCTTCTCTGTGGTCTCCCAATGCAGGTTTGGATTACCTATCTTGCTCTGTCGGTAGATGGTGTAAGGAGAATCGCTCTGGTTGGTACCCATCAGCCATCCTGTTCCACCATAGGCATATTCGTCAGCATACTGGAATCGGTAGGCCTCGCCAAGGTTGTCATCACCGATGCGTCCCCAGGAAGCACGTACCTTCAACATATCCACGTATTTCTTGATCTTCTTCATGAAAGGCTCTTCGGTAATCATCCATCCCAAGGATGCTGATGGGAAGAACTTGAAGCGGTAATCCGGACCGAACATCTCACTACCATTGTAGCAGCCGTTGAACTCGGCAAAATAGCGCATCGCATAATTATAGGTGGCACGGAATACCCAGTCTTCACGGTAATGCTTCAGCTGGTTACCGGTGTTATACTGGTTGCGGTTGAATACGCCCATCGCAGTAACCTCGTGATTGCCAAACTTGCGGGTCCAGTCGAGTTGCAAGAGATAGTAAAGGCGGCGATAAGTAGCATCGCTTTTCACCTTACCACCATTGGTAGTCCATGCTGTGGATGGATAGTAGTTGATATCCTGCTCCCATGTGGTGTCGCCGGAATCCGGATTGATCCACTTGCGCTGCGGATCCATATAAAGGTCGGCAATACCTCTTTCTATCTCCACCATCGTGTTGTCGAAAGACAGCTTACCAGTGAACTTCAAGCCCTTGGTTACAAAATCCAGCTTCTGGGTAAGAATGAAGTCGGTGGTAATCTGTGTATTGGTAGTGCTCTGCTGTCCGCTTCGGGCAAGCGACTGTATGGAGTTAGGACAGTCGGCAGGACGTGGAGCATAGTAACCGTATGTTCCGTCACTGTAGATTGGTCGCATGCCATCAGGAGCAGCCTTATAGACAGAACCCCAGAATGCATTGATATCGCCACTGGTACCCAACCAAGGTTTGTTGCGTACGCCATTACTACCAAAGAGGTTGGCTGAGAACTGTGTAGTCTTGGTAAGATTGAAGTCAAGATTGGCACGCATGTTCAAACGGTTATAGCTGAAACCAGAGTTGTAACCACGGTCGTTAGTAAAGGTCTTGAACAAGTCACCCTCGTGAGCAAAATCCACGGCAGCAAAGTACTTGACATTCTTTGTACCACCCGAAACATCGGCACTGGCATTATATGACATGGCTGTGTTGTTGAACAGTTCCTTCTGCCAATCCACGTTAGGATAGCGGTCCCACTCATCGGTGTTAGCAGGATGGCGATACTTGTCAATCACCTCCATCGGTGTATAGCTACCCCAGGCATTAGGGCTCAAGCCAAGTTCGCGCTCCACGGTGCGGTTCAACAGGAGCAGGGTATCATAAGAATCATATTTTTCCGGCAACTTGGAAACCACCTTCATGGTAGCATTTGCCTTTACGTGTACGGCAGCCTTACCTTCCTTACCACGCTTGGTAGTAATCAGGATGACACCATTACCACCCTTCACACCATAAACGGCAGTGGCAGAAGCATCCTTCAATACGGAGATGCTTTCTACCGAAGAAAGGTCAACAGTGTTCATGGCACGCTCTACACCATCCACGAGAACAAGCGGGTCGCTGCTGTTCCAGGAAGTCTGCGTACGGATTACAATCTTCGGATCTTCCTCACCCGGCATACCGGTAGATGAAGAAGTGATGACACCCGGAAGATTACCAGTCAGTGCCTGACCGAGAGAAGAGACGCCCGCATGGCGCTCCAATGTTTTAGCATCGGTTTGGGCAATGGAACCTACGATGGATGCTTTTTTCTGCTGACCATAACCTACTACTACCACCTCGCCCAATGTGTTGTCATCGGTCAAAGTAATCTTAAACTGTCTTTTCTTACCTACTTTAATAGTTTGGGAATCCATACCGATGTAGGTAATGACAAGGGATGAATTTTCTGAAGGGACAGAAATCTGGAAATTACCATCCATATCAGAAATGGCACCCGAGGTGGCATCTCCCTTCACTTTCACAGTAGCACCAATCAGAGGCTCTCCTGTGCCGTCAACAATACTACCCTTCACGGTTATCTTCTGGGCTTGTGCGTTCAAGCTGCAGAAGGCTCCCACGAGGCATAGAGCTGCTGTCCGTTTAAATGTAAACACTTGTTCAATCATGTTGTATCATTTTAATTAAGTTTGTTCCTTTGTTTCTAGGTGTTATTACTTCTTGGTTAAAGAACACGGCTGCAAAGGTAGAAAACTGTCATGAGAACGTGTTTTCTTGATGTTCCAAATGTTTTCACTCTTGTTACAACACACCGCAACTATCACATTTCCTGCACTTTATGATAAAGAAGAAAAAGTAATATAACATCACAAAAAAATGGCGCATATCACTATGCACCATTCTCGTAAACAATTAAACTTGTTTCACAACAATCTTGTAGTTCATCAATATGAACTGTTTTCTTTATATAAAAGCATAAATCTAAAAATAAATTATCTTGTTATTTAATATATTGCAAAGTTACTACAAAAAACAAAAATCTTGTTTGGTAGATGTTCCAAAAGATTTGCCAGATAATACATGATGAAGAAAAAGACCAAAAATAAAAAGATGACCTCACGTTTTGCGAGGCCATCTTTCACATTTAACAATCCATCTCGTATATTTTATCTCAAAACTACCTTCTTGCCATTATGGATACAGACTGAAGTTTCGCATGTTTTGTCCCACACGCCCAAAAGCACCAATAGTACCCCACTATAAGCTTGCACCCAAATAGCTATATTTGCTGTTATCAGGATTTATAACTACTTGTTCCAGCACTATCTCTGGGTCAATCATCACGATACGAAGGGTATGCTTGCCTGCTGCCAATGCAGGGATTGGGGCTGCTGTCACCCATCGCAAGTTATCGAACACCTCGTTGCGGCGAGGCAGTTTCTTACCCTTCCACCAGCCGTTCAAAGCCAGTTTAGGTTCCTTAGGCAGAGCCTTCAGTTTTTTGGAAACGGCAAGATTTCTGGCAGTATATTCCTCAAACGTATCAAGGAATCCCTGACGGGCATCCACAATCTGCATCGGCTGGTTGTCTATCTGAACACCGATGCGCAGACCTCTGGCTGGATACACATCCTGGGTTGGAAGAATGCCGAGGGCTACGGTGAGAGGCTGCTTGTCTTGTGCCAGTTCGAAGTCGTATTCCAGCGAAGCTCCCTGTCCGTCTGTCTGGCTTTTTGCCATCACGTTGCTGCTGCCCATGCATCCCTTGCCGCGTCCCAAGTCGGGAAGGAACATCCATTTTGCCTGCTTGCCTTCGCTGATGCGGGCATACTGATAGGCTGGGATAGCTATCTGGGTGGTAGAAGCAGAGGCGTTGAGCGGATGCTCTACCTTGAAGCCGAGTGTCATCGGATTATAGTTCTTGTCTGGAATCGACCACTGGGTATAACCTATATGGTTGTCCGACATCATTCCCTTCCATTTGCCACCAGCCATTACATTATTATAATAGGCAGACAGCTCAGCATCCTTCTGCAGCATGGCTTCAATGCCCAGGCTGTCGCCCATGGTGGCATGGTTGTATATCTCTGCCACGTTGGCACTGGCCACCACTGGGTAATA
>OIZO01000904.1_pt1 | contig 17562 bp, 17 predicted proteins | sample 1588551 | NCBI WGS metagenome assembly OIZO01 (sample SAMN03283271) | human gut metagenome | biome: human-associated habitat; material: feces | host: Homo sapiens | place: Peru | collected 2012 | reverse complement strand
AAATAACTTTCATATACTACTTTATCGTTTACAATCGTTCTATATCTCATCTTGTTTTCCTCATGTGTCATATGCTCTTTATCAAGAAGAATAAACCTCTTTCACCCTAAAACTATTCTTCCAGTTCCTCAATAGCATTCCGAAGTTCCTCAATCTCGTCTTTAGAAGCCGGTTCATCCTTATAAAAAGCGGTGATAAACTGCTTGAGCGAACCATTATTCCAGAATGCGACAAACTCCCTCGCCTGCTCACTCTTGTAGTCCTCTTCCGTGATGAGTATTTCATAGGTGATCATTCTTCCGGCTCGTTTCATCTGGATATAATTTTTCAGGCAGAGTTTTGCCAGATAAGTCGATACGGTCTGTGGCTTCCATTCCTTTCCGTATCCCTCATTTGCATTCTTTACGATTTCTGCCAGTGACATCTCATGGTCTGCGTCCCAGATACACTTCATCACAATTGTCTCTGCTGCGGTCAGTTGTTTTGCATTCATTTTCTCTTCCTCCTGAATCATTCCATAACTATATAAACTATAAATTTAATTTGCAATTACTTACTATATACTATACGATTTAATTCCATATTGCAATCTTTTTCTGCGCATCCCTGCGGCGCATTACTACTTTCCCTCAACAGGGTACTTCCATTTTTTAGGCTCAAAAAGGACTGCACAAGGCAGTCCTCTCTCTGTTCTCTCTATTTTTCTATTCTTCATCAATTGCTGCAATCGCCTTCAGATTCTCCAATGCTTCGAATGTATGATCGACAGCTGTTGAAAAATTGCTTACACTGTCATGCAGACCATCCATATCCGTTCTGCTTGCGGAAGTGCTTGCAGAAATCTCCTGCGTGATTCCTGACAAAGTAGAGATTCCGTCTACGATCACTTCATTGGCACTTAGAACGGCAGATACCTCATCGCTTACCGTCGTCATATCTCCTACTAAAGATTTCACATCTTCCTCAACGGTTATAAAGCTTTCATGTACCGTTTTTACCTTTTCACGCTGCACATCGATACTGTCTACCGCATTCTTAAGTTCGGTCTGTGTATCCTTTGTGATAGCAGTCAGTTCATTCATGATCTGTGTGATCTGCTCCGTTGATACCTTGGTCATTTCTGCCAGCTGGCGGATTTCCTCTGCAACAACGGCAAAACCTTTTCCGGCATCTCCTGCTCGGGCAGCCTCGATTGAAGCGTTCAGTGCCAACAGGTTTGTCTGGCTGGAAATATTTAAAATTGCATCTGTGATTCCGGATACTTTTCCAACATGTTCCACCAGTTTCTCAATGGTCTGGGAAATCTGCTCTGTGGACTGATCTACGATCACGGACTGTCTTGCCAGTTCATCCGACTCATTCTTGCCAGTTTCAATGACCCCCCGCAGCTTCTCCGTTGTCTCCAAAGCTCCTGCTGCCGTCTGATTGGTGTGCTCTAAACGCTCCTGGATCTCATTTGTTTTTTCTGACTGCGTCTGTGTCTGTGTTGCTGAACTGTCAGCGCCATTTGCAATGATTCCGATTGCGATCTGCGTATTGTCGATCGTGCTGGATATCTGGGATAAATCTTTTCTGACCTGCGTAAACTGCGCATCCACATCGTTTACGATAGTCTCAACTTCTTTTGCTACCTGTAACTGCTTCTCTGCTTTTACTTTTACTGCGTTCGTCTCCTCATTGGAAAACTCGATCAGACGCCTGATCGCCTTACATCCGCCAAACACACACATGATCAGGCAGATACATACGAGAAAAACCGTATTCAACTGTTCTGCCTTGTCCGCCGGATTATTTACAAGGATCTGGGCCATCTTGGTAATAATAAATACTAAGGTTGCACCCGCTCCCCACATGATCAGAAATTCGTTCAAATATACAGACAATGAAAGCAAAACCGGGAAAATCAGCATCATAACTGTTGGGTTCTGTAAATAAGAAATAATTCCAAATCCGATACAAAATCCAACTGCTATAAACAGTTCCGCTTTTCTTTCATAAATATTCTTTGCCACAAAAATGGCTGTCAGCGCATACCAGATCACATAAAATGAAACAAATATTATTTTCTCAAGCGTTGTCCGATCCGATGTGAGCATGATCAAAATATAAAAAACATATGCCATTGTAACGGTAAGACACGTCGTGATATTGGCATGTTTCATTTGATCCGGTGGTAAATCTTTTCTGGTAAATTTCATATTCCTATGCCCCTTTACATAAAAAAATAGCGGCTCTGTAATCAAATATTTTCATTTTTATTACAATGCACAAATCTATCTCTATGATAATACTTCATTCGACAAACGTAAACATCTTTTTCGAAATAGGGAGCAAAAAATTTTCGTTATTTTTTATCCGACAGCACAAAAAGAACTGCTGCATATTTCTATGCGCAGTCCTTTTTTATTAAGAAATGAATATTCAAAATGGCCGGTTATTATTTTACTGCATCAAATGCTTCCTGCAGATCGTAGAGAATATCATCAATGTTCTCTGTACCGATTGATAGACGGATCGTGTTTGGTTTGATTCCCTGCTCTGCCTGTTCCGCCTCATTTAATTCCGCATGTGTGGTAGATGCCGGATGGATGACAAGGGATTTTACATCTGCTACATTGGCAAGTAAGGAGAATAACTGTAAATGATCGATAAACTCTTGCGCTTTTTTGTCATCACCTTTGATCTCAAATGTGAAAATGGAACCGCCGCCGTTTGGGAAATATTTTTTATATAATCTCTGCTGCTCCGGATCTTCGGAAACGGATGGATGATTTACTTTTTCAACCAGTGGCTGCTTCTCTAAAAACTCCACAACCTTTAATGCATTTTCCACATGACGCTCGACTCTTAAGGATAATGTCTCCAAGCCCTGTAAAAAGATAAATGCATGGATTGGAGAAAGTGTTGCTCCGGTATCCCTTAACAAGATAGCACGGATTCTTGTCACAAATGCTGCCGGTCCTGCTGCGGCTGCAAAGCTTACTCCATGATAGCTTGGGTTCGGTTCTGTAAGCTGAGGGAATTTTCCGGATGCAGCCCAGTCAAATTTTCCGCTGTCAACAATGACACCACCGATAGTTGTTCCATGTCCGCCAATGAATTTTGTTGCAGAATGTACCACGATGTCTGCGCCATACTCGATTGGACGTACAAGATATGGTGTTGCAAATGTATTGTCGATGACAAGTGGAATCTTATGTTTATGTGCGATCTCTGCAAGTGCCTCAATATCAACTACTTCGGAATTTGGATTGCCAAGTGTCTCAATATAAACTGCTTTTGTGTTGTCCTTGATTGCGCCTTCCACTTCCTCCAAATTGAAAGGATCAACGAAAGTTGTGGTAACACCGAAATCTACCAGTGTGTGTGCCAGCAAATTGTAAGTGCCGCCGTAAATATTCTTTGCAGATACGATGTGGCCGCCTGCCTGCGCAAGGTTTTCAATGGTATATGTAACGGCTGCTGCACCGGAACCAACTGCAAGTGCTGCCACACCACCTTCTAATGCTGCGATACGCTGTTCAAAAATATCCTCAGTCGGGTTTGTCAGTCTTCCGTAAATATTTCCTGCATCTCTTAAGCCGAAACGGTCTGCTGCATGCTGTGAATTGCGGAATACATAGGAAGATGTCTGGTAAATCGGAACCGCTCTTGCATCGGTCACTGGATCTGGTTCTTCCTGTCCAACGTGTAACTGTAAGGTTTCAAATTTTAAATCTCTCTCTTTTAATGTGCTCATGTATTTTCCCATCCTTTTTCTATGTTTTCATTCTTTTTGCCCACCTGTTTTTCTCAGGTTCTGCTGTTGGAATTATCATATCAAATCAATCGAAAAAGTGTTAATCCATAAAACCATGAGCCGATTATAGGGAAATCCTATAGCAGCATTATTCCCTGTCCTGTTTTTCCCTGCACTCCTTGCACAAGCCATAAATAATGGAATTTTTACATTGCAATGTAAAACCATGATCTTTTAAAATATGCTCGGCTATCTCATCCATAAATGCACATTCCAAATGAATGATGCATCCGCAGGAAACGCATTTCAAATGAAGGTGTTCCTCGCAGTGGTGTCCCATCTCCACGTACTGGTACACCGCCTGGCTTCCCTTCTCTGCCACATATTTCATGACCGTGCCCTCTTTTGCAAGCTTGTCCAGATAACGGTAAATGGTTGTGATGTTCACCTCGTTATCATTTTTTTTCAGATACTGGTCAATATCCGTCACCGTCACTGTGCGGTCGCTGTTTGCCATGAGATATTCTAAAATTTTCTTTCTGCTGGTCGTTGCATAGCCATTTCCTGCCATTTTTTCATCTCTTTTCTTTCTCTGTATATGCTTTCACTGTAGCAGATACAATTTTTAACTCTTTCCTCTTAATTTCATACTTCCGCGTATCAATTATTCATCTACATCTGTTAAAATACAATCCCAAGTAACTCAATGATCACGCCCCAGACAACACCGAATCCATAAAGTGCTGCCATAATTCCAGCGTTCTGCTTCCAATTGCGGTTCAAGCGGAACAAAACCAACAGTCCAACTCCGGCATTTACCAAAAGTCCTGACATCATCGCTCCTGCTCCGATAATTCCACTCAGATACAGTTCCGTGATCACCACGGAGGATGCGCAGTTTGGAATCAGTCCGACAAGTGCCGCAATCATTTCTCCCACAATCGGAATATTCTGAAATACCACCGCAAGATGATCTTCTCCGATCATTTCAATTACCAATGTCAATATAAATGTGATAAGCAAAATGTATACAAAAATTTTCAAAGTATGTTTCAGCGCAGATTTTAAAACGCCGTCCTCACAACTGCAATGCTCTTCCTCGCATACCACATGGATGTCCATATCTTTTTCTTTCTTTTTGAAAACATTCACATAAACCAGCTCTGCAAGAAATCCTGAAACGATTGCAATGCAGACTTTTGCCGCAAGAATTTTTACGATTGTTGCCGGTGCGACCGCCTCGGAAATAAAAATCGGAAGCATCTCATCCGACGTAGACAAAAATACGGCAAGCAGCGTTCCAACCGTAATGACTCGTCCGGCATAAAGGCTGGCCGCTGCTGCTGAAAAACCACACTGCGGCATAATTCCAAGAAGTCCACCCCACAGCGGTCCGACTTTTCCTGCATTTTTAATCTTGTTCTGCACTTTTCCGCCTGTCGTGTGCTCTAACAATTCCATTAATAAATAAGTGAAAAAAAGAAATGGAAGCAGCTTCACGCTGTCCTCGATCGTGTGTGATAATGTATGTTCTAAAATGTGTAACATAACAAACACCTCCTGCATTTGGTTGTTTTAATCTTGATTTATTCAAATTGCAAGTTATTTATTTTTGCATTTTGTGTGCATTTGCAAATTGTTTGCATTTTTAAGCTGCATTGGTTATTATACACGCTTGGAAATGGTTGTCAAGGGGGGGGGAGATTGGGAATATGATAAAAAATTGAATTTGCCCAGCGGATGCCGTAATCAAATAAGTGCGCCATACTATCTGTCAATTTTTGTAATGCAGTCTGTGTGTTTTCCCGGTAATTTAATTGCATTAATATAATTGATATGATATATACAAGAAACACCTATATTCACCGTGTTTGAAAAAGGAGCGGCATCATGGAAGCAGATTCATTAGGCAAGAAAATACGACGTTTACGCATTAACAATTGTTTATCTCAGGCTCGTTTAGCCGAAGCCATTGATGTTTCAACGAATTATATCGGACAGATCGAGCGCGGTGACCGTACACCGAGTTTAGACACTGTTATTGCACTATGCAATGCACTGCACGCAAGTGTCGATTATGTTGTATCCGATGATATTTCCACCAGAGATGACGAAATCATGACAGATATCCGAGCACAACTTGTAAAACTAACCCCTGATGAAAAACAATTTTTTTATCATATGATCGTCAGTTATATCCAATTAAAAGAAGAAAATGCCAGAGCACAGAAAAAGGAGCCTTAGCTCAATGTCATTAAGTTAAGATGACCACTCAAGATCTTAGCATCAGAAATGATGCTAGGGTCTTTTTATTTTGTAATAAATGCTTGACATATGATTCGAAATGTGCGGCCGCTTTCGCTATTGAATGATAATGAGGTAGCGAAAGCGGCCCTTGTAATTAAGAACATCTTGATTGCAAGGAGGTAACGCATATGAGCAATTATATTAATCAAGTTTCAGATTCTCTAAAGAATCATATTTCGGAATTAGCTAACAATCCATGTTTATTTCTTCGAAACCCCAATGTCGATTTCTCTCGAAAACGGAAAATTGATTTCAAAACTTTTATAGGAATCATGATGAATTCGGGTGGAGCTACTATGAGTAAAGAACTACTTGATTTCTTTGATTTTAACAAAAATACTCCGTCTGTGTCAGCATTTACGCAACAACGTTCAAAAGTACTTCCAGAGGCTTTTGAATATTTGTTTAAATCTTTTACGGATGACAACCTTCCAACTACTAATAATTATCATGGTTATCGTTTAATTGCATGTGATGGAAGTAACTTGACCATTGCAACCAATCAAAAGGATCCAGAAACTTTTTGGGAACGTAATCAGCATGGTTCAATTGTTAATAAACTACATCTGAATGCCTTTTATGATGTTTTGAATCGTATATACACCGATGTTTTAGTGCAAACAGCAGCGGATTACAACGAGTTTAGAGCATGTGCAACAATGATTGACAGATCGAAACTAGAGAATGTTATTCTTGTTGCTGATAGAGGATATGAAAACTATAACATTTTTGCACATGCAATTGAAAAAGGATGGAAATTCGCTATACGTGTCAAAGATAAAAATAGTAATGGAATTGCATCTGGGTTAAATCTTCCTCCAAATAATGAGTTTGATATAGATATCACTCAGATTTTTTCAAGGAAAAATACAAAGACCACAAAAAATGCAGGCTATAAGTGGATGCCTGTAAATCAAGTGTTTGATTATCTTCCACGAAAAAGTGATAAAACATACGAATTATCATTTCGTATTATTAGATTTCCTATAGGGTCTAATTCTTATGAAATAATAATTACAAATCTTGATAGAAATATTTTTGATGTAAAAAAAATAAAGGAAATCTATCATTTGAGATGGGGAATAGAAACTTCATTCAGAGAATTAAAATATGCCATAGGATTAACAAGTTTCCATGCACGAAAACCAGATTTTATTAAACAAGAAATATATGCGCGATTACTTTTGTATAACTATTGTGAATTAATAACAACACATGTAATAAAACAAATGAAAAACAATGATAAAACAAAACAGGTGAACTTTACAATCGCCATTTATATTTGTAGAGAATATCTCCGTAATAAACGCAATCTTAGTCCACCTGATGTGATTAACCTAATAGAAAAGCATGTATTACCAGTAAGACCTGGTCGAAAAGACCCTCGCAAAGTCAAACCCCAGGCATCTGTAAGCTTTCTATATAGAGTGGCTTAATCATAGATAATTATAAGCTTTTTTTGACAGATAAACAATCTGTCTTTTTGTTGTGCTGCAAAATAAACAAAAGAAAAAAACACATCATATTTATCAAACAATTGCAAATATGATGTGTTTTATAATTATGTCAAAATTCTTAACTTAATGACATTGAGCCTTAGCTCCTTTTTCTATGTTTAATCCATTGTTTTTTCCTCATCATAGAAAAATGTTCTCTCCTATTTTTCTCATTTGCAAGCCGACTGCTTTATTTGTGTTTCCATCTGTTTGTTTTTTCAAAATTTTTCTTATCTTCCTCTCAGCAAGCCGCTTTTCCTTTGCTAAGATAAAAATAAAAAGCGAGGAACTCTACTATGAAATTACAGGATACCCAGATCACAAACTACCTTACATTTTGCAAAACCCAAAAATGTTTAGACGCAAAAACAATCCGCGCCTACAAAATCGACCTCACACAATTTTCTTCCTCTATGTCTGCTGAAACTTCTTTATATGATATCACTTCCAGACAATTGGAAGCCTATATTGCACACCTGCACTCCATTTACAAACCAAAAACTGCCAAAAGAAAAATTGCATCGCTCAAAGCATTTTTTCACTATTGTGAATTTTATGAATTTATTGAAAAGAATCCCTTTGACAAAATCCAGATTCGTTTCCGGGAACCCATTATTCTCCCGAAAACCATTCCTTTGCAGACGTTAGAACTTTTCCTCTCTACGATCTACACCCAACGGCAGCTTGCCACTACACCTTACCAACAAAAAAATGCACTGCGTGACGCCGCTGTCATTGAATTGCTTTTTGCCACCGGAATCCGCATTTCCGAACTGTGCAGTTTGAAGCCCTGCGACGTAAACCTGAATGACAACTTTGTTCTAATTTATGGAAAAGGCTCAAAAGAACGAAAACTGCAAATTGGAAACGCTAATGTGCTAAAAACCTTAAATGAATACAAAAATACATTTTCCACAGAAATAGAAAGCTGTGATCATTTTTTTGCAAACCAGACCGGAAAGCCTTTATCCGATCAGAGCGTCCGAAGGATGATTCAAAAATATGCCGCTCTCGCCGGTATCGAACAACACATGACGCCTCATATGTTCCGTCATACTTTCGCCAGCTCCCTGCTTGATGCAGATGTCGATATCCGGTACATACAGGAAATGTTAGGACACAGTTCTATTACTACGACCCAAATTTATACACATGTCACGCTCGCCAAACAGAAAATGATACTGACGACGAAACATCCGAGAAATGGGTTTTGTATTTAAGGGAGGATGATGGATTTTGGGAGGAGGTGATAGATAATCATGTATTATCTTTCTATTGTTTCAATAAGATGCAACAAAATTATCAGTAATCAGTATCTTAAGTTGTCTATAAATATAATAATAAAAGATTATTATAGCTTTGTAATGAGGAAGAAAATAATATGAATGAAATACTATCTGAATATAATCAACTTTGTAAAGATTTTAACCAATATGAACATACTGTAATACCTCTATGTGCAGCCGAAAACTATGTTTCAAAATTTTGCATGACTCCATTAATTTCTAATTTTGAAGGTAAGTATTCATTTACAGAAGCTTCTGGTAATAATTCTTTTATTGGTGGTGAATATATTGAACGATTAAATGATTTACTCAGGAGACAATGTAAAATAACATTTGGAGCTAATTATGTTAATACAGAAACATTAACGGGAATAAATTGCTTTACAGTATGTGTAATGTCTCTGCTTTCATCAGAAGATTATGTTCTTGTGACGACACCAGAACAAGGGGGACATGCTTCTATTCCAATAATTCTGGATACTATCGGAGTAAAATATGATTCCGTTCCATATGATTACTTAAATTATCAAATTAATTACAAAAAATTAAATAATTTATGTCAATCGCATAAATACTCCTTTATAATTTTTTGTCAGTCGGATGTTATTAATCCTCCTGACTTAAAATTAATTAATATTCCAGATGAGATGGGTATCATTTATGATTGTACGCAAACCCTCGGACTGATAGCAGCCGGTATTGTTCAAAATCCATTAGAGTTCTCAAATAATTTAATCCTTATCGGCGGTAGTCATAAAACACTTCCAGCACCATCCTGTGGACTAATAATGACCAATAACGAACTATATAAAGAGAAGTTAAAAAAACACATAACTCCAGACTATCTCAGAAACACTCAGCCAAATCATAGTGCTGCCTTACTTTTAGCTCTTATTGAACAGCAAGAATGTGGACATAATTATCAAAAACTAATTGTTGAAACTGCTAATATATTAGGAAAAGAGTTATCTGATTTAGGTTTTAAAGTTGCCAAACCAAACTCTGAATTATTTACATTTACGCACCAATTATTTATTTTAATGAACGAAGAAGAAACGGAAAATTTCTATATTACAGCAAAGCAATATAATATAACCTTAAATAAAAAACATAAAAAATTATTTAATAATGATGGTATCCGAATAGGTACCCAGCAAATTGCGCGCTATAATTGGAGTAATCCAGAAATCAAATTATTAGCCCAACTTTTCAAATCAATAAGAGAGCAAAAACACAATGAAATTTTGAAAATCAGAGAATTATTAATCTCTAAGAAAATACCTCATTTTACATATGAAGATATGTCTATAAAATAGGCATTATTCTTGAGTCAAAGCAGGTAATAATCTCTTTTGCATTGGGATCATTTAGTTCTATACACTTGATTCTACTATATAATTTACTTGCATAATTATTTTCTTCACAAAGTTTAGTGATATTTTGATTATCCAAAATATTAAAATCTATTTTTATTTTTTTTATCATTTTTAAATAATAAGCCATTAGATTTACTTGAATAATGATATTATTATCATGAGTAATATTAAGACTTCTTTTATAGGAAATTACTGCGTCTTCATATTGTTTAAATAACCTATATATTTCGCCTTGAATAAAATAAGTATTTGCAAGAAGTCGGTTATTTTCAGCTTTATATATAGTAATAATTTCATTAATATAAGAAATCAATTCATCTAAAGTAACGTTTCTGTTAGTATAATACTCATATATAGATTTGTGACGCATTAGTTTATAGGTATCTGCTTGAGAATGCTTCAACATACTATTCTCTGCACAAATATAAAAATCTTTGTATACCTCAATTGAATTTTTGTCCGAATAATCAACATATAAATCATTAATAAAGTATTTTGCTGCTAAAATTCCCAACGAATCCACTATGGCTGAATATGATTCATTTTTTATATTATTTAAAATATTCAATGATTCATTACAATACCATAAATGCTTACAATAATGTGCTTTATGTAATTCTAATTCGTAATTCTGATTATAAATAGAATAGTCGATTGTATCAATAATTGAGATTATTTCCAAAGCCTCGTTATAACAATTCAACAAATGCTTACAATCCGAAAGCATGAGCAAATATTTGTATTGTAAATGTATAATATTTTTCATGTCATTCTCATACTTTGAATGAAAATCATTAAGCATTTCACTAGCAGAATTATAGTGACCTACAAATAATTCAATTTGTATTCTATCTAATTCCATATCATAGTCGGTCTTTTTTCCACAGGCGATTTCTTTTAACCAATTTATACTTCTTTGTTCGCTGAGAACCCCTGATATTCGACCTATATTTCCATTTGTCAAGTTATATAATACGTCAAATTCCTTTTTGGTTAATTCATCAAGTTTAGGATATATTTTTCGTATTTTGTCATGCAATATTCCCAAATCCTCCGACTTGAATTTTGATATGTAATGCGATGAAAAATCTATTTCTATAGGCTTTTTCATAATATATACCATATGAAAATGGTAACAAACTTGCTTATCAATAATTGTTTGTATATTTTCAACATGATCAAATATTATAACATCCTTTATACCAATAGAATTGGAATTAAAGAAATTATCAAATTTTTCATCACTTATCTTTTGTAAATCCAAGTAAAAAGCTCTTTTATACGGAATTTTCGACTTTTGCTTTTTAAAAGACTTATCTTTAGGATGATTTATATAATCACATAGACGCATAGCAAGCCATGACTTTCCACAACATTCATCCTTACCTTTAATTTCAATTCTGTGCTCCTGCGAACAAAGTATTGTTATTAGATGTTCCAAATCAGCTTCTCGATCGGTAAAAAAATCATTTGTTAAATACTCTTTGCTTTTGCGAATAGCTGAAAATGCATCTTGGGCTAAAGGTATAATCGAATAAATTACAGGTAAGACAGTTATCACCATAATAAGTATGCTGTATTTAGTACTATAACCAGTTCCTTTATTTGCAATAATACTGCTTCCAGCAATGATAAATATAGAAATTAGATATATTAATAATCTTTTTTTGTTTGATTTACCCTCCATCGAATAGTTCCTCATTTGTTTATGATAATTTATTATCTGAAACAAAAGAAGGATAATACATGATTATCCTTTTTTTTCTTCGTCTATATGATACCTCAATTTTTTTCAGTTTTCAAGCTGTTTGTGTATATGTTTTTAGTTTTTAATACACTTATTGTATGTCATATATATACTTTAAGTTATTATTCGTCAAGCAACTAGACACTCTTTGTATTTTACTATAACAAAACATAATTTCATCTCATACCATCATACTATATAGGACATAAATACTATAAAAATCTCTCTTTATCTCTATACTCTCCTACACATCTTTTTCTGAAATGTAAACCGTTTCATAATAATATCTATTAAGTCAAACATCTTGTATCTGCCTCCAGAATACTGAAATTTTTAAGTATTTCACATTAAAACAATATGGGTAGAAACTGAAAAATCGTCTCTACCCATATTGTAACTATTAACAAACTTTATATTAATTTTTGCAAAACACCAAACGCTCTGAATTTGACAGGAAAATTTAATACAATTTATGCTATGCACCCCATGGCATATAAACTTTGCTAGAATCTGTTAATTCCCTATAATAATAATCTGGAGCAACCTTATCCTTAATTGCAGCCTGTGTAGTAGCAACACATGCAGTAACTATTTTGTCCCGCTCAATGCCTTGATTAACTAGCTCTGATGTTATCTTTTCCAAAAAATCTCCCGTCAGTGCCAAATTGTCAATTATCAGGATGTTTTTATCCTTATATTCAGATAATACTTTAGGAACATATGCATACCACTTTTTTGTATCAACGTACCAATAGTCATCTATTCTTTCTATTTTATTACAAGCTTCTTTAGAATAATACTGTTTAGAAATAGTTTGTCCTACAATAACAGGTATGTAATCTTTAAAATCATTTCTTATAAATTGTAATAAAATCCCACTTTTTATATTTGGAATATAAATAACATCTGGTGTTTGACTTTTTATAAGTTTTCTTGCTATGTCTTCAGAAGCATTTTTCATATCATTCCATGTTATAGATCTTATGGTTTTTTCCAGTTTTTTATTTTTGCAATCTTTTATTAATCCATAAATAAAACCTAATAAACCAATAATCCAACCACTAATAGAAAAAAATCCACTAATAATAATTCCCCCTTTTCTTATGTATAATGATAAACTGTTGTAATATATCTAATATAACTGTTTAGGTTCTTTTGTTGAATTATATAATAAATATACAAATCTTTAAATATAATTTTCACATCACAATACCATTTTTGTTTTTTTTCAGTATTAATATGATCTCTTTTTATTTTATTCAGAAAAGAATTCCAACAACTAGTTCTAATAATAATAAGTGGTAATCCTATACTTTTTGAAGGATGTAACCGTACATACATCTGTATTCCTTCCAGAACAATTTTTATTTTATTTTGTATACTATATTCAACAAGAAAATCAAAAAATATATTACAATAATAATTAAATAAAATGTTATTACTGTTTTCCCTATCTACTTTTTCCCAATGAATATCAACATATTGTTGAATGTCTGGATGTTGTTCCAAAAATAAGTCTAATATTTCTTTACTCTTCTTTGAAGACTGTGCATAAAATTTTAAAACATCAAAGGATATACATACAGCCTTATGTTCAAATGCATATTTTTTAGCGAAAGTCGTTTTTCCTGAACCAGCTAACCCTGTAATAAGTAATATTGGAATTTCATTTACATTCCATTTTTCAAGATTAAAACAAATCTGGGATTGATCTTTTAATAACCCGTTTTTCATATTACAAACTCCTGCAATTTAATAACATTTCCATGCAAATCAATAACCATATCATAAGGTTTATTCCTCCTTTTGATCCAATTATAATTTTTTGAAATATCTTTAATTGATTCAACAATAAATAAATAATTTCCTTCAAAATCAAAAAAAGAATATGGGAATAAATTATATAAGTTTGCTTCTCCACTATGTGGTTGGTATACATAACCATCAATATTGAATTGGAGTCTTTGCAATACTTTCTCCCAGCCATTTAACTGGCTTAAAATAACTACTCTATACATCTTATTGAGAATCTCTTCATCTAACTGGGGTAATATATATTTTTCAATATCTGTTGATATTTTCTCTCCCCAATTCTGAATAAAATATTTGCCCTGCTGTGTTTCACATATATCCATAGAATTTCGAGTTCCTCCACCAATATGATACGCAACCGCTTTAGGATAATATATGCATTTTAACCCTGAATAAGTAATTTTAAGCGTAAGTTCGAATCCTTCATATGCATTATAATAATACTCATTAAATCTTCCATTTTTGATAAAAATATCACGTGGTATTGCGCAAAAAGCTGATGTTAAAGCCTGTCGTTCACAACATTCATGTATAACTTTTTTTTGGATATCGCTCCCTTGGTAAACATGTGCATTTTGTAAATCCATAAACAAATGTCCCGTACTTTGTACTCTATTGGTCTGCGGATAAATAAGCAATCCTTGCACAGCTCCTGTAGTCTTTCTATTCTCTTCGAGATAAGATACTAGATTTCGAATACTATTTTGTGTTGGGAATACATCACTATTTAAAAAAACAAGAATATCCCCCTGACTATATTCGACCCCTATATTATTTGACTTTCCATATCCTTTTTTTGTCTTGTTATATATAACCTTTATAGGAAATGTTTTTTCAGATAATTTTTTTAAGTATTCTATGGTTTGTATATTTGTACAACCATCAGAAACAATGATTAATTCACTATCCTCTTGAAGAGATTCTGTAAAAAGCAGATTCTCAATAAAATTATTAGTCAATGCGTAATTATTGTCTAACGCTACTATAATACTGTATCTCATCTCAAAACTCCATGGTCTTATTACTTTCAAGCATTAATTACAACTATAATAATATGTAACTGGCACTTACTTCACTTATAATACTTCAATCAATGGATTCTTTCAAGATATTTGCTCTCCTTTAAAGCCATTTGTTTCTTGATCTCAACCGACTTATATGAGCCGGTTGAGATTCTGGACTTTTATGTACAAATCATTTCTAATCAGCTTTTAAATGCTTCGGAAATCTGTACATCAGCTTCTTCAATTGTATCAGCAGCTGTTGTTAACTGCGTTTCGATGCCTTCAATAACCTCTGGAAGTGTTTCACTCATAATTGGATACATCTGATTCATAAATGTATCCACAAACGAACTTTGTGCTGCACCTTCCCATTCAGCTGTGACATCATCAATTTTTGCTTTCAACTGTGATACCTCTGAATTAATTGCTTCAAGTTTTTGTCCAAGGAATTCCGCTGCAGATCTAAGCTCCTCTGGAGTAATTCTAATCTGTCCCATTTTAACCTTGCCTCCTTTATAATATTTTTTTATTATTTAATGGGTAAATCCCATAAATAACCACTATTTTACCATTTCTATTTCTTTTCCAAATACCGTAATCAAATTCATAAATCTATCTTTACTATCATATGGTAAATAGAGAATGATCCTATTGATCGCTTTTCTTCGAGGTGAACGATTTTTTCTTTTTTCACTTTTCCAGATAATCTTCTCTTCTCCCCTTCCATCAATGCATATCGAATTTAGTTCTTTGCTATAATAAATTCCTTTTATCGCATTCCATTTCATCGAATTGATCTCATCCCTGATACCTAATTTGTCATTATAATCAATCAATGAATGTGTCAACACAATTCCTTCAGAATCTGTTTCAAAAATCGCTGCTGATAAAATATATGTACCTTCTTTCTCTCCACCGATATTTGACAGATTATATACCAATAAACCTAAAACAGATACTGATATACCACCAACGCCTCCAGCAATAAAAATAGAACCAATTAAGACAACTGCAAACAAAATCGCTGCAATAATTGAAAAAATACTTTTCCCACTTTTCACTTTTTTCCCTGTGTATACTTTATTAATAAATTCAATCTTATTTTCCATACTCTCCTCACAAATCAAAATTTTAGTGTTTCAGCTTCATCCACCAAATTGTTATATCCTTCTTTGCTTTTTGCATATTCCACGCATTTTTTTAAATATCCTAATAAAGAAAGATAGTTCTCCAATATCGGTTTCCACTCATTCGTATAGCTGTCTTTAAATGCTTTTCCTGCTTCTGTATTCCAACCCGTTGCAACAAGTGTATCAACATCATTCTGCAATGTATCTGCCAAACCACTCAATGCCATTTCTGCTTTTTCATAATTTGTATATGCCTTTTCAAATACAGATGAATCATATTCAAAATAATTCATATATCCTCCTAATTTTCAAATAATTCTAATAAGTTCTCAAGTTCTGGATTAATTTTCCTTGCCTCTTTCATCTCTGAATTATATTTCTCACTTTCCCCCATTTCCTTGTATATATTAGCTCTAACAACATAAAACGGTGCAAAATCTGCCTTCAGTTTTATTCCATAATCCAACGTATTCAATGCCTTATCAAACTGCTGCAGGTCTTTATAGCATAATGCTCTATATAAATATGTATCTAAATCTCTCGGATTTTTAAGTCCATAAAATCTGTAATATTCTATTGCTTCGTTATACAAAGGTTTTGCTGCTTCTATTCCTTTCGCCTTATATGTCGCCATTGGAAGATAATAACGTGCACCGCGTGCAAATTCTGATCCATCATCTGCGTTTTTCATTTCAGAAGCAATCTTTATTACATCCTCAAACCTTCCCATTGACAAATATGTATTTTCCAGTAAATAATGTGCCTCAAAATTTGGTGCAGGCATTGAAACGGCTTCTTCTAAAACTTTCACTGCCTCATCCGCTCTTTCTGTCTGCAGATAAATTTTTGCTTCTTCAATCATAATATTTCTTTTTTCTGTCTCATACGTTGGCAACTGTTTTAATAACTCAATCAATTCCAATGCAGAATCAAATTCTTTCACAACATTTAAAATTCTAACTTTATCATAATATAATGACATATCCATTGGAAATTGTTCTAAACCAGCATTAATAATCTGATCTGCTTTTATATATTCCTGCTGCTGTAAATAAATTAAAAATGAATAATGATACGCTTCAAAACACTCTGGACAATTGTTATTTAACTCTGCTAATGTCTCCAACGCATTATTAAAATCCATTCTATTCACTAGCAAATGAGCCTTCTTTACATAATATTCCGGATTAATAGGGTTACTCTCAATTGCACGATTATAAAATCGAATAGCCATGTCAGCATCATTTAATTCTTCATATGCTCTTGCAATATTATACAAAAGCTTTGGATCATCTTTACCACACTGCGATGCATGATTTGCATAAACAATACCCTGTTTAAAATTCCCCTGCATGTAAGAAATATTGGCAAGATTTTCATACGCCTCTGCATTATTCTTGTCTATTTTTAATACCTTTTTAAAAGCTTCTTCTGACTTATCCATTTCTCCTATAGCAGCATATACACATCCCTGATTTATATATGTTTCCTTATAATTTGGATTTTCCTTTTCCGCCTGTAAAAAATAATCCAATGCTGCTTTTGGATTTCCAGCATTCATTAAATTTATTCCAAGTTGATTTAATTCTTCTACATTTTTATACTCTTCCATCTTCTTCTCCCTAGTAATCTTTTGTTTCAAACTTTAATCCTGATTTTTCGGAT
>OIZO01000896.1_pt1 | contig 17688 bp, 8 predicted proteins | sample 1588551 | NCBI WGS metagenome assembly OIZO01 (sample SAMN03283271) | human gut metagenome | biome: human-associated habitat; material: feces | host: Homo sapiens | place: Peru | collected 2012 | reverse complement strand
GTTGATGCGCTCGGCATCGGCATCGGGCAGACGAAGACGGTCGTACATGGCGAGCCAGTCCTGAACGCTCAATACGCAGAGCATCGACGGCGAGTCGAGATGACGTGCAATGATGTCCTTGGCAAGCCATCCTGGCAGCGGATGAGGTGCCAGTCCCTGACGATGGAGCATCGAGTTGTAATAGTCTTGCGTGCGTTCGTAGTTCTCGTCCCACCACTGTCGCAGCGTAGGCATGTCGTGGCTGGATATGGTACATACCGAACGGTAAGGGTTCTGGCTGAGGTGTCCGAAACGTGTTGTTGTTGTCTTGGGCATGCTCTGCAGCTCAAGGCTGAATATTTTCAGTTCGTTCATCACCCATGGCACGCAATCGGGCACCATGCCAAGGTCTTCGGCACACACGAGCATACGGGTTGCCTGCACGAGCTTGGGCAGCTTCTTCATTGCCTCACGATACCAGAACTGGTTGTTGCGACGATAGTAATAATCGTTGTAAAGGCGGTTGAAGGCTTGCTTGTCGTTGTCGTAGAGCGACTCGTAAATGAAGTCGAGCTGGGCTGAAATGCGCGGATGGAACATGTCGGCATTGTTACGGTCGCGCACGAAGAGCACATCGCTAACAAGCGAATACAATCCGTCGCGAAGCCAAAGGTCTTCCTGACGGGTTACGCTTGCGAAACGTGCCTCTATCTTGCGTTGTGTGTCTACTTCGGGTTTCATGCGGTAGCGCTCGTCGTCGATGCGTTCGAGATATTGGCGACGCACCTCGTCGGCACGCTCATGGAACACGCGGTCGAGCACCCAATCGGTAATAAACGGCTCGGTGAATCGCTCCTCCTGGAAGTTCAGTCCATACTGCATTATCTCCTCACGGCTCATTGCCTGCGACGGAGCGAACTGTCCTGTCAGTCCGTGAACGCAGTCGATAGGTATCTCCCAGATGCGGAAGAATCCGAGTACGTGGTCGATGCGATAGGCATCGAAGAAATGCGACATATTCTGGAAGCGACGTGTCCACCACTGGCAGCCGTCCTTCAGCATCTCGTCCCAATTGTATGTAGGGAATCCCCAGTTCTGTCCGTTCACGGAGAAATCGTCGGGCGGTGCTCCAGCCTGTCCGTTGAGGTTGAAGTATTTGGGTTCCATCCACACGTCGCAACTGTGTCTGTTCACTCCGATAGGGATGTCGCCCTTCAGTATTACGCCCTTCTGCTTGGCATACTCGTGTGCTTCCTTCATCTGCGACGACAGTATGTACTGCACGAAATAGTAGAAAGCCACCTCATGATATGCCTTTGTACGAGAATCTGACAGCATCGCGCGGTCGTCCTCATTCCATGTGTTATGGTCTTGCCATTGTGTGAAATCGGCAGTACCATACTTGTCTCTCAGCCATGAATACTGAGCGTATGGTACGAGCCAATTTTGTGTTTCCTGAAAGAACGCCTTATACTCTGCGCTCTTCATAATCCTTTTACCTTCTTGAGCAAAGACTCGCTGTAAATATTCTGATTTGAATGCGTTCGCTTTCTCATAATCTATCTGTGGCAGGGCGTTGAGTCGTTGGCGCTCTGCTTCCATCTTTGTGCGTGCTTCTTCGTCTTCCAGCTGCGGCAACGTACGCAAGTCGGCATACTGCGGATGTATGGCGAAGACGCTGATACAGCTGTAGGGATAAGAGTCGGTCCATGTGTGGGTGATGGTGGTGTCGTTGATAGGCAGGAGTTGCAGCACACGCTGTCCGGTCTTTGCCATAAGGTCGATCATCATCTTAAGGTCACCGAAGTCGCCTATGCCTGCACTTGTCTTGCTACGGAGCGAGAAAACCGGTACAAGTGTACCAGCAAATCTTCGATCCCACATCTCAAAGAACGCCTGATCAAGACTGTACACCACTGTCTGACCGTTCTCGATTTGGGGCATAGTGACGATGCGGTTGCATCCGCACTCCCACATCATCACCAGTCCCGAACCATTCTCTACAACTAATTTAAACTCTATACTATCATCATGCAATAACGATGCATCTATATCGACCGCCCACTCGCAATAGTTGTGAAGCGTCATGGGCAGCGCTTTGTCAAGATTCCACTCGCCCAGCGCTTTCTGAGTGCCTACAACAGCCAGACGTTGACCCTCACGCAACTGCGGTGCTCGCACCGTAAGACGCAGAGTCTTGGCATAGGCTGTGGGCTGCATGGGCTGCGGCTCCAGATGGTTGATACAATCGGTGAAGGCACTGCTGTAGAGGTAGGAATCCTCGGGCATTGCATTCCAACGGTCGTAGACGGTGTAGTCGGTAGCTGCATCGCACGTAAGGTCGAGCACATGCTTCACCGTCTGCCATTCGCTACGCTCAACTGAATCGCCCACCTGAACCTTATAATAATACGCAAGTACACGGTCTGCTTTACTATAATTAAAGTCGCACCACCATTGCACTCCGTCAATGGTGGTCATGCGATAAGCCTTCACTTCATTATTCTTGATAATGTTGAGTGACAACTCTTCACCGAATGCTGTACGGTATTCTATATGAAAATGTATTGTCATTGTGTATTTTGGTTATTGGTTTGTTGGTACGATAATTTTATCCTTGATTTTCATAATGCGAAATTATGAAAAATTATGGTACACTATAATGCAAAAACCGAACATTCTTCACATAAAACCGTGCAAACGTTTGCATTTTGCTACGCCTGCTTGTGGCTTCTGATGGCTGCTACAGCCACTGCACCACATACAAGCAATGCGCCTGCTACAATCATCATATTGCTCTGATGAGATCCTACAAGATTCAGCAAGTGACCACCACACACGGCTGCCACAATCTGCGGTACGCATATAGTGCCGTTGAAGAGTCCAAGATAGGCTCCCTTATGGCTGTAGCCCTCAAGGGCGTTGGTGACGAAGGCAAACGGCATGGCGAGCATTGCAGCCCAAGCGCAACCTACGAGTAAGAATGGAAGTACGAGCAGATTTCTGTCGTCCACGAATGGCACCATAGCGAAACCTATGCCGCCGATGACAAGACTCAAGGCGTATGCCAGCTTCTCGCTCTTGAACTTAGGTAGTGCCATAGCCCAACACACTGAACCGATAGCCTGCCAGAAGAACAGCACGCCCACCCAGTTGCCTGCCTCCTGATAGCCGCTGGAAGCTACGTCGGTAGTGTGCCATACGGTTTCGGCAATGGTGCCGTTGGTGTAAGTCCACATATACATGAAGGCTGCCCAGCAGAAGAACTGTACGAGTCCTACCTTCCAGAACATCGATGGTGCATTCTTCAAGAGTGTTATCCAGCCTGCACTCTTCTCATTAGCCTCGGGATCAGCCTCGTTATATTGAGCATATTCTTCAGGATTCCACTCCTTCACCTTCAATGTGGTGTAGATGACACAAAGAATGAGTATGGCAGCACCTACATAGAACGAGTAGATAACCGAGTCGGGGATAACGCCCTTAGGAGCTTCGTTGGCTATGCCAAGAGCTGTGAACAAGAATGGGAACATATAGCCTACAAGCGAACCCGAATTGCAGAGGAACGACTGTATTGAATAAGCGAGCGACTTCTGCTTCTCGTTGACCATGTCGCCAACGAGCATCTTGAACGGCTGCATTGCCATATTGATGCTTGTGTCGAGAAACATAAGCGAGACAAGACCGAATATCATAGCCGTGCCAACAGCCATACCGAACGAGCCGGCATTAGGCAGCAGACACATAACAAGCACCGCCACAGTGGCACCTACAAAAAGATAAGGGATGCGACGACCGAAACGACACCATGTCTTGTCGCTCAAGGTACCAATTATCGGTTGCACCAGTATGCCCATCAACGGAGGCAATATCCAGAAATAGCTAAGATTGTGGGGGTCGGCTCCCAATGTGGCAAAAATACGTGATATGTTGGCGCTTTGCAGAGCGTAAGCTATCTGTACGCCGAAGAATCCGAAACTCAAATTCCAGAGTTTCCAGAACGAAAGATTAGGTTTTTGAATCATTGTTATTTGGTTTTAATTTATATTTAAGTTCTGCTATTGACAGGAGCAAGCTCCTGGGTTCAACGTGTCGTGTCTCTCACCACCAGACGTGTGCGCACCACTCGCATCACCACCTCATTACGTGGCAGCGTACCTTCAACCTGACTTATAAGTATTTTGGCAGCCTCCTCGCCTACCGTCACACCACGTTGTTCCACTGTGGTGAGCATAGGGTCGCAAGCTATAGCACGGTTGCCATTGGTAAATCCACAAACACTGATATCCAAGGGAACACGAAATCCCATGCGCTTGGCTGTATACAGTATGCCTATGGCTGTATCGTCGTTGATGGCAAAGAATGCATCGGGACGCTCATGGGCTGGCAATGAAAGAATCTCGGGAGTGATAGCCTCAGCCTGCATACGATTGTCGCATAATCTGACAAGAGATTCATCCACCTTCAGTCCATTCTTTACAAGTGCGTCATGATAGCCGTTGTATCGGTTCTTCGACAACTCCAGATTCATAGGCGAGCCATAAAAGGCAATGCGCTTACATCCGGTTTCTATCAAATGTGAAACGGCAGAATAAGCTCCATTATAATCGTCCACTACCACTCGCGACCCATTTACGCCCGTACATATACGGTCGTAAAACACGAGAGGAACTCCATTGTCCATAAGCCGGCGGAAATGATCGTACTGCTTGGTGTCCTTGGCTTGCGACACAATGATGCCACACACCTTGTTTTTAAAGAAGTCGTCGCAGATAGCGACTTCCTTATCATATCGTTCATTGCTCTGCGCCACCATCACACGATAGCCACATGAACGGGCTTTCTCCTCAATGCCAGACAGCACTGACGCAAAATAATAATGTACAAACTCGGGAACGATGACTCCTATCACCTTAAGAGGCTGGATGCGGTTATGGCGCAATGCTTCACCAATTACGTTTGGATAGAAGTTATGCTCTTTGGCATATTCCTGGATACGCTTGCGTTGCAGCGAACTGATGCGCGGACTGTCGTTGAGCGCACGGCTCACTGTAGCTATGGAAATGCCCAATGCTCGGGCAATATCCTTCATTGTTATAGGTAAATTTTCTGACATGGTTTTCTGTTACGCTGCAAAATTAGCCATAATTTTCGAATGCAACAGTGCCATATTGCACAATAATAAAAAAACAGGGTGCAAACGTTTGCACTAAAAAAAGGACTGTTTTCCGTACAAAATGGATACAACCAAAACATAAAGACAATAAATTTGCAGGCAGAAAGACGAAAGGTCGATTACTTAAACCTCATACTCTATTAAAAAACCATTCTACCCTTAGCGAAAGTTCGATAACTGTTCACTACAAAGGCAAAATGTTTTTGATGAGATAGAATTGATTAAAAACAACATAATGTAGTAATAACTAAAAACATGCAAAAAATGAAGCAGTTGAGAATAAAATTGCCTCTGAGGACACTGGCATTGGCTGGTGGTCTTCTCCTTGCAACAAGTTCCTTTGCGCAGAACAATGCCATCAAGGGACATGTAAAAGATGCTTCGGGCGAACCTGTTATGGGCGCTACCATCACCGTTAAGGGTAAAGCAGTTGGCATTACCGACATTGACGGTAACTTCTCTATCGATGCAGCTCCTGGTACTGAACTAACATTCACCTTCTTGGGTATGTCGCCACAGACCGTAAAGGCTTCGGGCAACATGACCGTAACACTCGCAAGCGATGACAAACAACTTAATGAGGTTGTCGTAATCGGTTATGGTGTTGCCAAGAAGAACGACCTCACGGGTTCGGTGACAGCTCTCAAGCCAGATGAGAAAAACCATGGTATCATTACTTCGGCTCAGGACATGATCCAGGGTAAGATTGCTGGTGTAAATGTAAACACAGCAACTGGCGCTCCTGGCGAAGGTGCACAGATTCGTATTCGCGGTGGTGCTTCTCTTACCGCAAGCAACAACCCGTTGATTGTTATCGATGGTATGCCAATGGATAACAATAACACTAAGGGTGTAAACAACCCTCTTTCTCTTGTCAATCCTAACGATATCGAGAGCTTCACCGTATTGAAGGACGCTTCGGCAACCGCTATTTACGGTTCGCGTGGTTCGAATGGTGTTATCATCATTACAACAAAGAAGGGTCGCAGCGGTCAGAAGCCACAGATTTCTTACAATGGTACACTTTCAGTAAGCACCATCGCCAAGAAGCTGGATGTGATGAACGCAAAAGAATATGTCGACTTCATCAAGAGCTATTACGGCGAAGACTCTTCAGCTTACCAAGGCTTAGGCTGGAAGGAGTTCAATGCAGACGGCACACCCAACTATGCAGCAGGCACATACGACACCGATTGGCAGGACGAAATATACCGTGCAGGTGTCAGCCATGAGCATAATGTAAGCCTCTCAGGCGGCATTAGCAAGCAGTCTTGGTCAATGCCTTATCGCTTAAGCGTAGGCTACACAAGCCAGGACGGTATCTTGAAGGGTTCAGAATACGAGCGAATTACAGCAGGCTTCAACCTAAATCCTTCATTGCTCAACAAGCATCTCAACCTGAATATCAACGGTAAGTACTCTTACTCAAAGACAAATCCAGGCGGACAGGGTGCAGTTGGCGCAGCTATCACTATGGATCCGACTCGCCCAGTGAAGAGCAGTGACGACAGATTCAAGAACTGGGGCGGCTATTGGCAGTGGACAAAGGCTACTACATCATATGATTCAACATACCCATATGACCGTATGTCAGATCAATCTCCTTCTAACCCAGTTGAGTTGGTTGACCACTACAATTTCTACAAGAGTGCCAACATTCTTTTGGGTAATGTAGAGGCTGACTATAAGGTACATGGTTTTGAAGACCTTCATCTGCACGCCAACTTAGCCGGTGAATACACTGACGGTGGTGAGTACGACCACAAGAACCCGCAATCTACCTACGGATACTACTATGGTGGCGACAGCGAGAATACAGAAAAGAAGTATAACGTATTGGCAACAGCCTATGCTCAGTACACCAAGGACTTCAACAAGGCGAACCACTTCGACATCATGGCTGGTTACGAGTATAGCCACATGAAATATTGGGGAAACGAATGGAGCAGATCAATGTATCCTTCTACCAACGAAGGTAAGAATGACAAGGGCGAAGCTCTTGCTGGAACAGTAAAGTCGTACGACACAAAGAAGTGGAAGGGTCAGACCTATCTCGTGAGCTGGTACGGACGTGCCAACTATTCATTGTTGGATCGTTATCTCCTTACATTCACTGCCCGTTATGACGGTTCAAGCCGTTTTTCTGACGGAAACCGTTGGGGTTTCTTCCCATCAGCAGCCTTTGCATGGCGTGTTAAAGAAGAAAGTTTCTTGAAGGATGTCAATGCTATCAGCGACTTTAAGCTTCGTCTTGGTTGGGGTAAGACAGGTCAGCAAGACACTGGTAAGGAATACTATACCCTTACTTACAAAAAGAGTACAAGTAATCACCACCTTTATCCTATCGGTGGCATTAAGAACAACCCTGGAACACTCTTTCTCCCATTGGCATACAATGACGATTTGACTTGGGAGACAACCACCACATGGAACGTCGGTATCGACTATGGTATGTTCGATCAAAGACTTACCTTAAACCTTGATGCGTATTATCGCAAGACAACCGACTTGCTCAGTACTACAACTATCTCTGCAGGTCAGAACTTTGACAATGCACTCTTGATGAATGCCGGTACATTGGAAAATAAGGGCTTTGAAGTTGCCATCACAGGTCGTCCTATCCAGACAAAAGACTGGTTTGTAGAAGTTGGTGTCAACGCTGCCTACAACAAGAACAAGATTACCGAACTTGCTGGCGGTCGTGATATGATTGAGGCAGGTATGCAGGTTGGTGAGAATCAGCCCATCACCTATCATAAGGTAGGACAGCCAGCCAACTCTTTCTTGGTTTACCAGCAGGTATATGACGAGAACGGACGTCCTATCATGGGCTGCTACGTAGATCGCGATGGTAATGGTGTGATTGACGAGAACGACAGATACTTCTATAAGAATATCGTAGCTCCTTGGACTGGCGGTTTTAACGTTAAGGTTTCATACAAGAACTGGGATCTCGGCAGTAACTTCCGTTTCAGCTTAGGCAACTATGTCTATAACGGATATGAACAAAGTAAAGCCAATACCTCAGAACTCTACAATTCAAAGGGATATTATGAGAACGCCACAAAGGATATAACTACCTTAGGCTGGACATCATACAACTATCCTCTTACCGATTACTTTGTACAGAATGCCAGCTTCTTGAAGTGCGACAATATCACATTGGGCTACAACTTCAACAATGTATTGAAGATGGGTAAATACCATGGTATCTCAGGTCGTATCTATGCTTCATGCTCTAACGTGTTTACTATCACAAAGTACAAAGGTCTTGAGCCGGAAATGACATCAGGTAAGGACAGTAATGTCTATCCACGTTGCCGCACATTCCTGCTCGGTCTCAACCTCAACTTCTAACAACTAAAAACGGATTTCAATATGAAACTCAATAAATTCAAAACAATTGCCCCGGCTGCAGCTCTTCTGCTTTCAGCAAGCTTGAGTTCTTGTATGGCAGATTTGGATAAGGGAAACATTGACCCTAATGTTGAAACGAATCCAAGCACTTTAGGCTTATACACCAAATGCTATGCGGGTCTTATTATGGAGGGTAATGACGGTAAAGCCGATTTCACCATCGACGACGATGGTAAGTCAACCCTACTCCGCAACATTTTCAACTTCAACGAGCTGCCTACCGACGAAGCTATCTGCTGGTGGTCAGACGGTGGTCTTGTGGATATCAGCTACAACAAGTACAACGCAGCCACACCAACTCTGAAGTACCTGTACTATCGTTTGATGTCTAACATTTCGTTTGAGAATAATTTCTTGAACCTTGATGCAGCCAAAGAGGACAAGACCCGATATGCAGAGGTACGTGTAATTCGTGCTTACAACTATTTCTTGATGCTTGACTTCTTCGGCGACCCTGCTTTCGTTGAAAAGAGTTCATCAGAGTCACCGTATCAGGCACATACCTACAACTCTAAGTTTGAAGCAAACAAGACATACACTCGTGCAGAACTTCTGCAGATGGGTCGTGAATTCCTCTTCAAATGGGTAGAGAAAGAATTGCTCGAAGCTGAACCTGACTTGCTGCCGGCAAAGCCAGAGAAAGACACCGATGCAGACTATGGACGCATAGACAAAGGTGCATGTTGGTTGCTCTTAAGCCGTCTGTACCTCAATGCAGGTACATACCTTAACAACGACGGTCAGGACAACCCTTATTGGGACAAGGCACTTCAGTACGCTGAGAATGTTATTAAATCAGACTATGCCCTCTTCGATGACAGCAGAATCTCTGAGACAGCAAAGGGTAATGGCTATCAGCCATACGATCTGCTCTTTATGGGCGACAACGGATCGAACGGTGCAAGTTGCGAGGCTATTCTTCCTTTGATGCAAGATGGCACTATGACTCAGGGATATGGCGGTTCGCTATTCTATATAGCTGCTCTTTGGAATGATGCGATGAAGAGCGTTACAGGCAAGGATGCCGGTACCACTGAGAACGCTTGGTCGGGTATGCGCGTTCGTCCTTCATTCCTAAAGGTATTCTTTAATAATCCTTCTGTTGTAGTAAAGAAGGAGGCTAAGGATATTCGTAAAATGAATATTGACGACCGTGCAATTTTCTGGGGAAAAGGTAACGATAAGAACGACCGCACCTTGGAACTTGGCGAAAACAAAAGTTTCTTCTCAGGTATTGTGACACCCAAGTGGAACAACAACTACGCTGAAGGTGGTACCCCACACGATAGCAAGTTTGTAGACACCGACTTCTTCCTCTTCCGTGTAGCAGAAGCCTACCTCAATGCTGCAGAGGCAGAGATGCACCTTAATGGTGAGGGTTCGGATAAGGCTAAGGGTTATATTGACAAGCTTCGCGAGCGCGCCCACGCTGACGTGCATTCATCTTACACCCTTAATGACGTGCTCGACGAGCGTGCCCGTGAGCTGTACTGCGAAGGTTTACGTCGTACCGACCTGATTCGTTTCAATCAGTATGGTGGCAACAAGGCCACATACAAATGGGAGTTGAAGGGTGGCAGCGACAATGGATCAAACTTCGACAAGACCAAGAACGTATATCCTCTTCCATCTTCAGAGATTCTTGCCAACAAGAACCTGACACAGATTGACGGATATGGCGATACCGAAAACTAATATTATAGAATTATAAAAGAAAAAAATGTAATATGAAGAATAAATATATGATTGGTGCTCTGCTTTTCGGCATCATCAGCTTATTCGCATCATGTTCGGATGACAATGACTCTAACCCTACGCTGATTCAGCCTACAGAGTTCAAATTGAATACTCCTGAATATGCCAATGGACTTATTGATTTGGAGAAATCCAAGGAGCTTAACTTTACATGGTCACAGCCTAAGTATACAGCCGACAATGCTCCTCTCAACGTAACATACGAGATACAGGTATCTCCAAAGAACTCGTTCAAAGTTTCTGCCGATGAAGCCGCAAACGATGATACAGGTGAAAAGGTTGCCGACTACGATATACTCAGCCCGACAACACAGTATTGCAATGCTACTATCACGGCTGAAGAAATAGACAAGAGTCTGGTGCGTATCCTTAAATTCAAGGAAAACGAAGTTCCTGCCGAGCAGGAGGTAAGCATCCGTATCAATGCTTATATAGTGGAAGGTAACAAACGTCTCAACCCTATTACATCAAACACTGTCACCTTCAAAGCAAAACCATACTATGTTGAATTGAAGGATGCCACACCGATAATGTGGTATCTTGTAGGCAACATGTTCGGTGGCAAGTGGGGCGACAATAAGGAGTCAATTGGTAAGGAAAATCTTCCTATGTTCTTGAAGCCCAACTTCCGTTACGACAAGAAGACAGGTACGGGTGAGATTGAATACACCAACTTCTTCCTTACAGACGAATTCAACGACAAAGCAGAATCTGCTGTAGCAGGTTTCAAGATTCTGCCTTCAAGCTTCGTTTGGGACTACAGTATGGACGGCGGTGGAAAGCAGAAGGACAACATCGCCTATCGTGGTTCAACTAATAGCGATGGTGGTCATATCCTTGCAGGAGCAGCCGGTTACTACACAATCACATTGAACACCGCCAAAAATACAGCCACTATGGTGAAATACGAGGGCGATGTAACAGACTATGGCACTATCCAGATTGCTGGTACATTCAACGATTGGGCAGACACTCCAATGCTTCCTTACAACACTGAGGGCGTTGAGAACCACGCTTGGTACTACGTTATGGAAGTTCCTGCTGGTGAGACAGTAGAATTCAAGTTCAAGATTGCTGATGGCAACGCTTGGGGTAAATCATGGGGATATGGTGCAACTAATGGAGCTATCAACATGTACGGCAAATGTGAATCAGGTGGCAACAACATCGGCTTGGCAGAAGGCAAGTACGTCATCTCATTCAACGATATCACAGGTTCGTTCAGCATCGTTAAATTGTAAATCACTTTAAGCAAAGACAATTATGATCAAGAAAATATTATTGGGAATGACCCTGCTGATGTCTATGGTGTCTTGCACCGAGGACTTCACCGATTGGGGTAAACCACAGACCAATCCACAGGAGGATGCCGTAACATTCGGCAATGGTAGCGTAGCTCCAGTTGATGTCATCAACTTGGCTGACGTTAAGACAGAGAAGGTAAAAGTGGCGAGCATTGTTGCTCCCACTTCTTCCAACGCTGCTTATACACCTAATTATAAGATTAACTTCGACGGTCAGTCATTCGACATTGATGCTGATGGCAACATGGCAACAGCTGAATTGACAAGCTATATCGTAGATAAGTGGGGAAAGCGTCCTTTAGAGCGCGACATCGATGCTACTCTTGATGCATGGGTAAGCAATGGCTCAACAGCCGTGAAGATGGCTACATCTGCAACATTCCAGGTTAAGGCTATTCCTGAGGCTCCAGTTATAGAAGAAGGCTATTACCTCGTAGGCGACATGTTCACAACCAAAGATCACAACGGTTGGACTAAAGAAGTCGCAAAAGCATTCAATCACAGCGACAAGGACGTGTATGATGATCCGGTCTTCACCGTAAGTTTCGAGACAACAAAGGCAGACCAGTACTGGAAGATTATTCCTAAGAAGAACATCGACGCTGACGACCTCTGGGCTGCCGGCGTAGTAGGTCCTAAGGTTGACGGCGACGACAGCATGACAGGTTTGTTGACTAACACCGAAGCCAAGGCTGGCAAGATTGCCAAGGCTGGCAAGTACAAGCTCACCATCAACATGATGGACTACTCTTATACCTTAGAGGAGGTTAACTACGATCCATTCATCTACTTCATCGGCGCAACTGACGGCTGGACAAACGCTGAGCAGAAGCTTGCTCTCGTAGACGATGCAAAGGGAGTATACACTGGTTACCTTTATTGTGCCGACCCTAACGGTTGGGGCAATCAGTTCAAGTTCCAGCGTGTAGCCGGTAGTTGGGATAATGAGATAAATTCTGGTGCATTCAGCACATTCTCTGGTGCAGCAACCAGCGAAGGTGGAAACATCGGCGTTAACGCAGGAGAAGGTGTATACTACTTCGATGTTAATCTTTCAGAAGGCACTATCACAGCCACTAAGGTTGAGACCATGGGCATCATCGGTGGCTTCAACAATTGGGCTAGCGACGCAGTCATGACTTGGAATGCTGAAGAGTATTGCTATGAGGCAACCAATGTTGGTGTGACAGCCGACGGTTGGAAGTTCCGCGTAAATGGTGATTGGCCCATCAACCTCGGTGGAAGTCTCAACAACCTGACAGCAGGTGGCGACAACCTTTCGGTTGCTGGCAACACAATCAAGTTGTACCCGACCAGAAAGACATCAGAGAATATCTACTGCACAGTGAAATAAGCAACTTCACCTGAATAAACACAGTATAATCAATAGGCGGCTCTCAATCTGCGAGAGTCGCCTATTTTGTTGAAAATGCAAACGATTACGCATTTTATATGCACGTTTACACATTAAATATATATACCAATAATAGTATTATATGTAAATTTGGAGAAGAATATACAACTGTACTTTCAAAATCATATACAACTACTACCTCAAAGGTTAATTAAGGTTTTACACGTTTTAATTTGGATTGTATGAGACTGCTCACTATGTGTGAGTGGTCTCTTTTGTTATCAGGCGCTGATATGCAAACGTTTGCACATTTCATTTGCACGTTTGCACATAAATTATATACACCTATAATAGAATTTGAAGTAACTTTGAAGCATAAAAATAAAAGGTTCATTTAGTTGCGTGATGCAAGTAGTTGTAACCAAATAAGCAGTCATTTTATTATGTTGAAAAGTAGTAGTAAGTAATAGTAAATAGTTAGTAGTAGTAGTAAATAGTTAGTAGTAGTGATAAACCAATTAAACAAAAAGTAACTAAAAACAGAATAAGATGAAGAAGATTTACACGACCCTCGTTGCCCTTATGGCAACACTAAGCATGCAGGCACAAGGTTGGCCAGCCAACTACGACGGTGTGATGCTGCAAGGATTCTATTGGGATTCATATCGTGCATCGAAGTGGTGCAATCTGGAAGCCCAAGCCGATGATCTTGCGCCATACTTCAGTCTGGTATGGATTCCACAAAGTGCCAACTGCAGCAGCGGACGCTCTATGGGATATGACGACCTGTACTGGTTTAGCAATTACAACAGTTCGTTTGGCAATGAAGCCGAACTGCGCTCGATGATCAATACATTCAAGAGCAAAGGAATAGGCACCATTGCCGATGTAGTAATCAACCACCGCAACACACTGACAAGCTGGACAGACTTCCCCGTAGAGACATATAAGGGCGTGACCTACAAGATGAATTCTACCGACATCTGCAGTGATGATGACAAAGGAGGAACTTTGTCATGGGCTAACAAACAGACTCCAAAGATTACCCTCAGCAGCAATAAAGATACGGGCGACGGCTGGGACGGCATGCGCGACCTCGACCACAACAGCTCCAACGTGCAGACTGTAGTAAAGGCATATCTCGACATGCTGCTCAACGACTTCGGCTACGCCGGATTCCGCTACGACATGGTGAAGGGTTACGCAGGCAAGTTCACCGGAATATACAACACGGCAGCCAAGCCTCGCTTCTCGGTAGGTGAATATTGGGACGGCAACGTTGCCACCGTCAAGACATGGATAAATGCCACCAAGGTGAACGAAGTCCCCACATCAGCAGCCTTCGACTTCCCCATACGTTACGCCGTACGCGACCTCATCGCCAATAATTGGGGCAGCATGGCAAAGAGCGGGCTCATAAGCGATGCCACTTACCGTCAGTATGCTGTAACTTTCGTTGAAAACCACGACACCGAATACCGCTCAAGCGACGAAAAGCAAGACCCGATACGCAAGGACACCCTTGCTGCCAACGCATTTATTCTGGCATCATGCGGCACGCCATGCGTGTTCTACAAGCACTGGCAAGCCTACCCTACCGACATCAAGAAGATGATTAACGCCCGCCACATTGCCGGCATTACCAACACCAGCAACACCACATTCAACGTGAGGATTGGCGCAAACTACAACGTTCTGAAGACCGAAGGTTCACACGGAACACTGTATGCCGCAATGGGAGCCAACGCCAACAAATACACCGCACCTTCAGGATTCACCGAAATACTGCGCGGCTATCACTATCGCTACCTGCTCAGCAACAGCAGCAACGTAGCATGGATAGACCTGCCGTCAGGACATTACGACGACGTGCAGAAGGCTCGCCTTACAGCCGTAAGCGACAAGCAAGGCGCACAACTTGTCTACACCACCGATGGAACCGAACCTACTGCCAAAAGCCGTAAGGCTGCAAGCGGCACCGAGATAGACATCCCCATGGGCACGACAACGCTCAAGGTGGGACTGCTCACGGGCTCGACAGTATTGGCTGTAACGACACGCACATACGACATTTCAATGCCTGAGGCATTCACTCCGTACGACATTAACGTGTACGTAAATGTTGATCAGGTGGGATGGAAGAACTTGAACTTCTGGGCGTGGGAAAGCCAGTCGGGCACTGATTTGACAACAAAAGGCAAATGGCCTGGCGATGCCGTGACTGCAACCAAGACAATTGCAGGCAAAAAGTGGTACTACAAGACCTACAGTATAGCCAAGCGCAACGACATGGTGTCGTTGGTGCTCAATACTGGAACGGGTAAACCACAGACCGTCGACATAAGCAATCTGGACAAAGACACATACATAGAGATTACGACCGCCAAAGACGGAAAAGGCTATTACTTCATAAAAGACGTGACCGATCAGATTTCTACCGGAGTAAATGTGCTGACTGTAGACAAGCAGAAAGCCTCAACCATCTGGTACGACTTGCAGGGACGTCGCTACAACCATCGCCCCACACAACCTGGCATATATATCAATGGCGGAAAGAAGATAATGATAAGAAGATAGACTCTTTTCATTACAAAATAGACGTTAGAAAACGCGCTGAAAGGAAATAGAGACTAAAATTATGCTATAAATTTGGTGGTTCGGAATAAACGCTATAACTTTGCGTGGTATTAGCGCATATTATCGGAATAAATAAATACACTATAATATATATGTATAGAACAAACACTTGTGGAGAGCTACGTCTCTCCGATGCCGGCAAGACCGTAACACTTGCCGGATGGGTACAGCGCGTTAGAAAGATGGGCGGTATGGCATTTGTTGACTTGCGCGACCGCTACGGCATCACACAGCTTGTCTTCAACGACTCGGACGACTGCGAGCTTTGCGCACGTGCAGGCAAACTCGGACGTGAATACTGCATCCAGGTGACTGGCGTTGTCAATGAGCGCGAAAGCAAGAACGCCAACCTTCCTACTGGCGATATCGAAATCATCGCCACTGAGTTGAACATCCTTTCAGAGAGTGCTACACCTCCGTTCACTATTGAGGACAATACCGACGGCGGCGACGATATCCGCATGAAGTACCGCTATCTCGACTTGCGTCGTCCTACTGTGCGCAAGAACCTGGAGCTGCGCCACCGCATGACTATCCTCATACGCAACTTCCTCGATGCTCAGAACTTCATCGAGGTTGAGACTCCTATCCTTATCGGTTCTACACCTGAGGGTGCGCGCGACTTCGTTGTGCCTTCGCGCATGAACCCGGGTCAGTTCTACGCTCTGCCACAGAGCCCGCAGACACTGAAGCAGCTGCTCATGGTGAGCGGATTCGACCGCTACTTCCAGATAGCCAAGTGCTTCCGCGACGAAGACCTTCGTGCCGACCGTCAGCCAGAGTTCACACAGATCGACTGCGAAATGTCGTTTGTCGACCAAGACGACGTAATCAACCTCTTTGAGGATATGGCACGCCATCTGTTCAAGGAGATTCGTGGCGTAGAGCTGCCAGCCAAGCTCCAGCAGATGACATGGCACGAGGCTATGCGCCGTTTCGGTAGCGACAAGCCCGACTTGCGCTTCGGCATGGAGTTCGTAGAGCTCATGGACGACCTCAAGGGCACCGGCACATTCTCTGTATTCAACGACGCTACATACATCGGCGGTATATGCGTACCAGGTTGCGCCAACTACACACGCAAGCAGCTCGACCAGATTACCGACTTCGTAAAGCGTCCGCAGGTAGGCGCCAAGGGATTGGTATACATCAAGTTTAACGAGGACGGCACCGTGAAGTCATCGGTCGACAAGTTCTACTCGCCCGAAGTACTTGCCAAGGTGAAGCAGACGACAGGTGCCAAGGACGGCGACCTCGTACTCATCCTCTCTGGCGACAACGCCAACAAGACACGCGTTCAGCTCTGCACACTGCGTCTGGAGATGGGCGACCGCCTCGGACTGCGCGACAAGAACAAGTTCGAGTGTCTGTGGATTATCGACTTCCCACTGTTCGAGTGGAGCGACGAGGAGCAGCGCCTTATGGCTACACACCACCCGTTCACTATGCCTAACCCCGACGACATACCATTGCTCGACTCACATCCTGAGCAGGTACGCGCCAAGGCTTACGACTTCGTATGCAACGGCATTGAGGTGGGCGGCGGAAGCTTGCGTATCCACGACAGCAAACTGCAGGAGAAGATGTTCGGCATTCTCGGTTTCACCGAGGAGCGTGCTATGGCACAGTTCGGATTCCTCATCAACGCCTTCAAGTACGGAGCACCTCCTCACGCAGGTCTTGCTTTCGGACTCGACCGCTTCGTTTCGATCATGGCAGGACTTGACTCAATACGCGACTGCATAGCATTCCCGAAGAACAACAGCGGACGCGACGTGATGCTCGATGCACCGTCTGCAATCGACCAGAAACAGCTTGATGAACTGCAACTTAAAGTTGACTTACGTCAAGAAAATTAAAAAAATATATCGAAAAGCTCGCTTCGGCGGGCTTTTTTCATATATTCGTTATCCTTTTGAAAAAATATTTGACTAATTTTGCAAACGTATAAAAAAGACAAACGCTAACGAGAAGCGTTATATTAATGTCAGAACTTTCGCAAGTTCGGAGAATTCAGTAGTTAAAGGAGTTAAGAAGTTAAGCCAAATGCTTTTAATGCTATAAAT
>OIZO01000895.1_pt1 | contig 17702 bp, 11 predicted proteins | sample 1588551 | NCBI WGS metagenome assembly OIZO01 (sample SAMN03283271) | human gut metagenome | biome: human-associated habitat; material: feces | host: Homo sapiens | place: Peru | collected 2012 | reverse complement strand
GTACATGCGAGAATATCTTGCCTATGGATTCCATATGCATGCCCGTCTTTGGAAGATCCGTGTCATCGGCTATCAGTACGGTTGGAAGCAGACTCTTCTTATGGTCCTGGCGCACGGTCACTTTCGTCAGCAGCCAATTAGTTATGCGGTATATGACATTCCTCCAATTTATATTGTCTTGCGACAGATATGAATAGAGAACATCCTTCTTACCGCCAAACATACGACACAGCACCGAACCATCGTAATGGGAGAAGCCTTTGATTGCAAAGAATGGAAGCAGTAACAATATCTGGAACACTTGAAGGTTCGTCAACTGACAGTTCCCACGTTTCAAGCCACCAAGACTGCGGTTGTCCAAATTTAAACTTTCAAGCAGACGAGTAAATGTATCCATAACTATACTGCGACGTTTTTCTGAGAAAAAGTTGCGGATTTCTGAGGGAATATTTGTAATTTTGCTCATGGCTTTGAGTTTTGAGTAACTTTTTTTTGTCACATCTAATTTACTCATTTTCCGTGATATACGGAAATACTCAAAGCCTTTTTTATGCAATAAATTCAACCTCAAAGTCTAAATCCGAAACTTGAGTGAATACTAGCGACCAAAGCTTGTTTCCTATAGATTCAGCGTTCAAGCGTCGTTGGGATTGGAGCTATATGCCTATTTCTAATGCAAACCTTAATTGGGTTATTGATGTAAACGGTGATAAATACGACTGGTGGCAGTTTTTGGAAAAAATCAATGATAAGATTGGTAGCACAACCAACTCTGAAGATAAAAAACTTGGTTATTTCTTCTGTAAGGCAAAGGATGGAATAATCTCAGCTGACAAGTTTGTTGGCAAGGTCATATTCTATCTGTGGAATGATGTATTCAAAGATTATGAGTTTGGTGATGTCATTTTTAATGATGCCGATGGTAGCAAGCTTTCATTTGCAAAATTCTATACAGAAGAAGGAAGACAGTCGAAAATTGTTACAGAGAAAGTAGCTCTGTTCCTAAATAACCTTGGTCTGGAGCCTATAGAAACAATCGATGAGGCAGCAGCAGAAGAAGAATTGGAAGCAACTATAAATGGTGTAGGAAATGTTGATAGAAGTCGTTATAAGTTTAACGGTGCAGGTAGATATGGAAAAAGCGACTTAGGACGTATTATTATGGAGACCTATCTTAACCAACATTCTGAAATGACATTGGAACAAATTAAACAGACATTCCCAAATACCATGCTTAATGGTGTACCGAGTCTAGGTCTTATTGTAGAAGAAAGTGTAGATTTAGCATCCTATTCAAGATACTATAAGTCTGGTTATACGTCTAGTGATGGTATTAACTATTCTATCTACAAACAGTGGACAATAGCTAATATTCCATCTATAATAGAATTTGCAGAAGCTCAAAATTGGACTGTTGAAAAGTTGTAGATATGCGAATACTAATAGAAGAATACAAATACAATGTTGCTGAAGTCAAGCACATTCTCTATGGCATTGACGCTTTGGAGAATGTAGAAGGCAAGGTTTCTATTCACTATGTGGGGTATTTCTATAATACTCTGCTTAGAGACTGTGTGTTTATTCTTCCCAAGGTGTTGCTTAAGGATGTAGATGGCCAGGAGCTTGTATTCGGTAAGTACAAACCGGAAGTCATAGCCAATCTAAATGAGAACAATCCTCTTGATGCTATTGAGCGCAATTTCCTGTACAAGTTTGCTGTATGGGTGTATCGTGCTATTGTTGTTTACAAGAATGATATGCGTAACGATACGGATATTGTATATCATGCGCAAATAGCTCAAGTAGGTAATGGTCAACGTAGAATGAGCAATACGTATCTTGATATTCTGCTGTCCCTGATACAGTTCAACCGTGATAATCAAAGTTTCTTCTTTTTTATTATAAAGAATTTGCATAGTGGTCTGAACAAGATTAATTGGCAGCGCACTATTGCTACACGTGGTGCCATCATACAGAATGGTAGCCCTATATACTTGAATCCGATAAATAAGAAGAGGCAGATAAACTTTGACGAGGAACTATTGGTGATATATTTTTCAATCTTAAACTATATAGGTGACACCTATGGTTTTCCTAAAGAAATCTGTTGCCAATTTCAACTCATTACCGGCAAACGTTTTGAGACCTACTTGAATGGCTTTGGCAAGACCAGACTACGTCAGATAAAGTACAAGTATTTCTCAGATAAAGCTCTTCAGTTATGGTTGTTGTGTTACGCTTTCTTTGATGAGGCCCGACACGTGTATATATCTACTGAACAGAGAGAATACCTGTTGGTGAAGAATTTCTACATCGTTTTTGAGGCAATCATAGATGAGTTGGTTGGTGACAGTCCGCTTCCAGATGGTATGCAGAAAAAACAAGATGATGGAAAAATTGTAGATCATTTGTTTTCGGCTGCAAGTCTTACACAAGGTGAAAGATGTAGGATTGGCAATGAAGCCAGACAGACTTACTATATCGGTGATTCCAAATATTATAAAATGGGACATGAGCTTGGTCGTGAATCCGTTTACAAACAGTATACGTATGCCCGAAATGTAATTCAATGGAACTTGGACATATTCAATGGATTTAATGATACAGTAAAGTCTTCGCATATACGTTTGCGTGACGATAAGACAGAGGGGTATGATATTATTCCAAACTTTTTTATCTCCGCGAAAATAGATGAGAATTATGATTATGCGAATGATGGCATTGAAAAAACTGATAGAAAAAAGAACAAGCATAAGAATGTACAATTTACGAATCGTTTATTCGATCGTGATACAATGCTTTTATTTCATTACGATGTTAACTTTCTGTTTGTTTTGTCGATGTATGCGCGTAACAATACTAACCAAATAGCCAGATGGAAAGATAAAATTAGGGATAAATTCCGTAAGGAAATACAGGAATGGCTTCAGCATGATTATAAATTCTATGCAATGAGAGCTAAACCGGGAGTTGATGATGTAGCTTACATCCAAACTCATTTCCAGCAATTGCTTGGCAAGGTATATACGCCTTTTGAAAAGGACCATAATATTTACTCATTAGCTCTTGAAGACAGTGAGGCTTGCAGAAAGGAGAACAATTCGTTGATTCAAGAACTTAGAAAATACTTTTTTGTAGAGCCATGTGAATTGGGACGTGATCCATTAGAGGTGTTACCTTCTATTGTAGATACGGTAGGGGTAATACTGCCCTCTGATGCTGACGAAAAGAATGTGCTTACTTGTATGGTTCGTAAGACAGATGATACATTTAAGTCATTCTATGAGCACAAGGGGAAGACATATACCATGGAGCGTATACCCAGTATAAACCTTATGGGTATAAGGTATTTGTTGCCAATGGTTGGTGGTATGATAGATGGTTACTACGATATTGAACGTATTGCTTTTGCCGATAATAAAGGTATGCCTGGTTTACGATTACGTTTGGGGGAATACCATAATATTGGACAACAATGGATTGGTATATACCGCACAAAGATGCAGCCGGGTGAGCTTATTTCGCTTGTCCATACAATGAAAATGTATAATGAGGAATAGAATATGAAAGAAGAAAAATATCGTTCAAGGGCTAAAAAGAAACTGATTTGTGTTACCTTTCCTAATGGTAAGGTTTTTTGTTATAAAAATACGACTTCTACAATGATTGCTGTATTGACAGAAATTGGTTCAGACAAATTTTCTTCTATCAAATTGGAATTGTGTCATTTGCCGTTACTGTCAAAGGAAATATATTCCAAATACGAAGAATGGATGAAACCGGTTTGTGATGGTTGGTATATTAATACCCAATCAAATTCTGATAGTAAATATTTGCAACTGCGTTCCATCAACATTCAGCTTAATTTAGGTCTGAGTATTGAAGTTGGAACGGAATTTGAAACACAAGAGAAGCCGGATAAGGAGAAGAAAAGCCGTGTTAAAGATAAATTGCTCGTAAAATTTCCTGATGGAGATTATGTTGCTAATAGCAGTGCCTTAGATACTTATTTAGAAGTAATATGGAAACTAGGTATTGACGATATTATGCGAAGGCATTTAACATGGGGTGGTTTAGAGTTGATAACGACAACGCAAATAGTAAATTCACAGGTTCAAATCGGTGAACAACGTTGGGTCATTGTGCCAAATATGACCAAGGAAAAAGTAAAACTACTTCGAGTGATAGGAGCAATGCTACACATAAAACTTGAAATTACAATAATTTGATATGAACTATTCGCAACTTAAACAGTATAATGAAAACCTACGTAAGCATCAGATTGAAGCTAAAGGCAAGATATTTGATGCTTGGGATACTTGTGATGCTGTGATGTTGCAGATGCCTACAGGAACAGGAAAGACGTATTTGTTTACATCTATAGTAAACGACTTATTGGCTGCGTATAAAGAACTTCATAAAGATGTCCATATTCTTGTTGTTGCACATAGAATGGAATTGCTTGACCAAATATCTGCAACATTATCAAAATTTGGCATTCCACATGGTTTTATTCAAGGGACACGCGAACAGCATTTGTGGAAACGTGTACAAGTAGCAAGTATAATGTCCTTATTGACAGAAAGGAACTTCTATAGTACATTAAGAATGAAGTTTGACTATATCATTGTAGATGAAGCTCATCATTCGTTAGCAGATACATACATTGAATTGTTTGAATTATTTCCAAAGGCAAAGAAACTGGGAGTTACAGCTACTCCGTGGAGATTGAATCACGAATCTTTCTTGAAGTTGTATCAAAAACTTGTTACATCTCCTCAAATATCATGGTTTATCAATAACCACCTTTTGGCTGATTTTGATTATGTAAGCATCAAGCCCAATTCTGATATACAAAGACTTGTAGATTGTTCAGAAGTGGCACAAACAGGAGAATTTTCAAATTCAGACCTTGACAATACATTCAATAACCAAAGAATACGTTCGAAGCTCTATGAGTCGTATAAAAAATTTGCTGATGGACGTAAAGGTATAATCTATGCCATTAATAAACTTCATGCTTTAAAGATTGCAGATTTATATAGTAGTCATGGTGTTAAAGCTGTAGCAATTGATTGTGATACATCAAAAGAAGAACGGCAAAACCTTATAGGGCAGTTCAAGAATGGAGATATAAGCGTATTGGTTAATGTGGAAATATTTACGGAAGGTTTTGATTGTCCTGATGTAAGTTTCATACAATTGGCACGGCCGACGAAATCTTTAGCACTCTATTTACAACAAGTAGGACGAGGTTTACGTGTCGTGGAAGGAAAAGAGAAAACCATCATTATAGATAATGTTGGATTGTACAACTATTTTGGTTTGCCTGATGCTAATCGAAAATGGCAGTATCATTTCAATGGTAGAGATTATGTGGAGCATATTTCCTGTAAAGGAAACAATACCTTCATGGTTTCTGACTATGAATTGTATGAAACAAAACTCAATGAAGATGATGAAGAGATGCAAGTTGTTCGAGGGGCTTTAATGGAAATTTCACAAAAAGAAAATGTTGATGAACAGATCTTGCCTCAACCTCTTAACAAGGAATTCTGTCTTTGTGATTATTTTCTTATTAGAGGAAATAACGAAGCGTTCAAAGTGTATCCACTGATAAAAAAGAGGGGTAAAACAACAGGAGCTGCAGGCAATTGCATTTATATTTATGATGCTAGTAAATATCCTATAATATTCGGAGATGACTATCATAAAAATGCTGAATTTGTTGAGAGTGACACTAAACTCAATACAATAATGATTTTTTCAGCTATGCTATTGAATATAGGAGTAAATAAGATAATAGATTTGTCTGAACTATGTAGGATTTCTGGTGCTACATATACAAACAAAGCAACGTTATTTAATGTTTTGGAAATGATGTCAAAAATACAAATGTAAGCATGGACAAACTGAACAAGGAGCAACGCCATCGTTGTATGGCATCGATACGCGGGAAGGGTACTAAGCCGGAGATTCTGGTTAGGAAGTACCTGTTCAGCCGAGGGTTTCGCTATCGGCTGAACCACCCTCGTCTGCCTGGTCATCCTGACATTGTGCTGCGCAAGTATCGTTCGGTAATCTTTGTAAACGGTTGTTTTTGGCATGGGCACGAGGAATGCAAATATTATGTGTTGCCAAAGACTAATACCGATTTCTGGAAGTCGAAGATAGAGCGCAATAAGGCTCGTGACTTGGCTGAACAGCACAAACTTGCATCAATGGGATGGCATTGCATCACGGTGTGGGAATGTCAGTTGAAGCCGGCTGTCAGAGCAAAGACCTTGGAGGCCCTGGCGTTCACCCTCAACCGCATATACCTTAAAGACCATAGCGTGCGACGCTATGAAATACCAGAGGAAGAAAGATCAATGGCAGCAGAACCCAATGTGGAATGACAACCTATTTCTTTGGATTTTTTCATTATGTCCCATATTTTTCTTATCTTTGCGCAACCTAAGTAATTTCAACTATCAACATATGGCAACAGTAGACGACAAGAAGATTATCTTTTCAATGGTGGGAGTATCGAAGATTATCCCACAAAACCGCAAACAGATTTTGAAGGACATCTATCTGTCCTTCTTCTATGGCGCAAAAATCGGAATCATTGGTTTGAATGGTGCTGGTAAGTCAACGCTGATGAAAATCATCGCCGGACTGGAACAACCCACACAGGGCGAAGTGGTATGGAGCCCTGGCTACACTGTGGGCTATCTGCCGCAGGACCCACCGCTCAACGAAGCGAAGACCGTAAAGGAGAATGTCATGGAGGGAGTGCAGAAGGTGTACGACGCACTTGCCGAGTATGAGGACATAAACGCTAAGTTCGCATTGGAGGAATACTACTCTGATGCCGACAAGATGGACAAGCTGATGGCACGCCTCTCGGAGGTGCAGGATATTATTGATGCCACCGACGCCTGGAACATGGACTCTAAGCTCGACCGTGCCATGGCTGCATTGCGCTGTCCGAAGGGCGACCTTCCCGTTACTAACCTCTCGGGTGGTGAGCGTCGTCGTGTAGCTCTCTGCCGACTGCTGCTGCAGAAGCCCGACGTGTTGCTGCTCGACGAGCCTACCAACCACCTCGACGCTGAGAGCATCGACTGGCTGGAGCAGCACTTGCAGCAATATGAGGGTACGGTGATTGCCGTAACTCACGACCGCTACTTCCTCGACGATGTGAGCGAGTGGATTCTGGAGCTCGACCGTGGCGAGGGTATTCCCTGGCATGGCAACTACTCTTCATGGCTCGACCAGAAGACCAAGCGCATGATGCAGGAGGAGAAACAGGCTTCGAAGCGTCGCAAGGCTCTGGAGCGTGAGTTGGAGTGGGCACACATGGCTCCGAAGGCTCGTCAGGCTAAGGGAAAGGCCCGTCTGAACGCTTACGAGAAGATGCTCGGCGAGGAGCAGAAGGAGCGCGAGGAGAAGCTCGAGATTTTCATACCGAACGGTCCGCGATTGGGCAACAAGGTTATCGAGGCTCAGCACGTGAAGAAGGCATTTGGCGACAAGGTGCTCTTCAACGACCTCAACTTCATGCTGCCGCCTAACGGCATCGTGGGTGTTATAGGTCCTAACGGTGCCGGTAAGACTACACTCTTCCGACTCATTATGGGACTGGAGCAGGCCGACGGAGGTACATTCGAGGTAGGAGAGACCGTAAAACTTGCCTATGTAGACCAGCAGCATAAGGATATTGACCCCGCCAAGTCGGTTTACGACACCGTATCGCAGGGTAATGAGACAATACGCATGGGTGGCAGAGACGTAAACGCTCGCGCCTATATCTCACGCTTCAACTTCTCGGGTACCGACCAGAGCAAGCTCTGCGGCACGCTTTCGGGTGGTGAGCGCAACCGCTTGCAGCTGGCTCTTGCGCTGAAGCAGGAGGGCAATGTGCTGTTGCTCGACGAGCCTACCAACGATATCGACGTGAACACTCTGCGCGCACTGGAGGAAGGTCTGGAGAACTTTGCCGGTTGTGCCGTAGTAATCAGCCACGACCGTTGGTTCCTCGACCGTATCTGTACGCACATCCTCGCCTTTGAGGGCAATGGTGAAGTGTTCTACTTCGAGGGCAGCTACTCCGACTACGAAATCAACAAGGCCCGCCGTATGGGCAACGAGGAAATCAAGAAGGGACGCTATCGCAAACTGATGGAAGACTAATCGGGAGAGCGAAATAAAGAAAACGCATAAAAAGAAAACGCCGGGGCAAGTCGTGAAAGACTTGCTCCGGCGTTTTCTTTGTTTTCAGACTTTTGCTGAGTGAATGTTTATTTTGACTTGGTCAGTGTTGCCTCTGTACGGTATGTCTTGTTGCCGTCGGTGTTGGTATACCAGAACTTGAAGACCTTAGTGCTTGGGTTGTAGGTTCCGCCACCATCGGTGATGGCCAACTTGTCGTATCCGGTTACGGTGAGAGTGTTGTCGGCATTAACGCTGATATTGTAGGTGTTGGCAGCCACGTTGCCAATCTTCTCCAACACTACCTTCTGGAAGAGACGGATGGTAGAGGCGTTGAGAGCGGTAGCATTGCGAATGGTGGTAGTGGCAGAGGCGGTAGAGTTGATCTTCTCGCCGTCTTTCAGCTGCCATGTAGTACCTTCGAAGGTGTACGAACCCGAATAGTCGTTGACCATCTTGGGGTGTACCAGAAGTACGGTGTCCTTCTGTACGACAGAGTAGGCACTTGTACTAACCACCCTGAGAGGAATCACATAGAGCGAGTCGGCATGTACTTTCTCGGTGTTGATGGTGAGTGGGATGCGGCAATATACCTCACCAGCCTTGATAGTGCCTGTCCATGACGGGAAATTGTACCATTCGGTAGGCAATGACTGATACTTCACATCGTCAGCAGATAGGTTCTTGTAGTTGTACAAGTCCATCTTCTCTTCTGAGGCCAGACCGATGGTCACCTGTACATCCTTGTCGGGGAAAGTGGTGCCGCCGATGGCAGCCGATATATATAGGCTACCATCACCAGCATAAGACACTTCCTTGTCCTGTATATCTTGAGCTGCTCCCACAAGATACACTTCCTTCTGATACTGCTCTTTCTCCAATGGGTCAGTCTGTGGCTCGCATGAAGCCATGCCCATCAATGCAGCACCAAATATCATTGCTGAAAAATACTTGTCTATTTTCATTTTCCTAAGTCTTTAAAATGTTTTTTTTACTTCTCCCAGCCTGGGTTTTGGTCAAGCTTGGCATTCTTGTCGAGATATGTCTGCTTGATAGGATACAAGCACATCTTGTTGGTGATGTTGTAGAGTGAGTACTGATAGCTGCTGATTGTGCGAGTGTAGAACTTCTGTTGTTCGTTGCTACGTGCGTCAACATTCAGTACTGTGAACGGACTTGCCATAGTGCTTGCCAAGTCGCCCCAACGACGCAAGTCGAAGAATCGGCGGCCTTCAAGGGCAAATTCTACTTGACGCTCGCGCTTGATGAGCTCACGCATCTTAGCCTTGTCGGAAGCATCGGCCTCTGTGATGCCTGGCAGACCGGCACGATAGCGAATCATATTGAAATACTTCACCATCTCGGCGGTGTTGCGGCTTACGGTCACGTTGTGGACATCGTCGGTGTAGGTGCCTTCCATCTCGTTCATTGCCTCTACGTAGTTGAGCAATACCTCGGCATAGCGGATGATAGGGAAGTACTTAGAACGTGTGGTGCCACCCGAGCCTGGCTTGTCTGACGGATGACAATACTTGATGCAGTTGTAGCCCGACCATGACTTGTCGTTAGGATAGTCAGACCAAGCAGCGAAAGGACTGTCCTTGTAGAAGGTCTGATAGAAGTTCTTGTTGTTGGCTGCTGAACCAGTGTAAGAACTTGCCTCACGATAGCAGTTGTTGAATACGATAGAAGCGTAGAAACGCATCTCGCGATTGTCGTACATCTTTGCTACCTGAGAACTCAGCTGATAGTTGGAGAACGACTTGCCATTGCCACCTATTGGCTTCCAAGCCTCGTCGGCTGTGGGATAGCCACTGCCTTCGTCGTTGATGTCCTTGCCATTCTGCATACGGTAGGCATCTACAAGGTTCTGGCTTACACACAGACCATTGCCGCCACCGGCTACAGCCGGGAATGAAATCCATACCAAGTCGCCTGTCTCATCCTTTGCCCACATGATTTCTGAGATATTGAAGCCACTCTCCTCACCGGTGAACATATCGTTGTATGAGCGGAACGGATCGATGCCGCCTACACCGTCAGGATAGTTGGCCTTAGATACATTCTCTGGGAATTCAGGAGTCTTGCTGTCGGCAGGAACTGTATAGAGTGCATACTTGCCAGTGTCGATGATGCGCTTGCACACTGCTGCTGCCTTGCCCCACTTCTGTGCGTCATACTCCTGATTGAAGTAGTTGACACCATCCAATCTGCGCTTGAAGTCGACATAGTACTTGTTGCCGTTGAACCAAGGGCTGGCTGCTTCGAGCAGCACTCTTGACTCCATAGCCAAGGCTGCTCCTGATGTCGGAACTTTATAGGTTTCAACAGATGAACGCTCAGAATCGAGCATGCTGGCTGCCTCTTCGTATCGCTTGCTGATGAAGTCGATGCACTCATCGTAAGTGGCACGTGGATAAGACATGGCATCCACACTTGCATTTGAGGGGATGGTGCTTGGAATCAATGGCACCGGACCATACTGGCGTACCAGACAGTAATAGTAGTGGGCCAAGAGGAAATTGCACTGGCCTGCCACGTCGCGACGCTCCGTCTCGCTCAGGTCACGGCACTTATTCATATTTTCCAATATCATGTATGCCTGACGGATGCCCTTGTAGTAGTTGGCCCAGTTGTCAAAGTAGCCCGAATACTTGTCGATCTCGCCCATGGCATAGTAGATGCCGGCATGACGGTCGTCCTTCCATGAGCAAAAAGCTTCGTCGGAAGCAAAGCTGAACGGATTTGGAGAGTTGGTCCAAAGCTGGTCGTCAGCGGGGATGTAGCTTGAAGCAGAATTGAGATACTGCATCAACAGACTCTTGCGCTGGAACACTGAGTCCAGGCTCGTCTGGTTGTAGAAGTACTTGTCGGTGTTGAGGTAGTCGTCGCAGGATGTGAGTCCTGAAGCCATCGCTACTGAAGCAATAACACCTAATAATATATGTTTGGTATTCATAATGATGTTTCTATTATTGTTGCATTAGAAATTGATGTTGAGCTGCAAGGTATAGGTGCGCTGGATAGGATAAGCGGCACCATTGCTTGACACCTGACCCGGGTCCCAAAGCTTGATGTTGTCCCATGTGCAGATGTTGTTGACGATGAAGCTGGCATCGATGTTTGATATGCCGATTACCTTGGTGAGCCATGGGTGATTGAACGAGTAGCGCACTGTAAGGTTCTTGAAGCGCAAATAGCTGTTGTCTGCGAGCCAGAATGTAGAGTTGCGGTTGTTGTTCTTGTTCTCGCCGTATGTCAGACGTGGGAATCGAGCGTTAGGATTCTCGGTGTCGGCTGTGCCTGAAATCTCGCGCGGAGTCCAGCGGTTCTTCGGGTCGGCTACGATAGAGAGCAAGTTGCCGGTTGCCTCCCATGCGAATGGATAGAAACCTGTGCCACCGTAGAAGAAGGTGCTATGGCCGGCTCCCTCGAAGAGAGCGCTGACTGTCAGATTCTTCCATCTTACCTCAGTAGCGAAACCATACTGTACCTCAGGTGTGTTTGAGTAAGACAATGGTACGATATCATCGTCGTTGATTACACCGTCGTTGTTGACATCCTTATACTTGATATCACCAGGATATACCTTCGACTCGAAGGTCTGCTTGGGCGAGCTGTTTACATCGTCCCAATCCTTGAACAGGCCGAGGGCTATCAAGCCACGCTGTATGCCGTAAGGAACACCAGAGTATGACTGGTATGGATAACGAATGCCCGACTGCTCCCAGTTGGTGACCTTGTTGCGAGAGTAGGTGAAGTTGCCACGTAGGGTGGTGCGCCAGTCCTTGTTCCAGTTCTTGGTGAAGGTGATGTTGCCGTCAATACCGTGCGATTCCATAGAACCGATATTGGCCCAAGGCAACGACTGAAGACCCATCTCATCGGGAACAGTAGCACGCTGCTGGAAGATGCCCGAACGATTGTCCTTGAAGTAATCGACAGTGAACTCGATCATGTCCTTGAAGAGGTGAACGTCGACACCAACATCCAATTTCTTGGCTTTCTCCCAAACAAGTCCGTCGGTACCAACCTGGCCTTCCTTCTTTGAACCATAGAGGCTGTTCCAGCCACCGCCACCACCAACGATTGTTGTGATGTATGGGAAACGGGTTCCACCGATGCGGTCGTTACCTACAAGACCGTAAGAAGCACGTATCTTGAAGTAGTCCAACCAAGGCATCTTCTCCTGTACCCACTTATACTGTGACGGAATCCAACCACCTGAAATGGCAGGGAACCAACCGAAGCGATGGCCTGTCTGGAACTGCTCCGAACCGGTGTAACCCAAGTTGAACTCGGTAAAGTATGTATCCTTATAACCATATGTCACACGGCCAGAGAGAGCCTCGTTGCGATAAGGAATGGCATTGATTACCGAATTAATGTTATTGCCATCCTTGTATGAGTATGACTTGCTCTGAAGATAGAACATTGCAAGAGCACCCAAAGAGTGGTCGCCATATTTGCGATTGTAGCTACCGTTCAACTCCCAGTAGTAGTTGCGGTTGAAGATGACTTGCTGATTGTATGTCTCATCTTTCTTCTCAATAGTTTTTTCAGTATGCAGAGTTCCGTCTGCATAACGGTCTTTTGCGATATACACATCAGGCATCTTGAAGTGAGTGGTGTTGTGCTCTGACTGTCCAGAATAAGAGAACATACCACGGAGGTTCAAGCCCTTGGTGATGAAGTCGAGATTCTGATTGATAACAACAGAAAGGTCGGTGTTAAGACGACGGTTCTGCTTGTATCCCATCTCGTTGAGCTGTACGTAAGGAGAAATCTGGTCGCCGTTCTTTCCGAAAGAAGAGAGCTGACCGTTAGAGTATTTCACCGGCATGGTGACAGGAGTCAGGTTTGCCTGAGCTTGCCACAATGTGTTGTTGTCAGACAAACCAGGACCGTCGTTGTCGACAATCACCTGATTCAACTTCAAGCTCAGGTTGGTGGTCTTTGTCAGGTTGGCATCTACCTTAGAGAGGAAAGAATACTTGGTGTAACCTACGTTGGTGTTATAGTCGTGAGAAGACTTGTCCTGCTTGAAGACACCGTCCTTGCTCATGATGCTCAATGAGAGATAGTAGCGGGCAGCTGTACCACCACCTGCGATACTCAAGAATTCCTGGTTCTGCCATACGTGCTTGTTGAGAATGACATCACGCCAGTTGACATTAGGATAGAGGTCGGGGTCGAGACCTGTGCGGAAGAGTTCCAACTCAGTGGGAGTATACTTAGGGTTGTTGCCACGCGCCATCTGTGCCTCGTTGGCAAGTGTTGCGTATGTATAAGCATCGCAATATTCCGGCTCACGACCGTTCTCGCTCATAATGAAGTTGGTCTTGAAGTTGATCTTCAACTTGCCGGCCTTACCGCTCTTTGTTGTTACTACAACTACACCGTTGGCACCACGTACACCATAAACGGCTGTGGCAGAAGCGTCTTTCAATATAGAGAAGCTCTCGATGTCTGAGGCGTCGAGGTCGTTAAGGTTGCCTTCCACACCATCTACAAGCACGAGGGCTGAAGAGTTGGCACCGAAGGTGCTGATACCGCGAATCCAGAATTCAGAGAAGTCGTTGCCAGGCTCACCGCTACGTGTAACTGCTATGACACCAGGAACGTTACCACCAAGCATGTTGGTGATGGAGGTGGCTGGCACATTCAGACTCTCAGGCTTTACGGTAGTGATAGCACCCGTCATGGAAACCTTCTTCTGTGTACCGGCAGCTACAACTACTACTTCGTCAAGAGCACCAATGTCTTGCTTCATTACAATCTTAAGACCTTCTTTGTTGAAGTTTACCTTGTAAGTATACTTCTTGTAGCCCAGATAGGTGAACTCCAATGTTGTGCTGTTGGGAATCTCCTTTACGCGGAACTTACCGTCAAGGTCGGTCACAGTGCCTTGTACACTCTTGTCCTTGCTCATCACCGTAACGCCGACGAGCGGTTCGCCGTTCTCGTCCATTACGGTACCTGCTACCATGTACTTGTTTTGTGCAAAAGCCGATGTGCAAATCATCGTGACAAGCAGTAGCATGAATATCTTTATATGTTTCATTGTCTGTTTGAATTAAAATGATAATTAATTAAGAAGTTTATGAACATTCTATTATTCGATGGCGAATTTGCGGACATCGCAACCCCAACCTTCGATGATATAGAAGTTGCCCTCATCATCAATGGATATGTCGTAAGGATAATTGAAGGTAACCTCCAATGGCAGGCCTTCCACCTTATTATTATCGCATGTGTTATATTTGCCTGCAACGGTAGTAACCATACCGTCGTTATGACCAATCTTACGAACAGTGAATCCCATTGAGTCAATCAGGTACATATTGCCGTCCACATCGAATGCCATACCCGTGGGGTTCTTGAAAGAAGCGCTCATCTTAGGACCGTCTTGCGAACCTACACCATTGAATCCGGCATACATCTCGACTGTCTTGCCGTCGTGAGAAATCTTGTAGATACCGTGCTTGTTCTGCAGAGACATATAGAAGCACTTGTCGACGGGGCTCCATGCCAAGTAAGAGATGTTCTTGTCGACGTCGCCGCACTTGTCGTTCAGAATCTCTACATTCTCAGGATTGGCAATCTCCATACGACCTAAGCGGGCTTTGTGGTCGCGGAAGTAAAGCCATTTGCCTTCATCGTCCAATGCACAAGCATAGATTTCGCCATCCAACACCTGTGTCTTACCGTCATTATCCTTGTATTGAAGGCTTGTAGCAAGGCGCTTGGCACTCCAGTTGTTTGTTTGATCGAAGCAATATACTGCATGAGGTTGTTGGATTTGTACGGCGAACAAACGCTTGCGATCTTTGGTTACTGCCGGATGACCGAAGTTAGGACCGCCTGTCAAGAGGGTGACTACCTTATTGTCCTTTTCTGAAATCATGCGAACGCGGTTGTTACGACCTTCCATCACGATGACATTGTTGCCCGTAACTACACCTACACCATACATATAATTAAAGCGGGCATCAATAGGCGAACCGTCTACATAACCTCCATTGGCAGTCTTGCCTGCCAATATGGACACACGCTCCACTTTGCTATACTTAAAGGTGTTGGGGCAAACGGCTGGTTCGCCGACAGAATCAACACGCACGGTAATCTGATTGTTGCCATTCTCTTGTTTAGGACAGATACCATAAAGTGTGGTACCGTTTGAACTAACAACAGTAGCCTTGCGGTTGCCACCGAAGATGACGTCAATCTTGGAAGGGTCGGTTCCGAAGTTAGAACCCTTGATTACAAACTGGGTGAGATAGCCTCCTGAATCTGGCAGAATCTCCGAAACTGTCACAGGTTGCGAAGGATTGAATGCTTCACCATTAATCTTCGGAATCTCATACACATAATTTTCCGAACAAGCCATAAAGCCCATTGCAATTCCAATCGCAGCAGGGATTAGAAAAGAAAACTTCATTTTCATTTTACTACTTATTTGTTAGGTTTTTATTTTGGTTTCTATTTGTTAGCAAATTTTTACAACACACATTGTTTCCGTGTTTCTGACGCAAAATTACATTTTATAATTTTTCATAATGTACATTTATAGTTCAAAAAGGTATAATATTTAAATTATCGCAAGAAAATCATTGGATTTAATGATAATTGTACACATTATCGCATTGTAGAGCATCTAGAACCTTTGTTGATATTACACGTTAACGAGTATTTTGCTGTGTTATAATTAATTACGACGTTGTGATGATGGATTGTATGGAATACGAATAAGGGTTGTTAGAACACTAACAACCCTTATTCTCAAATATAAAGTTAATGCCATGTCACATGACAATGCAAATTATCGCGTTCTGACTATCAACCAAGGAGCTACGCCGTAGTGTTTGTCTGTACGATATCTGGCAGCATATACATTCATTTTTATTAATAAATCATAAATAATAATAGTGACAGGGGGGGGGAAAAATTGTCGTAAATATTTTTTTCATATCTTTGCAGACATTTTCATATCAGGACAACAGCATAGATGTCACAATTGACACATTTGAATGAATAAGTATTTTTAGAGAAAATTCTGCCCAAATATTCAGAATAGCTTAAAATGAGCGATTTATGAGTGTTTCACCTCAATTGAGGTAATGATTTGGCAATAGTGCTAAATTCTGCAAATTGCATACGTTTGCTTGTCAAACAACTCTTTTTGTCTGCAAAAATACAATAATTTATGTGACACACAAAGAAATATATATTTTTTAACTAGAGAATCTCTAAAAGAAATTCTGTGGATTAAGTTTACCCATTAGAAAAATATTGGCAAACTTCATCACACAGAATTTTATTTTTCCGCTTTGTTGCGGAATCATGTATTGAGAGAGTTTATAGTCTATCTATTTCTTCACTTGCAGCACTTTCGCCCTTATAGCGTTTTTTGTCTTTGAATGTATATCTTACCAAGAGGCTGATGCGGCGACCATCCTTGAAACTGCTTTTGTCGAATATGTAATCTGAGGCATATCTTGTCTCTCGTTCTTTTGTGCCGAGGATATTGTTAAGACTCAGCCTTACCAACCATGCATTGTCAGCAAAATGCTTGGTTACTCCGAGGCTCAGCCATAATGCCTGTCTAACTCGATATTCCCTCATGTTTCCATCAGAATTGTAACTTAGCAGTACATAAGGCATCCAATGGTGAGGCAAATTGAAATAGCTGTTGAACGACATTGATAGGTAAGGCTTGTCATTCTTGATTTTGCTTCCATCCGTATTGTAGAGTGACATATAAGTTCGCATTATGTTAAGGTTGAGATATGGTTCCCAAACACCCACATTCGTATGATAAGCCAAACTTGCGTTTACTGCAGAATAATGTGGAAAATTTTCAGGCTTTGACATTGCCACCAATGGGTCTGCTTGCTGAATGACATTCGTTGAGATGATGTAATCCTTTATCCTTTGATAATCGACAGAGAAACGTAATTGATGCCATTGCAACGAATAGGATATATCCGTCGTATATTGTGGAAGCAACCATGGATTACCAGCTTCGATGGAATAACGATTGAAATACTCTTCACTGTTTCTAAGTTCGTAATAGCTTGGACGTTTTACCTTGGTTGTCATGCTTAATCCCATTTCAACGTTCTTTACAGGCAAGGACAATGAGAAGAAAGGATAAAAATGACGATAAGTCTTATCTACCAAGCTATTTTGGGAGATGGCATCACGATACAGCATGCGAAATGACTCAAATCGCAAACCCAATTGGGCAGACAACTTGGCAATGGATACATTGCCACTGGCAAATGTGGCAAGTTTTGTCTCTTCTGCATGGAGACGACTCATTGCGCTTGACTCCTCGTTTTCAAGACTCTGATAATCCTTTTCTTCTTCCACATAGCTTGCATCAGCACCTATGTTAAAAGCCAAGTTCTTGTTGGCTTGATAATTGATTTTCACATTTCCTGCATAAATGTCGTGAGTAGTCTCATTTTCATTTTTCACCTCATGCGCATCCGTCATGCTTC
>OIZO01000891.1_pt1 | contig 17783 bp, 15 predicted proteins | sample 1588551 | NCBI WGS metagenome assembly OIZO01 (sample SAMN03283271) | human gut metagenome | biome: human-associated habitat; material: feces | host: Homo sapiens | place: Peru | collected 2012 | reverse complement strand
TCAGGCGATGCCTTCCTGATTAAAATTAAGATTTTAATCAGGAAATAGTATCAGATCCCAAGGGGTAACGGTTGCGTTCCCAAGGGGCAAAGAAAGGAAGAAAATGATATGAAAAAGATGTTTGCTCTGCTGCTGGCTCTGGTACTGGCTCTGACCTGCCTGTCCGCCTGCGGCGCCTCCTCCGACTCCGACCTGAAGTACATTCAGAAGAAGGGCACCATGATCGTGGGCATCACCGACTACGAGCCCATGGACTACAAGGACGAAAACGGCAACTGGACGGGCTTCGACGCGGAGCTGGCCGAGCAGGTCTGCGAGAAGCTGGGCGTCAAGTGCGAGTTCCTGGTCCTGGGTGACTGGGGCAAGAAGTTCTACGAGCTGGATACCAAGAACGTTGACGCCATCTGGAACGGCATGACCATCACCGATGAGGTCAAGCTGAATACCAACTGCTCCGATGCCTATGTGGTCAATGCCCAGGTGCTGGTCATGAAGGCCGACGCTCTGGCAAACTACACCACCCCCGAGTCCCTCAGCAATCTGACCTTCGCCGTGGAGAACGGCTCTGCCGGTCAGGAAGCGGTTCTGGGCATCGGCATCCCCGAGGATCAGATCATCGCCGTCCAGGATCAGGCCGCGGCTCTGATGGAGGTCGCCGCCGGCACCTCTGACGCCTGCGTCATCGACATCACCATGGCCAACGCCATGACCGGCGAAGGCACCAGCTACGCCGACCTGGCCGCCGGCATCAGCCTGACCAGCGAGGAATACGGCATCGGCTTCCGGAAGGACTCCGACGTTACCGCCAAGGTCAACGAGCTGCTGCAAGCAATGAAGGCCGACGGTTCTCTCCAGGCTCTGGCTGACAAGTACAGCCTGACGCTGGCGGGCTGATTTTCCAAACAGGCATCCAAGGGAGGACGCAAGTCCTCCCTTGCCGTGAGTTTCCGAGAACTGCGGAATCAATTGCCAGGTACTGGCAGCTGATTCAGCAGTTCCCGATATTAAAGAGAGGTAGCTTATGTTTCTCCCGGTTACTTTGCAGCTTCTGGCAGGTTTCGGAAAATCCCTGGAAATTTTCTGCCTGACCCTGCTGTTTTCCATCCCTCTGGGGCTTGTGGTCTGCTTCGGCTCCATGAGCAAATTCTCTCCCCTGCGCCGTCTGGTGCGGTGCTTTGTCTGGATTATCCGGGGCACTCCCCTGATGCTTCAGCTGATCATCATTTTCTATGGGCCGGGTCTGATGTTCGGCATGTCCGCCATGCCCCGGTTCACCGCCACCATCGTGGCCTTCGCCATCAATTACGCCTGCTATTTCTCGGAAATCTACCGGGGCGGCATTGAGTCCATCCCTCTGGGTCAGTACGAGGCCGGTCAGGTGTTGGGCATGACGAAGAGCCAGATTTTCTTCAAGGTGGTGCTTTTGCAGGTGGTCAAGCGGATTCTGGCTCCCATGAGCAACGAAATCATCACCCTGGTGAAGGACACCTCCCTGGCTCGGATTATCAGCGTGTATGAAATCATCTGGGCAGGCGAGGCCTTTATCAAGAAGGGGCTTATCTGGCCGCTCTTTTACACCGGAGCCTTCTACCTGATTTTCAACGGTCTTTTGACCATCCTCTTCGGCAAGCTGGAAGAAAAACTAAACTATTTCAGAGGTTGAGCCATGGCAATTTTGGAAGTAAAGAATATCAAAAAGGGCTTCGGCTCTGTGGACGTACTCAGAGGCGTCAGTTTTTCTCTGGAAAAGGGTCAGGTGCTGGCCATTATCGGCTCCTCCGGCAGCGGCAAGACCACCCTGCTTCGCTGCCTGAATTTCCTGGAAACTCCGGATGCGGGAGAAATCCGGGTGGATGGCAAGCTTCTCAACGACGGCAGCCTGACGGAGGAACAGATTCGGCAGAACCGGCTTCATTTCGGCCTGGTGTTCCAGAATTTCAACCTGTTCCCCCAGTACACCGTGCTGGAAAACGTGATGCTGGCTCCCAAGCTTCTGAAAAAGGGGGATCCGGGCGCCTTAAAGGAAAAGGCATTGAAGCTTCTTGACCAGGTGGGGCTGCTGCAAAAGCAGGACAGCTATCCCTATCAGCTCTCCGGCGGTCAGCAGCAGCGGGTGGCCATTGCCCGTGCCCTGGCTCTGAGTCCTCAGGTGCTATGCTTTGACGAGCCCACCTCCGCTCTGGATCCGGAGCTCACCGGCGAGGTTCTGCGGGTCATCCGGGGTCTTAAATCCAAGGACAACACCATGATCGTAGTGACCCACGAAATGGATTTCGCCCGCAGCGTTGCGGACGTGGTCATCTACATGGCCGATGGGGTGATCGAGGAAATGGGTACCCCCGAAGAGGTTTTTGACCATCCCAAGAGCGAAAAAACCCGCGCTTTTATTCGTGGTACCCAGCAGAGTTTCTGATGCGCGTATATCGTATATGCCCCCGGGATCGATGATCCCGGGGGTGCTTTTTTCGGAATTTTATAGAACCATCGTGCAGCCCATATCATTGCGAACCAGTGGAGAATGTGGTGCAATTTTCCGCTTCTTTTGATACTATTTCCTGATTAAAATTAAGATTTTAATCAGGAAATAGTATCAGATAGGCCCTAAGTAAAATGATGAAATCATTTTATTAAGATTGCCCTCTCAGTCACTTCGTGACAGCTCCCCCAGAGTGGGAGCCAAGGGAGAAACGGATTGCCACACCAGTGACATCGGTCACTGGTTCGCAATGACATACGTTCCCTGACAATTTCCAGGCATTTGAAGGAGCATCCCTAAACGCATCCAGGCCCCCGGGAAACCCGGGGGCCTGGATTGTTATATGCTCTCTTTTCCTGTCATCAATCGTTCTTAATATCCAGGGTAACGCTTGCCTTCTTGCCGGAGCCGTCGGTGGCAGTGGCACGGATAATGACCTTCCGGTTGCCCTTCTTCAGGGTCACGTTGCCATTCTGATCCACGGAGGCATAGCTGGAATTGTTGCTGGTCCACTTCACGTTCTGGGAAGCCTCGCTGGGATTCACGGTGGCGCTCAGGTTCAGCGTCTTGTCGCTGACGTGAACCGGAATCACTTCGCCGTCTTCATAGCCGTCAATGGTGACCTTCTCAGCAGGGGCGCAGATGGTAAGCGTAAGCTCATTGCTCACCGCCTCGTAACCGTCAGCGGCAATGGCCTTCACGGTCACATTCTTGCCGGCAATGTCCTTGCCCTTCTTGGCAGTTACCAGACCGCTTCTGGGATTGATGGTGGCATACTTTGCGGAATCCGCATCGGCAAAGGACCAGACCACATTCCGGTTGGTGGGAATCACGGGCGTGCCGTCGTTGTCCGCCTTGATGGTAGCCATCAGGCTCAGGGAACGACCTGCCACCAGTTCCTGACCGGCAGTCTTGGGAGCGATGGTGATTTCGGTCACGGCGTTGACCAGATTCAGGGTAATCTTGGCGGTGGCGGACTGCTTGTTGGGCTTATCGTTGTACTTGGCGGTCAGAGTCACCTTACCGGTTCCCTGGAACACAGGCACACCGTTCTCAATGGCGACAATCTTCTTGTTGTTGGTGCTCCAGGTGATGTAGGGATGATCCAGATCCAAGCCCTTCTCGTCACGGACAGTGACCTGGTTGCCGCTGACAATGGACTGATACAGATCCAGAACCAGGTTGTTGGCATCCAGCTTGTTGACAGGAACGGTCACGGTGCCGGTCTGCGGCTCTCCGTCCATATCCTGGAAGGACAGGGTCAGCTGGCAGGCAGCCTTGGGCAGCAGATCAATGTCAATATAGGTGGTCATACCGTTCTCGGCAGACTTGGCAAACACACGGACGGTTCTCAGCCCGGTCACATTCTTGGGACGCAGGGTGCTGCCGGACATGGTGGCGTACTCGGAGGAATCCTTTACGCTGCCGTCCTCGTCAATATCCACCACGCTCCAGGTGAACTTCTGGTTGGCGGCTCTGACACCGGCGAACTTATCGTTCCAGGCAATGGCCTTCAGGGACAGGCTGCCGCCGCTGCGCACATTGGTCTGCTTGGGCGTGGTAATCTCCACGGCGTTGACCAGGGCCTGCACCTTCACTTTGATCTTCACGGTCTGCATCCGACCGCCGTCCGCATCGTCACACCAGCTGACGTAGATATCGGCAGAGCCGCTCTTGCCGGTGGTCAGGTTGCCTTCCTTATCTACGCTGGCAACCTTCGTGTTGGAGCTGCGGAAGGTGCAGTCCTCCGCGGGAATATCCTCATAGTTTCCAGACTGACGGTCATAATACTTTCCGAAGAGCTGGTAGTCGGTAGCCGCGTCCAGCAGCTCATTTTCACCCAGCTTCTGATCCTGTGTCTCGCTGAATCTGCCGCCGTCGGCAAATACCGCGAAGGTTCTTGCCAGCTTGGGGGTAATGGTAATCTCTACGGTGGCGTAAACTTTCTCGTCCTCCACGGACACGGCCCTCACCGTAACCGCGGTATTCTCCTCCACGGTACCGGCAGAAACCCGACCGGCGGCACTGATGGAGGCGGCGGAGGTCTTCACGGGGTTACCCTTGTCGTCCTCCTCGTAGATGGTCCAGGTCACCTTCTGGTTCTCGGCCAGCAGGCAGCTGTCGGGGTCGCTCTCGTCATAAACCGTCCAGGTCTCGGCCTTCAGAATCATGGCGTTTCCGGAAGCCAGCGTCAGGAATTCGGCATCCTCACCGGCCTTCAGCTGGGGGGTAATGGTCAGCTCCGTCACGGGAGCGGTGATCTTCAGGTTTACGAATTTGAACTTGCCGGAGCCGTCCACAGCCTTGGCGGTAATACGCACATTGCCGGCGGCCTTCAGCTTCAGAGTGGGGTTCATGGTGTCGGTGACGGTGGCGACCTCCTTGGTCTTCCCGTTATCGTCCGTGACCAGGAAGCAGGCCAGCTTGGGATTGCTCACCGTCCACTGCAGGTTCTGCATGGCGTCGCTGGGCAGAACCGTACCTTCCAGCTCCACCTGACCCAGGGACAGCTCAACCGTATTGTCCTTAACATTCTTGGCCACAGCCTCCACCTGGCTTGCGCCGGGGTACAGAAGGATGGTCTCCTCGGCAGGGGCAATGTCCAGGTCAGCGGCCACCCAGGCCAGCACCTTGATGGGAGTCTTCTCCTCCACGGCCTTGGTCACCAGATTGCCGGTGTTCTTGCCGATGGTGGCGTACTGAGAATCGGGGTACTTGCCGGTCTCGGGATCCTCCACCGCGTCCCCGTCAACCACCTGCCAGATTACGGCCCGGTCGCTGAGACCCGGTTCGGTGGCCAGATTGGTGGTCAGGCTGCGCTTGGTGCCGCCGATCATGAAGTAGTCGCCGTCCTCGTTCTGGGCAGGCAGGTTCTTGATTTCAATGTGGCTGCCCAGCTTGACGAAGTGGATCGTCACCGTGGCCTTGGTGGTGCTGTCCTTGTCCGCGGCAGTGGCGGTGACAGTCACCAGGCCGGTCTTGTTCCGGTGATCCATGGCAATGGAGGTATCGTCCTCCGCCCGGTTGATGTACAGGCTCTCATCGCCGCTGACACTCCACTTTACCTTCTGGCGGGAGTCCTTGGGGCCGATTTCCGCATTGATGACCACGCTGGTATCCTTGTCGATGTTCACATACACATCGCCGCCGGTGACCTTCTCGCCGTTAGCCAGCAGATCCACCCGGGTCACCCGGGGAACCAGAATCAGCTCCAGGGATGCAACAGGCACTTTCTGCGGATCACCCCGAACATACGCCTGGACGGTAACGGTCTTGCGCTCCAGAACGGCCTGGGTATAGGGCTTCAGCACGCCGCCGGCGGACAGATAGGCATAGCCCGCATCGTCCGGGTCGGCGAACTGCCACAGGAAATTCTTGCTGGGGTCGTCGGTGTCCTTGGCAGTCAGGGCGAGTGCCTCGCCGGCCAGAACCTCACGCTCCTCTTCGGGAGCATCCGCGGCGGGGGTGATGACGATGGAGCCAGCCACAGCATACAGGTTCAGATCCTCATCCATCAGATCCGTGGTCTCCTCGGTAGGATCGGTTTCCTCCATGGGAGCCTCGGTTGCCTCCGTGGGCTCAGAGGTCGTGGGGGGCTCGGTAGGCTCCGCAGTGGGAGCGGTGGTTTCGGGAGCCGGGGCTTCCGTAGTCTCGGGCACTGCAGGTGCCTCGGTGGTTTCCGGAACAACGGGAGCCTGGGTGGTCTCCGGAATCACCGGGGCCTCCGTCTCAACAGTGGCTTCAGGCTCGGTTACATCCTCTGCCAGTGCCTGGAAGGGCACCAGAGACAGAAGCATCACCATTGCCAGAACCAGGGAAAGAATTCGCTTGCTCATAGTTTTTGCCTCCTTATTCTTCTTGCGACAATAATAGTCGTAACTATTTGTACTGATTGTAACATATCTGTAATCAGATTGCAACCATAAATTGCAAAATTTTCCATCTTTTTTCCCTGGAGTTTCCATTTTTCCCCATGGGCAAAAAACGCCCGCACCGCTTTTGGCAGTGCGGGTTTTGTGCTTCCTTGCTTCCCTATCCGGCAAGATATTGGGAAAAGCCCGGAGTCTGGGTGAGATTTCCCTGGGTATCCAGCCACATAGCCTCCGCTCCGGCCTTCCCCGCCAGTGCTTTTCCCTCTTCCGAAGGCAGCACGAACAAAGCAGTGGACAGGGCGTCCGCCAGGCCGGAATCGGCGCAGACCACCGTCACACTCCGGAAACGCGCCGCCGGATACAGGGTCTTCGGGTCGATGATATGGTGATAACGCACCCCATCCAGCTCGAAATACCGCTGGTAGTCCCCGCTGGTGACAATGGCCTTGTCCCAGTCGTTCAGGGTACTCAGGTAGCCCTCTCCCCCATCCGGATCGGCAATGCCCACCACCCAAGGGGTGTCCGCCTCCTTGGGGCCGGTGGCGCAGACATTGCCGCCTACACTGATGAGAAAGCCCGTTGGAGCCTGCGCCGCGGCTTTTCCCGCCGCCCAGCCCTTGGCAACCGCTCCCACGTCCAGGCTCTGCTCCGAATCGGTCAGGTACACCGTAGAGGCCTCTTCATCGATCTGAACAGTGTCCCAGCCGCAGTGCCCGGAAGCCGCCCGAAGCGCAGCCTCCTCCGGCAGGGACGCATTTTCCGGGTCGTCCAACGCCTTCGTCCGGGCCTCGTGCCAAAGTCTCAGCACACTGCCCATGGCCACATTTACCGCATGATCTGTCCGCTCGTAGTAGTCCCGGCAGTCCAGCAGCAGCCGGATGATCTCGCCGTCCACCTTCACCGGCGCAATTCCCGCATGGTCGTTGACGGTTTTCAAGTTATTCAGGCCTTCGTAGTCATTGTAAATATCGAACAGGCGGTGATAGAAAAGCAGGGTCTCGTGAATTTTCTCCGCCGCCTGCTGAAAATCCGCCTCGTCCATGCCCACCGCCGCCACGGTGGTCACCGTATCAAATACGTCCAGATACACCGCCTGACGGCTTTCCGCTTGCTTCCCGGCACAGCCGGACAGAAGCAGCGCGGCAGCCAGTGCCAACGCAAACCAGCGTCTCATTTGGCTGCCTTCTTTCGGCGCAGACGGGGCAGCACAATCTGGTTCACCACATCCCGGAACACCTGGGTTCTGCCGCACACCAGCAGATACACCAGGGTGTAGGCCAGAGCCGCCACAGTGCCCTTGACCACCCACATGGGAAGGCTGGCGCCCAGTCCGTCCAGAGCCCGGCGCAGAAGATACACCACTACCAGATTGGCGCAGCAGGTGCCAAAAGCCACCAGATCGTATTTCCAGAAGCCCTTCCGCCGGAAGAGCTTTTCGTAGAGCAGCCTGGCATCAAACCAGAAGTCCGTCAGGATATCCGCAATCACCGTAGCGATATACACCCCGGGCACACCGATGACCCGGCCAAAAGCCAGAGACAGAACAATATTCAGCCCGGCATTGATCAGCACCATCCGGCGCACATAGACGAACAGGCCATTGGTATCCCGGAACATAGCCAGGGGTGTCACCTGCACCCGCCACATGAAATTCAGCAGCACCGAATACATCAGCGCATCGCTGATTACATATTCCTTCCCCAGCCAGACGGAGATAAAATCATGCCACAGCACGCCGGTACATACGCAGATTACGCCTACCACATACTGATCGATCAGCACCACCTTCCGGAACAGCTGGTATTTCTCCTCCGCTCCCTTTTCCACGCTGGCAATGCCCAGGGAATAGAGAATGGAATTGTGGAAAATGGTCAGCAGCTCCTGGAGCCGCACGGTGACGGTGCTGTAATTGGCCATGTAGCCCACCGTCAGGGTGTCGATGGCGGAAACCAGAATATTGTCGGTGTTATTGATGATGATCCCGCCCACCTTCACGGCGAACAGGGACTTGACATAGGTAATCAGAGACTTGCCCGATTCCCGGTCAATCCGGGAATGGCGGTCTTCTTTCAGATAGGGATACATCCGGCCGCCAATGACATAGAGCGCCAGATTCTGCACCACCGTGGTCGCCACCAGCACCAGGGCAAAGGGGATATAGCTCCTGGTTACCACCAGAGCCACACACTGCATGGCCACGCCCGCCAGGTTCACCACCAGGTTGACCATGGAGATAACCCGGTTTTTCTGGTCGGCGTTGATGAGCATCTGCCGGTGGGCGCAGAAATAGGAGCTGGCAGAGTAGGCCAGCCGCAGCAGGAAGATCACATAGACCTCCCCCATGGGCACCGAGGTGGTGATAAACAGGTGCAGGAAGGGCAGACAGCACACACCCAACCCAATAATCACCAGTCCGATGGCCGTATTCAGACGGCGGAAGGTATTGACAATCTGGGTGATTTTCTTCTGGTCACCTTCCGCCACCGGCTTATAGAGCATATAGAGCACGGCGCTGCCAATGCCCATCTCCGAGAAGGACAGAATGGACAGCAGGCTCCTCGCTACCTGCTCCACGCTCAGGTATTCAATGCCCAGGTAGCGCAGGAACAGCTTTCGGGAGAGCAGGTGCAGCACCAGCACCACAACATTATTGGTAATTCCGATTACCGCGTTTCGCAGGGCGTTTTCGGTTTTTGAGTGTTTCTGCATAGCAGTATTCCTTTACTGTTATTCGATTTATAGAACCGAACTACTCCATTTTCAGTCGGTCTTTCAAGCGATAACGCAGCTGCACCCATCGTGCTCGGTTTCGCAGCTTCACCTTTCTCTTTTTCTGCTCCAATATATCCGGATGAACCTCCCCTAGATTCGTGGACGATCCCGACTCATGAAAAGCCCTCAACTGCGGTGTGTAGTGAATACAGTATCTCTTTTCTCTGCAATAATCCGCAAGGATATCCTCTTCTCTGTACAAGAAGGTTCCCTCACGAAATGCGAAGGATTCCGATTTTACCCAGACTGGTTGGAAAATCAAGCATGAACCATGTGGAATAATCCCCCACTGTTCCACCTGCCATTTCTGATTTTCCGGTTGTTTTCTGTGTTTGAGAATCCATTGTCCCATTTTGGGGATTGCACAGCACTGAAGGAACACACGATTTCTAAATATTTCGTACAAAATGGATGACGACTTGCTAATCTTCAATTTGTGTGGATTCTGATGCTTTCCCGCCGCATTTAGAACATCCGGCGCTAAAATGGCATCCTCCGGATTTGCCTTCGTCAGTGCGTCCAGTTCCTTAAAAAAGTGCAAATCCTGAATATAGAGATCACTGTTGATTACAAGAATCTGATCCGCATGGAACCGTTCTCTTGCCACCCGATATCCCACATTGTTGCCTGCGGAAAAGCCAAGATTCTCTGCATTTCGGATCACTGTAATATTGGGAATCGATGTATACATCTCCCGCAAAACTTCCCCAGAGTCGTTTGGAGAACCATTATCTACGATAATCACCCTGAGCGTCGAAAACTCCGGTGATTTTCGCAGACAGGACAAGCATTTCGTGGTCACATTCACGTTCATGTAGTGCAGTATTACGATTGCGGTCATTTTTTCTCCCAATTTGCTTTTTACTGAAATGTGTTATTTATATATTCGTCGATAGAATCCAGAATGGCCTGGGTATGGCTCACATAGGGCCGGAAGGTCTGTGCCTTCGCCTGGGCAATCATTTGGCTCAGCTCACCGCAGTCCTCGCACCGCAGAATCATATTCAGTCCCAGGAACTGTCCGGTAATCTGCTCCTGATGATCGTCCACATGCTCGCCGTATTTCGCCAGTCTCGGCACGGCAATCACCTTTTTCCCCGCCTTCAGGGCTCCCACGATGGCACCGGTGCCTCCATGGGCGATCACCACATCCGCCTTGGCAACCCAGGCATCCATGTCCTCCCGATCCAGGAAGGGCGCCCACTCATAATGCACCGGCTTGTAGTCGCTCCAGCCGGTCTGGGCGAACACGCTCTCCGTTATTTCGCCGCTTTCTATCTGCCGGTCGATGGCCCGGAGAAGTCGGTTGAATTGAAATTTCTGGGAACCCAGGGTAACAAAAATCATAGCGCCGCTCCTTAGTAAATGCCGCCCAGATAGATGGCGTCCGGATAGAATTCCAGCATTGGCTCCCACTGGACATAGAACCGGTCGGCAAACCGATGCAGAAAGGACCCGGTCATGGTGGGAGAGGAAATTTTCGCGAAGGACTCAATATAAACAAGCTTCCGTCCCGCCAGCTTACAGATCAGGCACATAGGAATCACCGCCAGAACGCCGGTGGTAATCACCACATCCGGCTTTTCCTTCCAGAAAACCCACAGACTTCTGAAGGCGTTCCCCAGCTGCCACAGGTAAGAAATCGGCTCCATCCGATTTACCTGGTGCAGATAGTAGGTTTTCTGCCCAGGGATTTCCGCCCGATAGGCGGTTTTTTCCGTCATCACAAAGCTGGGATATTTCTCCATCAGCGGCCGCATCATCCGAATCTGCTCGAAATGTCCTCCGGAGGAGGCCATGAAGCAGAGCTTCGGCGGTTTATGTGCTTGTTTCATGTGCTTTCCTCCCTGTTCCCCTTCGCTACGCGGATATGGCATTTCCAGAATTATGTCATTATACCGCCATTTTGTGCATGCGTCAATTCTTTTCTGGGCTCTTTGCCGTGACGGCATAGGGGCTATGATACATAGCTTTCAGATTTTCCACCGAATGGCGAATCTCCCTAGAATTATACCCCAGAGCCGAAAAGAATACAAGTGTACTTCTCGGGTCAGGGCTTTTCATTTTCCGTTTTTTGTGATATACTGAGGAAAATTCAGTGAAAAAGAGGGCAAAACTATGAAAGCACAGCGGAATTTTCCCCGGCTCATCATCACCGCCAAGGGCACCCGGTGGGTGGAGCAGGGGCACCCCTGGATCTACGAGGGGGAGGTCATCCGTCAGGAGGGTGACTGTGAAAACGGCGGCCTTATGGACGCGGTCAGCGAAAAGGGCAAGTATCTGGGCACGGGATTTTTTAGCAAATACAGCAAAATCCGGCTCCGGCTGCTGTCCCGGAACGCCAACGACCGGTTTGACGCCGCCTTCTGGCAGCGGCGGCTCCAATACGCCTGGGATTACCGGAAAACCGTCATGCAGGACGATATCTCCTGCTGCCGGATCATTTTCGGCGAGGCCGACGGCTTTCCCGGGCTGACGGTAGACCGGTTTTCCGATCTGCTCGTCACCCAGACCCTTTCCATTGGCATGGAGCGGGTGAAGGACATCATTTTCCCGGCTCTTGTGGAGCTTCTCCGGCAGGACGGTCAGGAAATCCGGGGGATTTTTGAGCGGAATGACGTTGCCATCCGGGAGCTGGAGGGCATGGCGCAGAACAAGGGCTGGTATGTCCTCCCCGGAGAAACGCCCCCGGAAAGCCCGGTGACGGAAATCCGCGAAAACGGAGTTTACTATGCCGTTGACGTGGAAAACGGCCAGAAAACCGGCTTTTTCCTGGATCAGAAGTACAACCGGCTGGCAGTTGCCCGGCTTGCCAAGGGAAAGCGGGTACTGGACTGCTTCACCCACACCGGCTCCTTCGCCCTGAACGCCGCGTTGGGCGGTGCGGCGCACGTCACCGCCGTGGATGTCAGTGCCTCCGCCATCGAAATGGCTCGGCAGAACGCCCGGCGGAACGGCCTGGAAGACCGGATGGATTTTATCACCGCCGATGTTTTCGACTTGCTTCCGGAGTTGGCCGCCCAGGGCAAGGCTCCCTATGACTTCATCATTCTGGATCCTCCCGCCTTCACCAAGTCCCGGAAAACCGTGGACAGTGCCCAGCGTGGATACAAGGAAATCAATCTCCGGGCACTGAAGCTGCTGCCCCGGGGCGGTTACTTTGCCACCGCCTCATGCAGCCACTTCATGCCCTCAGAGCTGTTCGTGAAGATGCTCCGCTCGGCGGCACTGGATGCGGGGGTGGAGCTGCGGCAGATTGAGGCCCGGCAGCAGGCCCCGGATCACCCCATTTTGTGGAACGTGCCGGAGACAGATTATCTGAAATTTTACATTTTCCAGGTGGTTTGACCGGTAAGACCCAAAGGCTCCCCTTGCTGATTAAGGGCAGAAAGCAATGGCTCCCCTTGCTGACCAAGGGCGGAGAGCAAAGGCTCCCCTTGCTGACCAAGGGGAGCTGCCCCAGTGCGCACACTGGGGCTGAGGGGATCAGAACTTGCCCACTCTGACAATCCCTCAGTCATGGCCTTGCGTGAGACGGCCATGACAGCTCCCTTTACACAAGGGAGCCGGGGTGCTCCCGCACCGGTGGATTCTTCGATGGATCTCGGAAGTGCCGGAGGATTGCCACGTCAGTGCGCACTGGCTCCCATTGACATGCGCATTTGGCCTTGGGCGGGTGCGGATCGCCGGAATACCCGGCAAAATTGGAAACGTTTCAGCGAAGTGCCCAAAATGGGATGCCGTGGATTGTGGAAAAAGCGGAAAATCATTTCTTGCGTCAAAAAGGGCTTGATTTCTTGAGAAAGCTGCTGTAAACTCAAGACATGGAAACGATGAAACGTTTCCAAAATAAGACACCGGATTTTCCGGTTCACAATACTATAGGAGGAAAACAAATGAAAAAGCTGATTGCTATGCTGCTGGCTCTGGTCATGGTGCTGGGTCTGGCTGCTTGCGGCGGCAACGCTGCCCCCGCAGAGACCAAGGCTCCCGCCGCTGCCGCTCCCACCGCTGCAGCCACCGAGGCTGCTGCCGATAACACCGCCGCTGAGGGCCGTGTTTACTACCTGAACTTCAAGCCCGAGGCCGACGCCACCATGCAGGAGCTGGCCGCTCTGTACACCGAGACCACCGGCGTTCCCGTCAAGGTCGTCACCGCCGCTTCCGGCACCTACTCCGACACCCTGACCGCCGAGATGGCCAAGACCGAGGCTCCCACCATCTTCAACATCGGCAACCTGTCCGGCCTGAACGACTGGGACGAATACGCCCTGAATCTGGCTGACACCGCTGTTGCCGGCGAGCTGACCACCGATGAGTTCAACCTCTACAATGAGGCCGGCGAGCTGAAGGCCATTGGCAACTGCTTCGAGTCCTACGGCATCATCGTCAACAAGGCTCTGCTGGAGAAGGCCGGTCACTCCGTTGAGGAGATCACCGACTTCGCTTCCCTGAAGGCTGTTGCCGACGAAATCCACGCCCGCGCCGCTGAGCTGGGCTTCGACGCCTTCTCCGCTCCCGGCCTGGACAGCTCCTCTTCCTGGCGTTTCTCCGGCCACCTGGCCAACATGCCCCTGTTCTACGAGTTCCGGGATGACAACGTCACCGAGCAGCCCGCTACCATCAAGGGCACCTACATGGACAACTTCCGCAACATCTGGGATCTGTACGTCACCGATACCGCCGCTGACCCCAAGACCCTGACCACCGGCACCGCTGATGAGTCCAAGGCTCAGTTCACCGAGGGCAAGGCTGCCTTCTATCAGAACGGCACCTGGGAGTTCGCTGGCCTGAAGGAGGCCGGTCTGACCGACATCTGCATGATCCCCATCTACTGCGGCGTCGCCGGCGAGGAGAAGGCTGGTCTGTGCTCCGGCACCGAGAACTGCTGGGCTGTGAACAGCAAGGTTTCCGAGGCCGATCAGAAGGCTTCTCTGGACTTCCTGTACTGGCTGGTTACCGATCCCACCGCTGCTCAGAAGATGGTTGACACTCTGGGTGCTCTGCCCTTCAAGAGCTGCCCCGAGTCCGCCAACACCTTCCTGGCCAACGGCAACGACCTGCTGGCAAAGGGCAACTACAACGTGTCCTGGGCCTTCAACCACACCCCCAACGTGGACAGCTGGAGAGCTACCGTTGTGACCGCTCTGGCCAAGTACGCTGCCGACCGCACCGATGCCAACTGGGCTGAGGTCGTCAAGGCCTTCGTCGATGGCTGGGCTTACGAGTACACCGTCGTAAACGGCTAATTGCAAACAACCACCGAAAGGGGCGGGCACTGCCCGTCCCTTTCTTCCCTGAAAATCCAGCGCAGGGCGGGGGCCTGTCCCCGGAAGCGCGGAGGCAAGCCTCTGCCCTGTAAAACGGAGTACATAAGGGAAACTCTGAATAAATCGTCTGCGGCTGGGCAACGGATCTTTTGACCCGACTGTGCAGTTTGAAAAGCTTGAAATACATACAGTATTCCTGCGCTTTTCAAACTTTCATTCGTGCCAAAATCTCTCGCTACCAGCTCTTGACGATTTCATCAGAGCTTCCTAAGCAAAAAAACCAATAGAAAGGATGATTCTTGTGGCAAAATCCAAACGGAATGAAAACCTGGTGCAGCGTCCTATCCGGAAGTTTGCGCCTATTTTCATTCTCCCCACCTTCGCGGCCTTCTTCATCGGCTTTGTCTGGCCCTTTGCCCAGGGCATTTATCTGTCCTTCTGCAAGTTCAACACCCCCAAGGATGCCAAATGGGTGGGCTTCGGCAACTATCTGAAGGTGTTCTCCGATGCCGGCTTCCTGAACGCCTTCAAGAACACCGCGGCCTTCGCCGTTGTGTCCATCGTGCTCATTAACGTCATCGCTTTCATGATCGCCTACGCCCTGACCCAGAAGATGCGGGGAGCCAATCTGTTCCGCACCGTCTTCTTCATGCCCAACCTGATCGGCGGCGTGGTGCTGGGCTATATCTGGAGCATGATCTTCGACGGCATTCTGAAAAATTACGGCACCTATCTCACCGCCAACGGGACCTATGGCTTCTGGGGTCTGGTGATTCTGGTGGCCTGGCAGCAGATCGGCTACATGATGATTATTTACATCGCGGGTCTGCAGGCGATTTCCGAGGATATGATGGAGGCAGCCAAGATCGACGGCGCCAGCGGTTCCCAGGCGCTGTTCCAGGTCATCATTCCCAATATGATGCCTGCCATCACCACCTGCACCTTCCTGACCCTGACCAACTCCTTCAAGATGTTCGACCAGAACATGGCGCTGACCGGCGGCCTGCCCTCTGTCATGGAGAACGGCACCAAGGTCAACATCACCGAGCTGCTGGCTCTGAACATCTATTCTACCTACAATATCAATAAGAACTGGCACGGCGTGGCTCAGGCCAAGGCTGTGGTATTCTTCATCCTGGTTGCGGTACTGGCTCTTGCCCAGCAGGCGGCAACCCGTTCCAAGGAGGTTGAGCAGTAATGAAAAACAAAAAACAACAGCCCTATTCTCCCGGCCGTAGGGTTCTCACCGACTTCTTTGTCGTCCTGTGCCTGGTTTGGCTGATTCCCATTTTTGCGGTACTCATCAATTCCTTTAAGGCCAACGCCTATGTGAACCTGGATCCCTTCGCCCTGCCCAGCTCCGAGTCCTTCGTGGGCTTTACCAACTACATCAAGGGCATGACCTTCGGCAACTACCCCTTCCTGAAATCCGTCAGCTACAGCTTGTTCATCACCGTGGTTTCCGTGGCGCTGATTCTGCTGTTCTGCTCCATGTCCGCCTGGTACATTGCCCGGGTGAACAGTCTGGGAAGCCGGATCTTCTACTATCTGTGCCTGTTCTCCATGATCGTCCCCTTCCAGATGGTCATGTTCACCCTGACCTTCACCGCCGACAAGCTGAAGCTGAACACCCCCTTCACCATTCCCATTGTGTACCTGGGCTTCGGTGCCGGCCTTGCCATCTTCATGTTCCTGGGCTTTGTCAAGGGACTGCCCAAGGAAATCGAGGAAGCGGCGGCCATTGACGGCTGCGGCCCTCTGCGCACCTTCTTCCTGGTGGTGCTGCCCATGCTCAAGCCTACCATGATCTCTGTGGGCATCCTGGAGCTGATGTGGGTGTGGAACGACTATCTGCTGCCCTACCTGGTGCTGGATCGCACCAAGTATATGACCATCCCCATTCACGTTCAGTATCTGAAGGGCTCCTACGGCTCCGTGGATCTGGGCGCCACCATGGCGGTCATCATGCTGAGCATCATCCCCATCATCCTGGTGTACATCTTCTGCCAGAAGCACATCATCAAGGGCGTTGCCGCCGGTGCCGTCAAGGGCTAAGGCCGGGAGCCGCATGCCTTCCCTTGGGGGAAGGCGGCACGGCGAAGCCGTGACGGATGAGGGTCTTGGCTCCCACATTGGGGGAGCGGTCACGAAGTGACTGAGAGGGTAAAAAGCCCTCTCCGCCCTTCCAGGGCACCTCTCCCATAGGGAGAGGCAAGGCAAAATCAGCAAAAGAAAACAATTCCGGGCGGCCGTTGGCCGCCCACTGTCTGCAAGAAAAAAGAGTCAAATGCGAAAGGAGGCATCGCCCACATGACCATTAAGGACATCGCCGCCAAAACCGGCTACGCCGTGGGCACTGTTTCCCGGGCACTGAACAACCATCCCAACGTCAGCCCCAAGGCCCGAGCCGCCATCCAGCAGGCTGCGACGGAAATGGGCTTCGAGATGAATGTCAACGCCAAGCAGCTGAAGCAGACCCACTCCAACACCATTCTGATGGTGGTCAAAGGTACCCGGAACGAGCTGTTCGGGGAAATGGTGGAAAAGATTCAGCAGTTGATTTCCGAGACCCGGTACCAGCTGGTGGTGGATTACATGGACGAGGACGCCAACGAGGCGGCTCAAGCCATCAAGCTGTGCCGGGAGAAAAAGCCCCTGGGGATTCTGTTCCTGGGCGGCGTGAACGAGAATTTTACCGAGGATTTTCGCACGGTGGACGTGCCCTGCGTGGTAGCCACCAACGACGCTTCCCTGTTGCCTTTTCCCAACCTGTCCAGCGTCACCATTGACGACCGGGAGGCGGGACGGCAGGCGGTGGAGACCCTGATTTCCCTGGGTCACCGGCACATTGCCATTGTTGGCGGCGACCGGCAGCTGTCCGATACCAGCCGGCTGCGCTACGAAGGCTGCCTCCAGGCCATCCGGGCCCACGGCCTGGACTTTGACCCGGAGCGGGACTACCAGGGCGTGCGCTATTCCTACCGGGACGGCTACCGGGCGACCCAGGCCCTGCTGAGCGCAGGACGGGAGTTTACCGCCCTGTTTGCCTGCGCGGATGTGATGGCCATCGGTGCCATCCGTGCTCTGGGGGACGCAGGCAAGCGGGTGCCGGAGGATGTGTCGGTGCTGGGACTGGACGGCCTGCCCATCGGCGAATACCTGGTGCCCAAGCTTGCCACGGTGGTTCAGCCCGCCGAGGAAATGGCGGCCAGAAGCGTGGAAATCCTTCTCAATGCCATTGAAAACGGCACGACCAGCCACCATGAGCGGGTGCCCTTCCGGGTCAGCTGCCGGGAGAGCCTCCGGGAACGCTGAAATGCCCGTTTTGGGCTTGCCGCGTTCTAGGGTCTATCTGAAAACCGTCAACACGCCCAAACAGCGGGTCTTTTCCAC
>OIZO01000885.1_pt1 | contig 17825 bp, 13 predicted proteins | sample 1588551 | NCBI WGS metagenome assembly OIZO01 (sample SAMN03283271) | human gut metagenome | biome: human-associated habitat; material: feces | host: Homo sapiens | place: Peru | collected 2012 | reverse complement strand
TATTAATATCTGATAGTGATATATATATCATTTAAATATTAAAAATAGAAAGGTGACCTATTTATGTTTTTATTAGTATTATTATTAATATTAGCTGCTGATATTTTATTCTTAAAAATGTTAACATATAAGAAAAAAGATGAAAAACAATACTTTTATAAAGTAAATGAAGAATTAGAAAAAAATTTTATAGAAAACTGTACTTATAAAGGAACAGTATATTTTAACAGTGAATTTATACCGAATGTTTTAATAAAAAATGGTGGTAAAATAATAATTTGTCCAACTGGTCCAAATATAGATGAATATCAAAAAGTAGATTTCAGTAAAGGAAATATCATTAGAAAAAATAACTGCAAAATTAGTTTAAATAATGAACCAATATTTAAAGAATACAAATATAGAATAGACTTTTATTTTGTTCTAAATAAACCTGAATATATATATGTAATTAATGCATTAGTTAAAAGTGAAAATAAAGAATATTTAGATGCTTTTATTATGTTATATAATAGAGGAGAGAGAGGTAAAAATTACATTGGATAAAAAATATAAAGAACAATTAAATAAAGAATCATATCTTTTTAGTGAATTAATTTTTTATGGTTTAAATGATAATAAAGAGCAATTTATTCAAAAGAAAAATGTAGAAAAATTTTTAAATTAACCTGAATTATTCACAGAACAATATTTAAACTGATAACTGTACCATGAACTTGAAAATTGATCCATGTAGTCGTAATACCGCGCACTCAACCGTCAAAAGGGCATAAAATTCCACTAGAAGAGTTTAGAACAGCTGCTTATGCTGTTAAGCTGTCAAGGTTCATTAATAGTTGCTATTCCAGCTGTACATTTGCTTACCGATAATTGGTAACATATCTGAAAAGGTCTCAGATATCTTTCTTTTCTATGTAAACTACAAAAGGGTCGGAAGATTATCTCTTCCGGCCCCGTTGCCTTTCGTTGAAAGAATCTCCCTGTATCATTCACTGAAAGAGATTCTCCACTGAAAATCCCCTTACTCAAGAAAATAATAGATCATCAGTGCATTGTATAGCTCCTGACTCTGAAACCTGTTCGCAAAACTCTTTCCTGTAAGCTGTTCTACTCTCTGTAATCTGTACTTCACAGTGTTCTTATGTGAAAACAGTTTATTAGCCGTTCGTTGCAGGTTGCAGTCACACTCGAAATAGGCCCACATCGTCTCCATCAACTGTGTATGAGCTTTCTTCTCATACTGTATGATAGGATCAAGCACTTCATCCGCAAATCGCTGCATTGGCGCAGTGTTCTCATACGACATCAGCATACGGTAGAATCCCATCTCATCATAGAAGATGATTTCATTTTTCCTGCTAATATGCTCCAATACGGAGTTTATTTTAGATGTCTCATGAAAGCTCTTCTGTAATTTGGATATGCTCTCACATTTTTCACCTATGTTGAGAGTGTATTCAATTCCGTTCAGGTCATTTTGCAAAAACTCACCAAATTGTTCGAAAATTTTTATTATCTTCTTGCGATCATCTGTACAGTCTTTCATAAAACCTATGATCCTGTCACCATAGCAGGAAATGATTGCAGGATAATCACATTCAGCAAAATATTCTTTTAGAGTCTGTGCATAGTTTCTTATCTTGTCATTTGTAATTCCCTGATTTAATTCATTGCATGTCTCTTCCGAACTTTTTTTACATAGATGTAACACGAAAACCTGTTCTAACATTCCCGGATCATTTCCCATTTGCCTGCATTTCTGCTCGATACTGGATGTATTGATACAGTTTCCAAAAATAATCTCTGCAAGCAGACTGTCTTCTATATCTTTTCTGTCATCCAGATATGATATAGCGTGTCCAAGTTCCTCAAAAAAGTCTAAAAGTGGCACATTCCAAGGCATGGTGAAAAGCGGAAAATCATTATTTTCTGCTAAATCTATTACCTTTTCGTTAATCTGTGTTACATAATTCTCGCCCATCAATAAAAGAGCACACGACATGTTAAGTTCAATTGCCTTTTTTATTGTTTGATACAGATCAAAATTTTTTCTCTGGGTTACCGGAGCACTTACTATTAAAAGTTCGTTCCCACGTACCCATTTCTCAAAATTAATATTCTCTGCCTTATAAGACCAGCGTATGCCCTTTTCCATGCCACCCAATCCGGCTATTACATTTGCCTGTGACATTGTCGTAAGTGATAGAAGATCCTTGCACTGAAACATTGTTTTCCCACCTTTTATTTCAGCAGGTCAATAGCTCCTGTTACCTTTGCAGGAATTTTTTTGAACAAAAATTCACCGTGTCTGACAGAAGCAGTGATTCCTGCTCTCTCACATATTGCTTCAAATTCTGATTTTGCATCAAGCACGATAAAGTTTGCAGGCTTATTTTCCTCGATTCCGTAGTGATCTGTAATATTCATGGTCACAGCTCCGTTCGTTGTCACAAGATCGAGAACATTCGTAATCTCTTCAGGTGACATCATCTGTGCCAGATGGATTCCGTGATCGAGAATCATCATCATATTTCCGTTTCCAAGCGGATACCAAGGATCGGACATGGAATCCTGTGCAAAACAGACATTGATTCCGTTGTCATAAAGTTCCTTTACTCTTGTGATTCCTCGTCTCTTCGGATAGGTATCCTGACGTCCTTCAAGATATACATTCTCAGTAGGACAGGAGATGAAATTGATGCCTGATTTTTTGAAAAGCTTCATCATTCGGAATGCATAACTATTATCTGCTGAACCAAAGGAACATGTGTGGCTGGCTGTAGTTCTTGTGCCTATACCTTCCATAAGTGCCAATGCATTCAACAACTCCAAAAAGCGGCTCTGCGTATCGTCTGTCTCATCACAATGTACATCGATAAGCTTATTATATTTGACAGCCAGTTCGATTGTCTTGTGGATTGATTTTTCACCGAACTCTCGGGCCAGTTCAAAATGAGGTATCGCGCCAACACAGTCAGCCCCCATCTTAAGTCCTTCCTCTACCAGTTTGTCACCGCCCTTGTATGCATACATTCCTTCCTGAGGAAATGCAACAATCTGCAGATCAAGGATATCTTTTACTTCATCTTTTACTTCAAGTGCAGCTTTAAGACCCGTAAATGTCGGATCTGTCACATCAATATGTGTTCGGATAGCCTGAACACCATGCAGCATCTCTTTTCTTATTCCACTGTAAATACGCTCCTTCATCTGTTCAACAGTCATATTTCCTTTTGATTCACTCCATCGCTGGATTCCTTCAAAAAGAGTTCCCGATCCGTTTTCCTCACCAAGGCTTGCTGTAAATACGTAATCAAGATGCAAATGCGGATCTACATATGGTGGAACCACCAGTTGTCCATTTAAATCCACTTCCTCACATCCTACAGTTTCTTCCTGTGGTATATCTGCTGCGATTTTTTTGAAAATTCCATCTTTAACTAAGATAGAAACAAGTCCTTTTTGACCTTTTAGCCTTACATTCTTAAATAATTTTGAACCCTTCATACCGTATTCCTCTTTTCTTATTAACAGTAATGATTTGAAATAATGTCATTACCGTTAGGTCGCTATTTGTTCTTTACGCACAAATCATAGCATCCGGTCAGAATACAGTCAATAAAATGCAAAATCAACGCTTTTATTTTATTCTTGCGTACAAAAAAAGTCAATTCACTTTGTGCGTTACACACAAAATAAACCGGACAGATGTAAAAGCATTATCTCCTGAAAAAACGATATCATAAATATTTTTGCGAGTTTCCTGTAAGGAGTACACTGACTCAAAATCTCTTGCAAGTATATCGCTGTAGCGATATACTTAATACATAAGGAGGAGCTGGTATGAAAAAAATATTATATCATGGATCAGAATTCTTAATTGAAAAACCAGAGTTCGGGAAGGGTGCCAGACACAATGATTACGGAAGAGGTTTTTATTGTACAGAAAATATAGAATTAGCAAGAGAGTGGGCATGTGCAAAGCAAAAAAATGGATATGTGAATATTTATGAATTGGACATGGAAGGATTAAAAGTATTGAATCTGAATGATTCAAAATACCACATATTGAATTGGCTTGCTATTCTTGCAGATAATAGAACGTACTGGCAGAATGGAAGTATTGCAGAAGAGGCAAAAAAATACATAAAAGAGCATTTCCTGATAGATATTACTCCATATGATATTATTGTAGGATATCGTGCAGATGATTCATACTTTTCGTTTGCCCAGGATTTTGTTTCGGGAGTAATTTCGTTGGAAAAATTATCTGAGGCGATGCGGTTAGGTAAATTGGGCGAGCAGATTGTATTAAAAAGTCCGAAAGCTTTTGAGACAATTTATTTTCAGAATTATGAAAATGTAGATGCGGAAATATATTATATCAAGAAAGCGGAGCGCGAGCGTGCAGCAAGACGAGAATATAGAAGACGTAAAAAAGAAAGTGCAGATATTCATGAGTTATTCATGCTGGACATCATGAGGGAGGGTATGAAAAATGGTGATACACGCTTATTCAGATGATTATCTCGCGTCAGCTCAACGAATATTGGGAGATATGTTGGATTTTGCGGTGAACACATATGATATGGATATTGATAAATTTTTTGAAATGTTTTTGGTTTCAAATGTATCACGGCAATTTGAAATCGGAAATCCTACTTATGTAGCCGGAAAAACGGGGTGTGAGTTAGTCAAAGAAGTGATTCGGGATTCTGGGTTAGTAATGGAAGAGTACCCAGATGAGATGTATTTGGATAAATCACCAGAATATTGGAGTGGCTGGGCATTGGCCTATTATCAGTGGTATCGAGGAAGAACATTTTCACGCATCTATAGGGCGGTATCAATGACGGAAATTCGAAATATGTATGAAGTATACCACGAGATGGATCTGGCACATTTCGTGGAGCGGTTGGACGAGTTATGGAATCAACACTATCCGGAGACAAATCTGAAACGAATTCGTGATTTGGCGGGACTATCACAGCGAGAACTGGCAGAACTGTCAGGAGTATCTGTGCGGCAGATACAACTCTTTGAGCAAAGACAGAGAGATATCAATCAGACCAGAGCAATTGATGTGTTGCGATTGAGCAGGGCGCTTGGATGCAAGAATGAAGATTTGCTGGAACTATGAGGATCAGGCTAAAGCAAAGAATCGTCTAAAGACAGCGAGATATGGGAAAGACCTGTATCTCGCTGTTAAAATAGATGCTCCTGAGTTGGTGTTTTAGGAAATTGTCTTAAGGACTCTTTTTAGAATTGAAGTCAGAACAGGGGCAGTTATTGCAGTAAAGATCATTCCAGGAGCTGCGCTTACTACTAAAGGCTGCCAGGCAACACCCAAGATTGTTGCCAATACCAGTCTGGCTGCAAACGTTCCGGCAGGACCAGCAATAATGAGGGCCAGTGGGTCCTTTTTTAATACTGTTAAGATAAGACCGGCTACAATACGGTACACCATTGCGATAATGACATTGTATATAGTCTGAAGACCTAATATCATCCCAATAATGCTGGCAATGATGCCGATGGTAAGATAATGTAGAAATCCTCTGATTCTTCCGATGCTTATGGCTAATGGGGCTGATAATTGAAATTCAGTTCCTGGAATGGGTGATGGGATTTTAAATAAGCCCGAGATGAACAGCAGAACAACCCACATACCGTCCATAGTCAGATTTTTGACGCTAAAAAAATGATTGGATAAATTTCTTTCTTTTGATTCTTCTGTAGTATTCATAGTTTTCCCATCCTTTTGTTTAAAATATTTCTGCCATTTCCCATTGAGAGAGATTAAAAGCAAAGCTATTGTATACAATAAGCAACTAATTGTCAACCATTAAATAAAAAAGGTTGACAATTAGTTGCGAGTAAGTATATACTTTGCCTAAAGTATGCAAGAAAAAAGGAGAATGCAATGGGAAAAGGGATATTTGTAACCGGTACAGGTACGGATGTTGGTAAAACATACGTTACAGGATTGATTATAAAAAAGATAAAAGAGAACGGGATGACTCCAGGCTATTTTAAAGCTGCTATGAGTGGAAATGAAAGAGAGGAAGATGGAACGCTGATTCCTGGTGACGCTTTGTGGGTTAAGAATGTATCAGGAATCTCCCAGTCAGTAGAGGAAATGTGCCCGTATGTCTATGAGCATGCTTATTCTCCGCATCTGGCTTCACGTCTGGAAGGAAATCATGTTGAGATGGCAGTTGTTTTGGATAATTATAGAAAAGTAAAAGAGAAATACGACTATATAACAGTTGAGGGAAGTGGCGGTATTTTATGTCCGATCTGTTTTGATGAGGCACGTATTGGGTTGACAGATATAATAGATGAGATGGAACTTGACTGCATTCTGGTTGCAGATGCAGGACTTGGAACAATCAATAGTGTTGTACTAACTTATGAATATATGAAAAACAGAAATATGAATATAAAAGGAATGATTTTTAATCATTATATAGCGGATAATATCATGCATGAAGATAATATACGCATGTGCGAATATATGACGGGGCTTCCAACTCTGGCGAAAGTTTCCATGGGAGACGTGGACTTGAATATTGATATAGCAGAATTAATTTCATTATACAGATAACAATATAACGGAATGAGGAAAGCAAAAATAAGAATAATTTTAGGAGATAAACTTATGATCTGGTATCCATATGTACAGATGAAGAAAATGAAGACACCATATAAAATTGTAGATGCAGAAGGAGTTTATTTGTATACGCAGGATAATAAAATGATAGATTCCGTATCTTCCTGGTGGTGTATGATACATGGCTATAAAAATAAAGAAATTAACGAAGCAATGAAGAATCAGATTGATCAATTCAGTCATGTCATGCTGGGTGGGCTTACTCATGAACCAGTCTTGAAATTATCAGAAAAACTAAAAGATTTTCTCCCGGGAGATCTTGATTACTGTTTTTTTTCAGATTCGGGTTCGGTTGCTGTAGAGGTTGCCTTGAAAATGGCATTGCAATTTAATATTAATCGTGGCAGCGGAAGAAAAAAACTCCTTTCGCTTACCGGCTCGTATCATGGAGATACATTTATGTGTATGAAGGCCGGAGATGATGAGGATTATCATTTTATATTATCAGAAGATGATAAGAAGGATGTAATTCACATTCCAACGGAAATGGATGCATTGGAAAAAGTATTTCGGACACACGGAAATGAATTTTATGCATTTATTGTAGAGCCACTTCTTCAGGGAGCCGGCGGGATGAAAATGTATAGTATTGATTTCCTGAGAAGGGCAAGAGAACTTTGCAATGAATATGATGTTGTTTTTATATTTGATGAAGTTGCAACTGGTTTCGGACGTACTGGAAATCGTTTTGTGTCTGATCTTGTACTTCCGGATATTATCGTGCTTGGAAAAGCATTGACTGCCGGGTATATAGGACATGCAGTGACAGTAGCAAATCATAAAATATATAATGGATTCTATTCTGATAAGGATACAGATGCACTTATGCATGGTCCTACATTTATGGGAAATCCGGTCGCATGCAGTGCAGCATTAAAATCTATAGAAATATTTGAGCGTGAAAACTATATGGGAAAAATCAAGCATATAGAGGATATGGTTAGAAATCTGGTCTCCGGATTCACTCATCCGCTTATCAAAGAAATCAGATATATGGGTGGTTGTCTTTGTTTCCAGGTACATGACCCATCATGTCTTAACGGATTTCAGGAGTATGCATATCAACGAGGAGTATTTTCAAGACCATTTCTCGATATTATGTATGCCATGTTTCCGTATATCATACAGGATAATGAGATCAGGCAGATTGTTGATGTCATGAAAGACTGGTTCACTGAACAGAAAGGAATTTAATCTATGAGTGCGGAGGAATTGTACAGTATTAAGATGCGTGCAAGCAAAAAGGAAAACGGTACGGATGTACACATATCCGGAGCAGAGAAAATCGTTGAGGCACCGGATGTTGATATATTTGCCAATGCGCTGATAGAGAGAGGAATGCATCATTCCAAGGGTGAAGCAGATGCGTTGAACTTGAAGATAAATAAAGTCTGCAAGGAGAACATTATTTATCTTGATGCACTTTCAGTAGAGACAATTGAGGTCGAAACATGGGAAAAAGGGCAGGAAGAGATAAAAAAATATTTAAAAGAAACTGGAATAGACAATCCGCAAGATGTCATGCAATTCTTAGATGAAACTTATGCCATGAGAGGAGCTATGCTTCTTGATGTTGACAGGCTCATTCGTTTAGAACCGGATAAAAAACGTGGGATTCGTGCTACCAATATGGATCAGGAGAGAATGAAAGGGGACAGAATCGGAAACGAGAAGAATCATTATGAAGAAGCAATTGTACTTGCGACAAAAGTGGCAAATTGTCCTGGTATTATTGGTGAGATATGTATTTCAGATGATCCCGAGTACGTGACCGGTTATGTGAGCTCAAAAGAAATCGGTTATAGAAGAATCACGAAGATGAAGAGAATGGGGAGCGAAAAAGGAGGAAGAATATTTCTGTTTCGAGGAACAGATGCAGAAGAACAAAAAGCAATTGATTTTCTTCAGAATCAGCATGTGATCGTCAGAAATGTACCCAAAAAGATTTGCAAAAAATCAGATATGAAAAGACCACAGAAGTGGGATAAAATTGATAAAGCACTGGTATCTTTAAAAGAAAACCATCTTTTTCGCACAATGAAGACAATAGAATCAGCACAGAGTTCACATGTAACTATAGATGGAAAAGATTATGTATTAATGGCATCCAATAACTACCTGGATATTGCCAGTCATCCTTCCATAAAATCAGCAGTCGTAGAATCGACAGCTATGTATGGATTTGGCTCCGGTGGCTCCAGACTTACAACCGGAAATACAGTGATACATAATGCACTGGAGAATAAGATTGCTTCCTACAAGGAAACAGAAGCAGCGATCGTGTTTAACACAGGATATGTTGCAAATGTAGCAACAATATCCGCAATGGTGAAAAAAGGAGATACTGTTTTTAGTGATGAATTAAATCATGCAAGTATTATTGATGGATGCCGTCTTTCAAAAGCCAAAATTGTAACATATGCTCATAATGATATGGATGATCTGCGAAAAAAAATACAGGAGAATCCATGTGAGACAGGCATTGTTGTCAGTGATGCAGTTTTTTCTATGGATGGAGATATATTAAAGCTTCCGGAATTTCTTGATATCTGTGAAGAGAATCAATTGTTTTCCATGGTAGATGAAGCACATTCCACAGGAGTGATCGGCAAAACCGGTCATGGAATCCGGGAATACTGGCAGGAAAAAAGACAGGTAGATATTTTAATGGGAACATTTAGTAAGTCGATAGGTGGCGAAGGTGGTTATGTGGCCGGAGAGACAAGACTGATAAATTATCTGAGAAATGTGGCAAGAGGATTCATATTTTCTACTTCACTTTCGCCAGTAACCATGGCTGCGAATCTGGCTGGAATCGAAGTTCTTGAAAAGGAAATCTCAAGAGTAACAAAATTGCAGTACAATGTAAAATATTTTTGTACACAACTTGGGAAATATGGTATCAATGTAAAATCTGAAACTGCCATAATTCCTATTATTATTGGTGATGAGGAAAATGCACTGACAGTTTCCAACTATCTTCATGAGAATGGATATTTTATATCAGCGATACGTTATCCAACTGTTGCTAAAGGAGCAGCAAGGCTTAGAGTCGCGCTTATGTCCAGCCATACAGAAGCAGAACTGAAAAAGTGTGCAGAATTAATAGGAAAAGCCTTATTGATGAAGTAAAAATATGTTAACACTTTAGGAGTGAATAATCATCCAAAGACAGCGAGATATGGAAAAGACCTGTATCGCGCTGTCTTTTTATTAAGAAATTCTTAGTTTTCATCTGCAACAGTTTTTCTATTTGAAGACTCTAGTGTATATAACCTATAATAAAGATAATGTGAAACTATTCATAGACTTCATGAACCAATACAGGTGATTCATAAAAATGGTTATAAGAATCTTCAAATGAAAAAGATGATTCGAGAGGAGGGAACGAATGAAGGATAAAGAAAATTCAAGGGAAATACAATTCAAAGAGGAATTGGTTCGCAAGGCGAAGAATGGAGATACGAAAGCATTTTCCCTGTTATATGCCGGCGTTTGCAAGGAAATGTATAAATTCGCATTATATATGATGAAGCATACAGAAGATGCAGAAGACGCGGTAAGTGAGACCGTTATATCTGCATTTGAAAATATTGCGAAGCTTAAGAATGAGAGTAGTTTTAAAAGTTGGATTTTTACAATTTTAGGAAATCAATGCAGAAAAATGTTGGGAAAGCGTGGAAATCATGTGTCAGAGGAAGAGACACCAGAGGCTGGACATGAACCGGACTATGAGCAGCATTTTGATGTGAAGGAAGCATTTGCAAGGCTTGAGGAAGAAGAGCGTATGATACTTTCGTATTCTGTGTTCGCTGGATATGGAAGTGAGGAAATCGCGCAGATGCTTGAGATGAATGCTGCGACGGTTCGATCAAAGAAAAGCAGGGCACTTGGGAAGATGCGTAAGATGTTGGAAGCAGGATGATCGTACAAGATGATCTTATAAGAGATGGGTTTGAAAAAAGAATAGAAGAAGGAGGCGGAAAAGATGGAAGAAAATAGAGAAAAGAACAACAAGAAGATTGAGGATGAAAAGCGTTTAGAGCAGGATTTGAGACAGATGGCAGATGATGTGATTCTTCCGGACTCACTGGAACCGGAGGCAATTCAGAAAATGCTTCAGGCAAGACAGGAAGAAAAGCAACAGGGATCAAAAGCAAAAAAGAACAAAAAGAACTGGAAACGTATCGTACCGATCGCAGCAGCGGCATGTGTCTGTGTGGTAGTTGGAGCGACAGTTGGAATCAAGCAGATCAACAAAGGAAACAACAAAACATTAGATGCAGCGACTATCGCATCAGCAGCAGATCAGACAGAGACAACCCAGACACTTACAACAGCGAAAGATTATAAAGAAATTGAAAAATGTATCAAAGAATATAATAAGCAGATGGCACGGGATAACAACAGTATGGCTATCGGACTGTATGAAAGTGCGTCTTCGGCAGACGCAGCAACAGCAGAAAGCAGTAATGTTAGTGATACCGGAGCTTATTCGGACACGAATGTCCGTGAGAACGGCGTGGGGGAAGCCGATATTGTCAAAACCGATGGAAAAAATATTTATACATTGTGTCGGAGTGTTGTGACGATTACAGCTATTGATAATGGGTCCATGGAAAAGCTGGCCTCGATCGAACAGGATGCAGAACGCTATGTAGAAGACATTTATGTACAGGATGATAAATTAGTTCTGTTTGGAACATTAGGAAGACAGGTGGGAAATTCAGAGGATTCAGAAGCTTATGATGGATATTATGAGAACAATACTTATGTTCAGGTATATGACATCAGTGACCCATCCAATCCGAAAGAGATTGGTAACATGGAACAGAGCGGAGGATATAATACATCCCGGATTGTGGATGGATATGTCTATGTGCTTAGTCAGTTCCATCCTTATGAAGACAATGTTACAGCAAGAGATCTGTGGTATATTCCGGAAGTGCAGGGAAAATCTATCGAAGCGGAAAATATTTATATGCCACAGGAAGCAGAAGGAAATGAATATACGATCATTACAGCATTTTCATTAGATGATCCGTCAGAAAAAACAGACAGTAAGGCAGTCTTTGGTTATTCAGATGTGTGCTATGTAAGCGAAAATAATATTTATATTACAAGTAATTATTATGAAGATTCAGATGTGAGCAGAACGCTGATCCGCAAGATTTCTTATACAGACGGAAAGCTTGCTGGTGTTGCGCAGACGAAGATCAAGGGAATGCTGAACGATTCTTTCAGCATTGACGAGTATGAAGGAAACCTTAGATTAGTTACAACAATTGATGAAATTTATTCGAATGATGATATTATGCCGTTGAATGAGACCGCAGATGAGACGGCTGATAAGAACGGAACAACGGATAAATCAGATGCAAGTAAGGTGACTGAGAAGGCTGTGGCAGAAAATGTAAAGGATGCGGTACCTGGTACAAATTCACTTTATGTACTGAATGACAAACTGGAGATCATTGGCTCCATTCACAATCTGGCAAAAGATGAAACAATCTATTCCGCAAGATTTATGGGAGATACAGGATATTTCGTTACTTATCGGCAGGTGGATCCATTGTTCTCGGTAAATCTTTCCGATCCAGAGAATCCGAAGATTCTTGGAGAGCTTAAGATTCCTGGATTTTCCGAATATCTGCATTCATATGGAGACGGAAAACTGCTTGGCATAGGGATGGATGTAAGTGAAGATGGATTTACAACAGAAGGTGTGAAACTTTCGATGTTTAATGTTACAGATCCATCCAATGTAACAGAGGAAAATAAGTATACGATTGAAGAAAGCTATGGCACTGATGTAGGATACAATTATAAAGGCGTATTTGTAGATGTTCAGAAGAATCTGTTCGGGTTTGTTACCTATCATGATGGAGTGACTTATCAGTTGTATACGTATGATGAGGCAGAAGGATTCAAAGAAGTCATGAGCAGACAGCTGAGCGGATATGAAGGCAGCAGAGGACTGTATATTGGTGACGTATTCTATCTTGTAAGCGGAAATATGATAGAATCGTATTCCATGAATGGATTCGAGAAGATGGATGATATTGTTCTGTAAACAATTTGTAACTGTTCAGAGCTAACCTCCAAAATACTACGCATTTTATACCTTTTTTTGAAATTTTGCTTGGCTCTGAACAGTTACAATATTTTGGATTGACAGTTTGTAAGACGAAAATTATACTAATAGGAGATGAAATTTGTTTGAAATTGTAGTTTTGTAATAAGAGAAAAGGGGTTAGAAATCATGAGTTCCAGAAATAAAGGAATTTGCTTTATTATATTGTCGGCATTTTCATTTGCGTTAATGGGTGCCTGTGTCAGACTTGCGGGAGATGTGCCGTCCATACAGAAAAGCTTTTTCCGAAATCTGGTTGCATTCTTTGTTGCACTTATAATGATCGTGCGAAGTGGTGACGGATTTGAAATCAAGAAGGGAAACTTAGGTTATATGGTTTTGCGTGCAACATTTGGCACGTTGGGAATCCTTTGTAATTTTTATGCGGTAGATCATCTGGTACTTTCCGATGCATCTATGCTGAACAAAATGTCTCCGTTTTTTGTTATTTTATTTTCGTTTCTTCTGTTGAAAGAGAAATTAAAACCGGCGCAGGCAATTGCAATTTTTGTTGCATTTATCGGAAGCCTGTTTATCATTAAGCCAACCTTTACAAATATGGAACTCTTTCCGTCAGTGATCGGTCTATGTGGGGGAATCGGTGCCGGTATTGCGTATGCAATGGTAAGGATTCTTGGTCAGAGAGGTCAGAAAGGAAGCTCTGTTGTTCTGTTTTTCTCAGGGTTTTCCTGCATCGTGACACTTCCGTATCTGCTGCTTAACTATCATCCGATGACAGGAACGCAGATGCTGGCACTGCTTGGTGCCGGGCTTGCGGCAGCAGGAGGACAATTTGGAATTACCGCAGCATATTATCATGCACCTGCGAAAGAGATATCAATCTATGATTATTCTCAGATTATTTTCTCTACGATTCTCGGATACTTTCTTTTCGGACAGGTTCCGGACAAGTACAGTGTGCTTGGATATGTGATCATTCTCGCGATGGCGGCATGGATGTTCTTCTATAATAAAAGACCGGAAGAAAAAGAATAGAAACTGTTTGAAGCCAAATATATTTCAGATGAAAAGGATTATAAAATCATGGATTTTGCAAGACTTGAGAAAAATATTATAGATGTAATAAAGGAAGAACAGGCGAAGCTGGGCTACCGTAAGGAGAAGATTCGTCTGTATTATCCGCTGAGTTCTCTGAATCATTTCTTTCAGTTAGATGTGGATGAGACAGGAATGCAGGAAAAATTGAGCCGGTTTTCTGAGTATGAAGAAGGGAAGCTTGGAAGTGTTGAAGTGACAAATAAGGGGGAGCGGTTCTGTTTTCATATTCCGGAGGAAGGTGCAGAATATGTACACAATAATATGAAAGAGAATGAATTCATCAAAGACCTGATCGGGTTGATCTCTCATCATGGCTGCAAGATGGAAGATATCTTTGAACTGTTCCGTCAGCATTCGGATCAGATTACGATCGAAGAGATGCACAGCGATGAATTTGATTATATGATCTGCTTTGAAAATGATCCGGAGGATACTTACCGGTATTGCTTTAAAGATGAAGGATGCCATATCATTTACCATAGATTCCTGCCGGAAGATTATGAAGAATTTGGATTTGGAAAATAACTGTCAGGTCAGACAAAAAGGAGAAAAAAGTGAAGCTTACAATACTTGGAACAGGAAATGCAACCGTTACGGAGTGCTATAACACATGCTTTGTGATCAGTGATAACGACCGTCATTTTATGGTAGACGGTGGTGGCGGAAATACGATTCTTCATCAGTTAAAAGCAGCAGGACTTAACTGGATGGATATGAGAGATATTTTCGTAACACACAAGCATATCGATCATCTTCTTGGAATTATCTGGATGATGCGTATGATCCTTCAGAATATGAACAGAGGAAAATACGAAGGAGAAGCTACAATTTACGGACACGAAGAAGTGATCCGTATTCTGAAAGAGATGGCAGGTGAAGTTCTTTCGGCGAAGGAGATGAAATATATAGATGATCGTCTTCACATGGTCGTAGTAGAAGATGGAGAAGAACGTGAGATTATTGGAAAGAAAGTAACATTTTTCGATATTCATTCTACAAAGGCAAAACAGTTTGGATTTTGTATGCAGTTAGATGAGGATGAGAAACTGACTTGCTGTGGAGATGAGCCGTACAATGAATTAGAGCAGAAGTATGCTGAGAACAGTACATGGCTCTTGCATGAGGCATTCTGTCTCTACGGACAGGCGGATGAATTCAAGCCATATGAGAAGCATCACTCCACAGTGAAAGATGCCTGTGAGATGGCAACAGATCTGAATGTGGAGAATCTGATTCTTTATCATACAGAAGATAAGAATATTAAGCACAGACAGGAACTATATCTGGAAGAAGGCAAAGCTTATTATGACGGAAATCTGTTTGTGCCGGATGATCTGGATGTGATAGAGTTATAAGAATATGAACTATAAATGTATGTTGAAAAAGTGGACGAACCGGTTGTGGAGCGTCCGCTTTTTCATATATTAAAGCTTTCCGAAATCTGAAAATCGCAAGAAAAAAGCAAGAATATAAGTATCGTTTTTCTGTGAGATAATGTTAAAATAAGATTATCTGTATTGTGAAAGGAGGTCGGGGGTGTGTCAAAAGCTACCCTAATCGATTGTTGTATCAAGAAATATGCTTATCGTGAGGTATCACAGATCTATAAAGATTTCGAAGTATCAGCAGATGGCCTGTCGTGGAAACAGGTTGAAATAATGAGGGAGAGATACGGTGTAAATAGATTTTTACAACGGAAAAATGATACGATGCTGCGGCGGCTGAGTCGTGCCTTTATTAATCCGTTTAATGTTATTCTTCTGGCTCTGGGTATGATTTCTCTGGCAACGGATGTAATCTTTGTATCTGATTTCGCCAGAAATGCGACAACTGCGATCATCATATTTTCCATGATTTTGATCAGCGGTGTGATTCGTCTGATCCAGGAAATCCGGGCAAAGAATGCAGCGAAGCAGTTGAACCGTCTGATCCATGAAAGTATTCATGTAAAGAGAGATGGCAGGATAAGGGAAATACCTGCGGAAGATCTGGTTGTAGGTGATATTGTTCTGCTTTCCGCCGGAGATCGTGTTCCGGCTGATCTCCGCCTGATCAAGGTTAGTGATCTGTTTCTTTCACAGGCAGCTATCACCGGAGAAAGTGCCATTTCAGAAAAGACTTGTCAGAAGCTTCGTTATAGCAGCTCGGAAACATTGACCCAATTGGAAAACCTGGCATTTATGGCGACAACTGTCATAAGTGGGAAAGGTGAGGGAATTGTTCTGGCAGTTGGGAAGGATACACTTTATGGAAGTTTCGCAAAAGAAGATTCTGATGAAAAACAGGATTTTCAAAAAGGTGCGAATTCCATTGCCTGGGTTATGTTGCGTTTTATTGCAGTTCTGATTCCGCTTGTATTTATCCTTTTAAGTATCACAGGAGGGAAATGGCTGGAATCCTTTGCATTTTCATTATCAGTAGCAGTCGGATTAATGCCGGAGATGCTTCCAATGGTGATCACAGCCTGTCTTGCAAGAGGCAGCCTGAACATGAGCCGGAAGCAGACGATCATTAAAGATATTAATGCCATGCAGGGATTTGGCAGTATGGATGTGCTCTGTATGGACAAGACAGGCACGTTGACAAACGAAAGTATTCTGCTGGAATATTATATGGATGTACTTGGAAATGAAAGCACAAAGGTGTTAGATCTTGCATATCTGAATAGTGTTTATCATTCGGGAGTTTGCAATCCGATTGACAATGCGATTCTCGCATGTCAGACAATGCCCGGACATGAGAAGTATTATGCAGATCTTCTGAAACAATATCAAAAAGAAGATGAGATCCCATTTGATTATGCACGTAAGTTTGTCAGTACATTAGTAATGGATCAGTCCGGTGAACGTCAGTTGATCGTGAAAGGAGACATCTCTCAGGTCACAGCCCGATGCAGTGCTATAGAATTTCGGGGTGAAATTCTGCCGATAGAAAAAGACGGGATGCAAAGCGTTGCTTCTGTGGTAGATGAGATGCTTCAAGATGGCATGAAGGTGATCGCAGTTGCACGCAAAAAGATAGAAGATCAAGATCAGATCATTTCTTCCGATGAGAAAGATATGATTCTGATGGGATATCTCGCATTTTTTGATGCTCCTAAGAAAACAGCAAAGACATCCGTAGAAGCACTGAAGCGATTGAAAGTAACCCCGAAAATATTAACAGGCGATCAGGCAGATGTAGCAGTTTCTATTTGTCGCAGGGTAGGGATTGATTCGGAAAAAGTAATGACGGGTATTGAGATAGATGAAATGACAGATTTTGAGCTTGGAAAAGCTGCGGAGAATGTACATGTATTTGCAGAACTGACACCGGGGCAGAAGGTGCGTCTTGTTTCGGCTTTAAGACAAAATGGTCATACAGTCGGATTCCTGGGTGATGGGATTAATGATATCCCGGCACTTTGCGAATCGAATGTCGGTATCTCAGTAGATACGGCAGTAGATGCGGCAAAAGATGCAGCCGATGTTGTATTGCTTCAAAAAGATCTTGGAGTGCTGGAACAGGGAATCCTGGAAGGACGAAAAACATTTACCAATATGCTGAAATACATTAAGATCACGGCAAGTTCTAATTTTGGTAATATTCTTTCTATCGTATGTGCCAGTGCCTTTTTACCGTTTTTGCCAATGACATCCTTGCAGATTTTATTGCTGAATCTGTTGTATGATGTTCTGTGTATCATTCTCCCATGGGACAATGTGGATGAAGAAGAGACGCTTTCGCCAAGGGACTGGTCTGGTAAGACAATGGGACGGTTTATGTTGTTTTTTGGTTCTATCAGTTCACTGTTTGATATTGTGACATTTTTATTTTTGTATTATATTCTATGTCCGGTGTTGTGTGGTGGAGCAACATATCTGAATATAGTAGATCCAGTGATGCAGTCGCAGTATGTTGCTTTATTTCAGACAGGATGGTTTTTAGAATCGATGTGGACGCAGGTTTTGATCCTTCATT
>OIZO01000881.1_pt1 | contig 17851 bp, 21 predicted proteins | sample 1588551 | NCBI WGS metagenome assembly OIZO01 (sample SAMN03283271) | human gut metagenome | biome: human-associated habitat; material: feces | host: Homo sapiens | place: Peru | collected 2012 | reverse complement strand
GATAAAAAAATTACAAAAGTATATATTTGGTATTTACAAAGTATATATTTAGAAATATACTGAAATCAATCTAATAGCTCAAGCAGATTTGAAAACATTTAATTAATGGGAAGGTGGATTATGAACAAAATAATAATTGCATCTCATGGGGAATTGGCACTAGGAATGAAAAATACTGTTGAATTCTTCGGAGGAAGCGGAGTAGAGTATGTGGAACAAACATTAACAGACACAGGATTTGAAAATAGAGTTATTGAAATCTTAACAAAATATAAGGATGACAACTGTGTTGTCTTTACAGATCTATATGGAGGTTCTGTTAATCAATGCTTTTTCAAGAATCTTAATGACTTTAATTTCCATTTAGTCACAGGTATGAATTTGGCAGTAATTCTTGAATGTGTTCTAGCAAGTGTTGAAATTGATGAAGAGTTTATTAGGAACGCTATTGAAATGTCAAAAAGTCAATTTTGCTATATGAACGATCTTGTTAATATGGCTTCTGACGATGATGATGATTAAAAAGGAGGGAATAATTTTATGATTCAATTAGTAAGAGTTGATGGCAGATTAATACACGGAATGGTAGCAGTTACTTGGTGCGGTGTATACAAGCCTTCAGTATTGATCGTAGTAAATGACGAAGCTGCAGGAAACGAACTACACAAAACAACTCTTAAACTTGCAAAACCAGCTGGTGTTGATAAGTGTCTAGTGTGGGACATGAATAAGGCTATCGAAAGATTAAATGGCACTAAATACGATAAGGAAAAGGTGTTTATTTCTGTAGCTACAGTAGAGGACGCTTACAAATTGTCAAAAGCTTGTCCTAAAATTCAACATATTAATATTGGCCCTGAAGTTGATGGAACAAAAGGTAGAGTAACTACTGGTAAAAAAGAGATTAGTGATGGTGTTTATATCAACGAGGAAAAATATAAATTATTGGAAGAATTGCATAATGAAGGAAGAGAAGTTTTTGCTCAAATAACTACAGCTATGCCAAAAATTGAATGGAACGAAATCTCAAAGAAATTTAAAGAATAATAATTTTTAAAAAGGAGAAAAACAATGATTTTAAAAGCATTATTAGTTGCTTGGGTTGCTGCCTATGGTCGTATTGAACAGGGTTGGTTAGGTCAACAAATGATTGCTAGACCTATATGGTTATGTACTTTAGTTGGCCTATTATTAGGTGATGTTAAACAAGGAATCATCATTGGTGGGTCTCTTGAATTAATCTGGGCTGGCGTTGTACAAGTAGGTGCAGTACCAACAGAAGTAGTAACAGGTTCTACAGTTGCATGCGGTCTTGCGATATTAAGTGATTTGTCTGTAGCTGAAGCTGTTACAATTGCTATCCCTATCGGATTATTGGCTACTTTAATTGGTCAAATTAACAATACAATCTCAGTTACTGTTTGGTCACCTTTAGCTAATAAAGCTACAGAAAAAGGTGATACAAATAGTATTTGGTGGATTGGACTTGCAGGATGTGCTACACAGGCATTAATGTATGCTGTTGCAGTATTCTTAGCAGTAGTAGCTGGTTCGGAAGCTGTTAATGCTATTATTAATTCAATTCCTCAAGTTGTTCGTGATGGCTTAGCAAACGCAAGTAAGATCTTACCAGCTGTTGGTATAGGTATCCTTATGCAGTTTGCATTCGATATCAAATATGTTGGTTTCTTCATTCTTGGTTTCATTTTACCAACATACTTAGGCTTCAATAGCGTTGCAGTTGCTCTAGCTGGATTCGCTTGCGCTCTAATTTATTTCTTCTTAAAACCAAACGAAGTGGAGGATGACTAAATGGCTGAAAATAAGTTAGCTCTAACAAACAAAGAGTTGAATTCTGTATTCTTACGTTCATATCAAGCATTAGGCTGTTATACATATGATAAGCAACAAGGTATTGCTTATTTAAGAGCAATGATTCCAGCTTTAGAAAAGCTTTATCCAGATCATGATGATTTAGTTGAAGCGATGAAAAGACACAATACAATGTTTAACACTACTTGCGCATTTGTTCCTTTCTGTTTAGGTATATCATGCGCAATGGAAGAAGAATACGCTAACGATGAATCTGGACAAATGGATCAAGAAAGTATTGGCGCTGTTAAAATCGCTTTAATGGGTCCTCTTGCCGGTATTGGTGATAGTTTCTTCTGGGGAACATTTAGAATGATTGCTTGTGGTGTTGGTGCTCCAATGGCTGCAGAAGGAAATGTAATTGGTGTTATCTTATATCTATTGTTAAATCTAATCCCATCAACATTAACAAGATGGTACGGATTTAAACTAGGTTACTCTGGAGGACGTCAATTCCTTTCTAAGATTCAAGCTGATGGTACTTTAGCAAAATTAACTGAAGCTGCCAAAGTATTAGCCATGATTGTAATTGGGGGTATGATTCCTCAAATTGTTAAATTCCCTATCGCTCTAACCTTGTCAATGGGTGGTGGCGAATTTGTACTAGCTGATGTATTAGAAGGCATTATGCCAAACTTACTTCCTTTATTGCTATCATTAGGTGTTTATAAATTCATAATGAAAGGCGTTAAACCAAACACTATTATCTTTAGTTTATTAGGCTTAGGTATTCTATTAACATTATTAGGAGTAATGTAATAAATAAAGTGAGTGGAAACACTCACTTTGCTTTATAATTATGAAAATTAAAATATTATTAGTTGTCGTAATGATTATAGCGACATACATTTACAAAAACTATAGCCTAAATAAACTACTAAAAGAATTATATAAACTTGCCTATGTTGATAAAGATGAAGATGGCTTTCTCTTACAATTATCTTCTCTACAAGCTCAAATGTTGATGTCTAATACATCAAGAAGAATGATGGAATTGAACTATTGGATATATAAAGATAATAAAGAAAATGTTGAAAAAATTGCAAGTCAATTAACAAAACAAAAAATGAATACAAACAACACTATATCATTCTATAGCTTAGTTATCGGATATTTAGCTGACAAAAAAGATGCTAAGGCTCTTGAATATTTAGATGAACTTAAAAGTAATTGTAAGAACATCAACGATCCAAAACAAGAACTATTAATTAATGACTGCGATATGGTTTGCAACATTTACATTAATCAAGATACAAATTTAATTCCTACAATAGAAAAGATACTTGAAGGAAATATTGATAATGAAGCAAAATCAATATATCAGTACAGATTGGCATACCTATATAAGCTCAACAACAATATTGACAAATGTAAAAGCCTATTAGAAGAAGCAATGGACAACACTTCTAATATAAAATCAAAAAACAAAATCAAAAGTATTTTGAACGGTGGGTGTAAAGTTCTATGATTAAAGCGGTATTTTTTGACCTAGATGGAGTATTAATTAATAGCGAAGTCCAAGAACATTCTTGGACTAAAGAATATCTTGATAGTAACAATATTGCCATACCTATTGAAAGATTTGAAATGCTTATAGGAACGCATAAAAAACAAAATGTTTGGAAACAATTAATTAAAGGCTACGAAGATAAGATCATAGATGAAGAATCATTTAAAACCGGATTACGTGCATACAAGTTTTCAAAAAGAAATTTATTTGATTATAATCAAATTTTATTTCCAGATGTTATTGATTATTTAAGTTTTCTTAAAAAAAGAAACACTAAAATAGCGTGCGCATCTAGTTCGAATATCAATTATATTAAAAACGCGCTTTCAAAATGTCAGATTCTAGAGTTCTTCGATCTTATTTGCACAGGCGATGACTTCGTAGAAAGTAAGCCTTCTCCTGAAATTTATTTATACTGTATGAATTCATTTGGCTTAAAACCGGAAGAATGCCTAGTTGTTGAAGATTCTGTTTTTGGCATTGAAGCTGGAAAACGCGCCAACATGTTTGTCATCGCAAGAAAAACACCTTTTAGTTTTAGCCAAAAAGATGCTAATTTAATTTTTGATGATATAAACACTACTAGGTTTTTATTCGATGAACAAAATACATAAAATACCAGTATATAAAACTGGTATTTTTTATAAATCCTTTATATCAACTACCTTGATACCCTTTTCTTTTAACATCCTAACAAAGATTCCATCTCCCTTTATCTTATTACCGGAGAAAGTACCATCATATATTTCGTTAATACCGCAACTTGGACTTCTTGATTGTAATATGGCCATATCAACATCAGATGAATACTCCAGCGCTTTCTTAGCACCCATTATAAATTCTGAGGTAACATCAATACCACCGCTATTAATGACCCTATCACCAACAATCTCTGAAGGAAGTCTTGGTGTAGGTAGTCCTCCAATAACCTCAGGACATACCATTATTACATCATGACCCTTTAAAAATTCATGTAGCTTTTCACTATAATTGTTACCACCATTATATTTACAATTTTCACCCATTAAACAAGCACTAACTAAGATTTTCATACTTATTCAATTATATCAGTAGGATTAACATTCACAAACAAAACCATTGCATCATACATTGTCTTAGGAGGCTGAAAGATTCTATAGCTTTGAGGAATCAAATAGAAGCCTTCTCCTAAACTTCCCATATAAATATAATCAACATCTAATTTTGATGTATCAATAATTCCTACTTCCTTACCACTCATTTTTAATGATTTAGTTAAAGGATCATGAGAATAGAAAGTCCTAACAATTCTTCTTCCCATAAAAGGTAAATTACACTTAGACTTATAAAAATCAGTGCCAATGACATAATAGCCATTCTCTTCCTTTAAAGACAACAACTTACCCATAGAATCATATGAACCCCACTTAGCAACATGTTCATTATGAGCGCATATAAAGACTCTATCTTCTCTACTTAAAATCCACTCAACATTTTGAGCCATATACTTATCCCTTAATAGACTACTATCAAGTTCCTTATTTTGTCTTTTAATCTCTTTTAGATATAAGTTAATATCTTCATCCAAATATTCTTTATCTAAATATTCAGTCCTTTGCATATCAAAACCATCGAAATTAATATCATCATCTAAATGACTCAAATTATAATCACGCATATAATCAATAAGATCCATCATTTCCTTAGTCTGATAAATCTTAAAACCAATCTTCTTAACAGCCTCTAAAGTACTTCCACTACCACCATGGATATAATCATTAACCTCTAGGCAACCACCAAAGTCACCCTCTATCGCAAAAGCTCTTACACCATTTTCTTCTACTAACTTCTTAAATATACTCAGTTTAAGTTCCTGAAACTCTTTATTACCATGAGTTGCCTCGCCTAAGGCTATAATCCTCTTATCAGCAGGTATTACAATCTCATCTTTAAACTCAATACCATCAACATAATCCCCAGTAGTAAAGCCACCAAAGTAACAATAAACCATGACTAAAAAAGCCATTATTAATAAAATTATCTTTTTCATCTAATCAAATCTTCAGGCGATACATTAAACAACTTTGCCAAGGCAATTAAATTAGAAGTACTTGGATCAGAACTTCCATTTTCCCACTTAGAAACAGCCTGTCTACTAACACCAATCGCCTCTGCCACAAACTCTTGTGTCATCTTGCACTCTTCTCTATGTGCCTTAATATTTTCACCTAGACTCTTCTTATAAGTATTCTTCTCTTCTCTAATACTTTTAGAATTAATAAATTTAATTAAAGCTCTTATCAACAATAAGAAAGCTACAAGAACACTTATACCAAGTAACAATACAATTCCAAATACTATATATCCCATACTTTTCCTCCATGCTTAAATGTTAGCTTTCTTATGATGTTTGCTCTACCAACTATTGAGCAACTTTCAGTTACCTTTGTACACTTTATTAAATTTAACCATTTTTATCATGATTTTCAACATGATAGAATGATAAAAAAATAAGGAGGGCCAATCATGACTGAAATTATCAACACAACTCCTCAAATCGGAAGTAAACTACGCAGTAAGAACATCCTAAGACTGCCTGAATCTATATCTAGTGCCAGTGGCATTATTATTAATGGCCGTAAAATTAGAAGCTTTGTCTTCACAACAGACCTAGCTATTATCAGAAACTGTGACGCTGATGCGGTATTTGCGGTATACCCATTTACTCCCCAACAAGCAATCTCTGATGCCATCATAAAAGCATCATATATTCCAGTATTTTGTGGAGTAGGTGGTGGTACTACCAAAGGCCTTAGAACGGTATCCCTTGCCAAAGACGTTGAATGCCAAGGAGCTATGGGTGTTGTACTAAATGCACCCATATCAGACCTCAACCTATTAGCTGTTGCTAAAGCCGTGGACATTCCTGTAATTATCACGGTAACGAAAGAAGACACCGACATACAAGCAAGACTTGATGCAGGTGCTGTAATTTTAAACGTAGCCTGTGCTCAAAGAACTCCTGATGTAGTAAGAAAAATTAGGGAACAATTCCCTAATGTACCTATCATTGCCACAGGTGGCAAAACCAATGAAACTTGTAGAAATGTAATAGAAGCTGGAGCTAATGCAGTAACCTATACTCCACCTACTACTCAGGAACTATTTAAAGAGATAATGGTTAACTATAGGGATGAATAAGGAACTTAAAAAGAGGCGCTCATTTTATTTCAACAAATGCCTCTTTTAATATACTCGGTTATTACTAACCTAAATCTTTACCATTAGTTCCAATTACCGTCTTATACCAATTGTAACTCTTTTTTAAATATCTATTTCCTGTACCGTTTCCTTCGTCATCAAGGTCAACATAGATAATTCCGTATCTCTTTGACATTTGACCTGTTCCATTTGAAACAATATCAATCGGACCCCACATAGTATAGCCGAATAGATCAACACCTTTTTCGATTGCTCTTTGCATAGCTTGAACATGCTTTCTCATATAATCAATACGATAATCATCATTGATTATATTCCCTTCCTCAACGGTATCGATTGCGCCTAAACCATTTTCAGAAACAAATAATGGCTTTTGATATCTATCATAAAGATCTTGTAACGCTAACATCAAGCCATCTGGGTCTACTGACCAACCCCAGCCTGTTTTTGGCAAGTACGGATTAACAATACCTTCAAGAGTGTTTGTATCAATAATCTTTTCAGCTGCTTCTGTTTCTTCAGCAGAAACAACTCTACTTCTATAGTATGAGAATGTAATGAAATCTACAGGATAAGACGCAATGATTTCCTCATCACCTTCTTCGAAAGTAATCTTGATATTATTTTCTTCAAAATATTGCCAAATATAGTCAGGATATTTACCTCTTACTTGAACATCTGAGAAGAAGTATTCTTTTCTCTTTTCTTTTTCAGCAGCAATTACATCCTTTGGATTACATGTATAAGGGTATACTGTCTTATATGCGATCATAGCACCAACCTTAGCATGATTTGAATGTTGATGAACATATTTAACAGCTAAAGCGCTCGCTACAAATTGATGATGAGCTGCTTGATACATTCTCTGAAGAAGATTTTCACTGTCTGGATAGATACATGCTGCATCCCAACAAATAGGTTTTACAGCCGCATTACCAATTTCATTAAAAGTTAACCAATAATCAACAACATCATCTAAATTATCTACGATTGTCTTTACAAACTTCATATAGAAATCAATGAACATACGATTATCCCATCCACCATATTTGTCAACTAAGTTTAATGGTGTTTCATAATGTGAAATAGTAACCATAACCTTCATTCCTAAATCATGACAATATTTGAACATATCATGATAATAATCCAAACCTTTTTGATTAGGGGTTTCTTCCTCACCTGTAGGATAGATTCTTGTCCAGTTAATTGAAGTTCTGAAAATATTGAAATTAGCTTCAGCCATTAATTTTAAATCACTCTTATAAGTGTGATAGAAATCAATTGCTTTATGTGTTGGATAATAATCAGCATCCCTTCTTAAACCACCAAAGAAACCTCTAGCTTTAATATCAGCAGTAGACATTTGCTTACCATCTTCAAGATAAGCTCCTTCACATTGGTTAGCAGCTACAGCACCACCCCATAAAAATCCATCTGGGAAATTCTCTTTAACTTTTTTATTTAAAATTGGCATCTTATTCTCCTTCTTTCTAATATTTTGCAACCACAGTTTTGCCCTTTGTTGCATACCCTTCGGTAGTTAATTCCATTTCTTTTTGGCAGTCTGGAAAAATCATCATTGTTGTTAAATCATAACCTTCTTGTTTAAGTTCATAAGAATCCATCTTAATTATCTTGTCTCCACATTTAACATTTGCACCTGTATCAACGAATTTTTTGAATCCTTTTCCTTTTTTGTTAACGGTATCAATACCAATATGTACTAATATCTCAACACCATCTTTATTCTTCATTCCAAACGCATGCATAGTCGGGAACAACATTGTAATCTCTCCATCGCAAGGAGCAACAATCACGTCATCATCAGGAACAATAGCTACGCCCTTTCCCATCATGCCTGCAGAAAATACTTCATCTTTAACAGTAGCAAGTGGGATTATTTTTCCGCTTGCTACTGAAGCAAATACATTTGGATCAAGAATTTCTTTTTTTAAAGAAAACCCAAACATTTTTACTTAATACTCTTTCCGTCGTACAAGATATAAGTGCAAACAAATGATACAACAAATGATACTGCAACACCGGCTAAAATCGCACCCATTGTCTTTTCAAAAATCACGACACCAAGAATAGAAGAATATCCCATTGCAAATGCTTTTGCTCCCATAAATCCTGCAACAGCACCACCTGCAACACCACCAGCAACCAAACTAATCATAGGTTTCTTTAAACGTAAGTTAACGCCATATAATGCTGGTTCAGAAACACCTGATAACATAGCACCAACACCAGCAGAAATTGCAGTAGTTCTAAATTCTTTATCTTTTGTTTTCAATGCAACTGCCATACAAGAACCAGCTTCAGAAATATTATGTAAAATCCAACCAGGTCTGAAGACATTATCGTAACCTGTTCTAGAGAACAATTCCATCATAGGAGCTACTGGTAGCATATTTACGCCCATCATAACCAAGAATGGTTGAGCTGCAGCAATAATTCCAGGAGCGAAACCACCAACATGAGCTTGTAACCATATAATACCAGCAACAATCCAAGAACCAACAACATTACCAATAGGCCCTAATACTAACACTACAATTGGGAAACCAATCAAGAATACACATAATGGAGCAAATACACTTCTTAATAATCCAGGAATAACCTTATAGAAGAATTTCTCCAAATATGCGCATAGAATAGCTGCAAAAATACCTGGAAGTAATGTACTACCATAAGTAGCTAAATGTACTGGAAGACCCAACATCGTGATTGGTTCTCCAGCTGTCATTATTGCATCAAACGCTGGATAAACCAAAGTCAATGCAATAGCCATAGAGAATGCAGGATTAGACTTTAGCACTTTACTTGTACCATATGCTACTAATACAGGCATGAAATAGAATGGAGCACTAGACATAAAGTTTAGCATTGTGTATGCTGTAGTACTTGCTACAGCAGGGAAGAAGTAATTCAATAAAGATAGAATTACCTTCAACATACCAGCACCATATACAACAGTGATAAATGGTGTTAGTGATTGAGACATGAATGTTATTGCCTTTTCAAAATAGTATTTGAAGTTCTTCTTACCACTATCTTTAACAAGATCTTCATCAAGATTCTCATCAATCGGAGCCTCTGTCTTTACTGAATAATTCTTTTCAAGATTATCAAACACAGGGAATAAATGTTCACCTAAGATAATTTGATATTGTTGATTTCCATACACAACACCTAATACACCAGGCAAATTTTTAATCTTTTCATCATCCGCCTTATTTCTGTCATTTAAATATAGTCTTAAACGTGTTACACAGTGTGTGATTGTTTTAATATTTTCGACACCACCAACATATTCTACTATTTGTTTAGTCAAATCGTCATAATTGATTTTAGCCATTTGTATTTTCCTCTCTTTGCAACTCATGCAATCTTACAATATGAATCATTAAATAAATGCAATCTTCATCAGTACATCTGTATTTGAACTTTTCATTTATATATTCGCTTATCTCACTAATACATTTTTCTACACCCTCATACTTAGTAACCAGTTGGCCAAATATGTTTGTTAGTTCACTACTTCCATTTGAAGTTTGAGAACTCACTATCCTACTTAAGAAAAACTTTAAATGAATGATGTACCTAGAATACGCTAACGAATCTTCATCTATTTGTTTTCCCAGGTGTTTCATCGTAATATCAACTATACGATTTACACCTTCAAGCAATTCCCTAGTTTCGATATTTGTCTTTTCCTGGGAAGCTACAATTAAATGGAACGCAATAGATGTTGCTTCGTCCTTTGAAAGTTCAACATTTAGAGTTTGATTAATATAATTAATAGCGTACTTACCTACTTGATATTCTTCTTTATAAAATCTCTTAATCTCTTCATTAAACAACTTAACCGTATTATTTCCTTCTCTAAATTGTTTAACACTGAAATCAATATGATCAGAAAGACTTACAAGTAAATTAACATTGTATTTTTGTTTTAAAGTACTAGTAGCATAATCAATGATATGCTGAGCTACTTCAACAATTTCGAAAGAAACCTCTTCAAATAATGTTAAATTAAGATTCTTTTGTCTATCCACATAAACATAAGTTTTCATCACTTCATCAGGATAAACAACATCATTCTTACTCTTTTTGAAGCCAAGCCCCTTTCCTATCGCTATCATTTCACGGCCGTTTGAATCTTTAACGATAATAATGTTGTTATTTACAACTTTAAATGTTTTGTACACTTGGTTATCCAACTCTATCATGTTTCCCCTTTCTCAATACAAATTAAAAAGACAAACTAAACAGCCAATCTATTATCTCAAATAGACCTTCGTAGAGTTTGCCTTAATAGCTTAGATTAAGTAACAAATCTTAATTTGTATTTACAATTTAAGTATAATTGAAAGCGATTTCAAATACAAGAACATTTTAGAACTTTTTCATCAAAAAAGAGCATTTTTCAGCTCCAAATGTATAATAATTACTATTAAAATCTCAAAATATAATGCTTATATAAGTACTACCATCATCGACAATATCCAAAAGAATAGCTTAATGATTGTTGTAACAATCTTAAACGCTATGATAAACGGTAACAAGAATAAATAACAGATAATCTTTGTCATAAACATATTATCTAACAAAGTAATTATCTTTATTGCCACCTAAAAGGGGTAAGTTACTTCTTACCCCTTCTCTTAAAGTCTTCCTTAGCTTCATAATTCCATTCTCTATCTAATACACCAGAAGATCTAATAGATGAAATAGCTTTACCAACACAACAGAACTTAATATCAGTGCCTTCTTCATCATTTACATAATTAACAGTAGACTCTTCATCAAAACCATAATCTCTTGCTGTTTCATAAGCATCAATATTAGCTGCTAAAAAGATAAACTCCCAACCATTTTCCTTACACTCTTCTATCATTCTTTTTGTTTCACTTAAAGAATATTTATGAGATGCATTCTCCATACCATCAGTAGTGATAATAAACATTGTCTTATCAGGTATATCTTCTTTTCTAATATATCTATGCACCATCTTAATATGCTTAATACTAGAAGCCACCGTATCAATTAGAGCTGTAGAACCACATGGTACATAATCCTTTTCAGTTAATTCCTTAACATCCCTTAAATTTACCCTATCATGAACAACTCTTTGACTATTAGAGAAACATACAGTAGAAACTAAACACTCACCATCTTCTTTCTTTTGTTTCGCAATAGTAGAATTAAAACCACCTATTGTATCCTTCTCTAACCCACGCATAGAACCACTCTCATCTAAGATAAATACTAACTCGATCATTTCTTTTCCTCCTTTAACTTATCTACATCTAAATAATAAGTTTTATTAAAAGTTAAAGGGTAAACCACGAGTTTACATTAATCATATTTAGATCCAAGATAAGGCAAATCCTCATTAATCAATATTTCATTAATCTTATAAACATCATATATTTCATTCTCTATAAAATACCTAACGATATAATCATGCTTATTACCCTTACTAAAAGAATAACCAGCCTTCTCTATAAAATCATCGGCCTCGTCAATATTCAACCTAAGTCCAATACACAAAGCCAACACATTATTCTTCTTAGGAACCTTGCCTTCATTGTAGATACCATTAAAAGCCTGCTTAGTTAAATTAGCGCCCTTATATACATCAGACTCTATTAAATCCTTCTCTTTTATCAACCTTCTTAAACAATCATTAAAAGACTCATCCTCTACAAAATCCACAAAACTAAACTCTTTATCTAAAACCTCATGTTCTGATAGTGAACTGCCTACTGGCATACTCATAAAGCCAAAGGCTTTTGAAGGAACTCTTGAACGATGAGCTCTAACCTCATTATAAATGCCATTATCCTCTAAATAATTATGAATATCCCTATATAAACTATTAGAAATATCAAAAGCTTCCTTATCATAAACCAACAAATAAACATCCAACTCATTATCATAAATAAAGTTAGTAATCACATTAGTTGCTACTCTTAAAGCATCCTTCTTAGGATATCTAAAAGAACCAGTTGATATTAAAGGAATCGCAATACTCTCTATATTATTATCGACTGCACACCTTAGAACATTCTCATAACACCCTATAAGTAATTCTTCTTCATTATGCTTACCATCAACATATATAGGACCAAATGTATGAATAATATACTTACAATTCTTCATATTAAAAGATGAAGTAATACAAACATCACCCACATTTAAAGAACCATGTCTCTTACACTCTGTATATAATTCCTCGCCTGCTACATCATGAATTCTCTTATCGCTACCACCTAAATGTGTATAAGCATCATCTGTTGGATTCACAACTGCATCAACTTTTACTCTTGTAATATCTTCTCTTATTATTTGAAACGGCATATTTTTATCCTCTTACCAATATAATAACCGATTACACACCCTTTTAAAAAACCCTCAGCAAAGGGCATAAAGATTATAATTCTTCAGTCTTAAAATTGTTGTAGCCTTCATAGTAATAACTATGATCAATACCTTTCATAAAGTTTTCTTTGCTATTAATTTCATTTGTCAAAGCGTTCTTTAGTAACACTTTAATTTCTATATCCTTAATTGGACTGCGCTCCATTGCAAGTAAATAGTCTTCTTTATCCACCTTGCTCCAATCTACAACCTGATTAATTTCTGTTTTTAAAATATGATCAAGCCAAATCCTAGCACTTCTACCATTTCCCTCTCTAAAAGGATGAGCCACATTCATTTCAACATACTTTTCTATTATTTCATCAAATGTAGATTGAGGCATATTATCAATGTTTGATAATGAAACCTCCAAATACATTAATGGCGCAAAACGAAAATTTCCTTTTGCAATATTCACTGAACGCACCTTACCAGCAAAATCATAAATATCGCTAAATAAGTATTCATGAATTTTTTGTAATGTAGAAAACTTCCCAGCTGGTAAAGTATCAAGAATACCACTTTCAAAAAGTTCAAGAGCCTTCTTTTTACTGATACGCTCTTCTTCCCTAGCAAGATCTGCGGGATTTGTTAGTCCTAATTTATTTTCAAGCGCCATAGTTATTCCCCTAACTTTTTATATGCTTCCAGATTTTGTTCTATCAATTTTTTGGAAATTGTCTCAACTTCTTCGTTATCAGCAATTTCAAATTCTTGATTATCAACAGTAGAATCTTCTACACTAGTAATTTCAGAAACTTTAGAAAATTTTTGATTGTTTTCAGTCATACAAATAGCTCCTATTAGTAATAATATTTTACTCAAAATAATAACTTTAAAAAAGAAGTATAAACATCTAATAATATAGATTTTCCTGACCTTCTTAATCCTGCAATAACTTTAATAATACGAATATCCTTAACTAATTGAACCTTGTTTAAATGGTAGCTTCCTTTTATAAGTTTCATAACTCATATCCTCACAATGGTTATATCATTTCGCAAAAATGAAATTAATTCAAAAATGCGAAATGAAATAATAATAAAATATGATGAAAGAAGGCAAATATTCAACGATTTAAGCAATTCATCAACTATTATCCTTAATTAGACGTTAATTTACTCATTTTTTACTCGCAATCATAGCAAAAATACCTCTTATGAAGTAAAAATAGGCTATTTTTACTCGCAATTAGCCATAAAATGACAGTTAGCGAGTAAATTTAGTACGATTTTACTCGCAATAGTGTAAAATATACAGTGTAAGGAGTAATTCAATGGAATATTTATCACTATACAAAGCTGGTTTTATAAATGATATTAACGAAAAAGAACTATATAATAAACGTTTTAATGCACCTAATACAATTCATTTTCCAATAGAAGTTAATGAAAAATCATCTTTTCTATACTTAAATAGCGAATTACTATCATTGCTAGAACAAATACAAATATTAAACACAAGAATTATCAAAAAAAGATTTGAAGCTTCCACCGATTTAATTGACGCATGGGAACTGTATCATTCTCTTACTAGAGAAATAATGATTACCAATGAAATAGAAGGTATTGCTAGTACTAGAAAAGAAATCACTGAGCTTCTAGAAACAAAGAAACCTAAAGAATACAAAAGACTATATGGTCTAGTTAATAAATATAGAGACATCTTATTAAAACCAAAAGAATTTGTTCCAATTACCGATTCTTCTAAATTAAGAGAAGTCTATAACGATATCCTAATCCAAGACATCGAGAAGAATGATCCAAATAACATTCCAGACGGTCTAATCTTTAGAAGAGGCATAGTAAATATTGTTTCTTCAACAAAAACAATTCATAAAGGAATTTATCCTGAAAGTAAAGTAATTGAAGCTGTAGACTCAGCCCTAAAAATTCTTAATGACAATAAATTACCTTGTATCCTAAGAGTAGCCATCTTCCATTATTTCCTTGGATACATTCACCCTTTCTATGATGGCAATGGACGTATATCTCGTTACATATCTAGCTACTATCTATCTCAAACACTAGATCCTATTGTTGCCTTAAGATTATCTATCGCCTGTAAAAACAGACAAAAAGATTATTACGAAGCATTCAAGATTACTAACGACACTAGAAACCTTGGAGACATAACTTACTTTGTATTGCTATTCTTAGATATCTTTAAAGATGGACTAGAAGAATATTTAGATGATTTAACAGATAAAATCGATAGATACAATTATTATCATAATAAAGTATTAGAAATTGACCTAGATAAATCAGATAAATCAATCTTAAACATAATCATAGATTACACATTATTCTATCTAAAAGACGTTGACTTGGCTACATTAGTAGATGTTACTAAATTATCAAAATCAACAGTATCTAAACGTTTAGCAATCTTAGAAGAAAAAGAACTAATAGTAAGAAAAAGAGAAGGACGAAAAACAACATTCACCTTCAACTTAGAAACATACTAGTTTCATAAGCACCTTTATCGTTATTGTATGAAGGTGCTTTTTAGGGTAAATTAATATATGATTTTTATAAAATTTTACCCTAAATTATTGTTTTAGGGTAAATATGTGCTAATATTAGAGTAATAATTTACCCTAAAAGGAGATACTTATGAGCGAAAAAGACAATATACAAACACTACTAAACGAAAAAGCTGACATTCAATCAAGAATCAAAGTGTCTAATTTTGATGGGAGTATTGAAGTAAAAACATTAAATAATGAAAAATATATTTATGTAAGAAAAATGGAAGGTGGCAAACATAAGTCTAACTACATTGATAAATATAGTGATGAATTATATGCCATGGCAGTTAATCAATCTTTAGAAATACGTACCCTAAAGAAAAGATTAAGACAAATAGAAAAAGAATTAGCTAAACTTGGATACAGTGAAATAGAACTAACACCAAGAGTACAACTTAACATCGATTTTGCGCGTGCTAATGTTAAAACCCTAATATATGACCAAGCTGTACTAGAAGGTGTTTCTACCACATTCCCACAAACTGAAACAATACTAGAAAACGGCATTGTCAACGGTGTTAAGGCAAGTGATGTCTTAAAGATCTTAAACCTTAAACATGCTTGGGAATTTATAGTTGATCCTGATGTTGTTGCATCACCATCCAACTATTACTTACTAAGTAATATCGCAAGACTAGTAAACGAAGGTTTCTACCAAAATGGAGGCTCAATTCGTAATGTTCCTGTAAGCATTGGTGGTTCTACCTATATACCACCAATCCCACTAGAATTAAGTGTAAAAGAAGATATAGACAACATTATCCATTCAGACATAGAAGACATTGATAAAGCTATAGAACTAACACTATACTCTATGAAAACCCAAATCTTTATCGATAGCAACAAAAGAGCAGCCATAATTTTCGCAAACCACTTCATGATTTCAAAAGGACTTGGACTATTAGTTGTCCCTGAAAACATCGTAAGCGAATTCAAAAGACTTCTAATAGCTTACTATGAAGGAAAAGATGAAGAATCTATTAAAATATTCTTAAAAGAAAAATGTTGGAGACAATTTTAAAGGCAGTTATAAACTGCCTTTAAAAATTACTCAATGGGTTTCAAATAGAAACCACCATAGAAATCCTCGGTCTTCAACACATTCACGATAACATGAGGATCCTCTTGACGCATCAAGTTAACCATCTCATCAACCTCATAACCACTTACAACAGTATGAAGAAGAGAAATATTCCTACCTGAATAACCACCAACACCATCTACTCTACTTAAACCATGACGATAATTCTTCATCAAACACGCAATAACCTCATCCGGCTTAGAAGTAGTAATCTGCAAAGTAACTCGTGCATAACGATGATAAAAAGTCTCAATTGTCTTAGTAGAAATAAACTGGAACAAAATCGAATAACCAGCATTCTCCCAACCAAACATAGCACCAAAGATAACTAGCATAGTCGCATTAAACACGAAGACATAACTAAAAATTGATTTATTCTTCTTATTACTTACATACAAGGCAATAAAATCAGTACCACCAGTAGACGCATTAGCCTTCAAGGCAATAGTTGTCATGATTCCATACAAAGCACCACCAAAAATAATATTCAACAGCTTATCATCAAAAACCATACCAAAACGTAATACTTTAAGAAAGAAAGAAGCTAAAAATACTTCTAATAACGAAAAGAAAGTAAAACGCTTGCTGATGCTCTTGCTACAAAATATCGCAACTGGAATATTTAAAGCCAACATACCAAGGGAAGTAGAAAAAATAAACCCAAAGAAAGTACTTGTAATCTTCTCAATGAAAATCGCAACACCAGTAAAACCTGAGCTCAACAAATTTAACGGCCTCATAAAAATTTGAATAATCGAAGCCTGCATAAACGCAGCCAACAACACTGCCAAAAAAGTAACTAAATTTCTAAACGATTTATGAGTATTAAGCTCTTTTAAATTCATATACTATTCACAATCTTTCTAACCAATTCTTCATCAACAACATCATAATCATTTTGATGAGGCTCACTCGCAAAACAATAATTCACAAACTTACCACTTGTTGTTGAATCATTTCTCCAACCCTTACAAGAAGAATGAACCTGACTAATGCCAGTCTTATCCATCATCTCTTTTGCATTAGTCGCATTCATACCACTACCCGCAAGAATCTCAATCCTATCGCCATACTCTTGTTGTAGGTGTTTAATCATATCAATACCATCCATTGCCTTAGGCATCAAACCACTAGTCAAAACACGATCAACACCCAAATCAATCAAGATATTCATGGCTTTATCTGCATCAATCACACAATCAAATGCACGATGGAAAACAACTTCTTT
>OIZO01000880.1_pt1 | contig 17852 bp, 17 predicted proteins | sample 1588551 | NCBI WGS metagenome assembly OIZO01 (sample SAMN03283271) | human gut metagenome | biome: human-associated habitat; material: feces | host: Homo sapiens | place: Peru | collected 2012 | reverse complement strand
GCAGCAGAGCGCAGGGAATATCCTGCAGAAAATCACGCTTCAGCTCCTCGTATACCCTTTCAGCGCTATGCACATCAAGAACATCCGATTCCTCAATCAGCGGGCAGACAACGTAAGCCTGCCTTCCAGCCTGCACCTGACGCACCAGGCCGGCATAAACCTCGCGGCGGCGCTCATCCGTATAGCACAGCGTCCGCACCGGCTTGCGCTGCGGCGGGCGCCCCTTCATTACGGAAATATCCAAATCGCCGTAGACAGTGAGTGCCAGAGTACGTGGAATCGGCGTTGCCGTCATTACCAGTACATCGGGAGCATTAGCCGATTTATTGGACAGGCGTGCACGCTGCTCTACGCCGAAGCGGTGCTGCTCGTCCGTCACCGTCAGCGATAAATTAGCAAAGCGCACGTCCTCCTCCAGCAAAGCATGCGTACCCACAACCACGTCAACAAGACCAAGCTCCAGATTCAGCAGCAGCTCACGCCTTGCCTTGGCACGCATACCGCCGGTCAGCAAAGCAATACGCACACCGTAAGGCTGCAGATACTGCTCCAGCGTTTCAAAATGCTGTGCTGCCAAAATTTCCGTCGGCACCATAATGCAGCCCTGATAACCGTTTTCCACCGCCTTAGCCAACGCCAACGCACTGATAACCGTCTTGCCACTGCCTACATCGCCCTGCAGAATGCGGTGCATAGGCTTCTTATCCTGCATATCCAGCGAAATCTCACGCCACGCCTGCTGCTGTGCCGCCGTCAGCTCAAAGGGCAGTCCCTGCATTACGTCTTTAACAAGCGCACCGTCTGCAGCATGCTTAATACCCTCTCTGTTATCATGGCTCTGTTGGCGATAGTAAAGCAGACCACACTGCAGCAAAAACAGTTCCTCAAAAACAAAGCGCTGCTTGGCACGTCGCAACGCTTCCCAGCTTTCCGGAAAGTGAATATTTTTCAGCGCCGTATAGCGGTCGGGCAAATTACATTGGCTCACAACCTTCGCCGGCAAACTTTCCGGCAAATCCTTTGCTGCCAGTCGCAAGGCCTCGCTTACCCAGGTACGCAGGTTCTTCTGTGTCAGATTACCGCTCAAAGCATACACCGGTACAATACCCGGCGTTTTGCCCTCGTCCTGCTCCAAAGGCTGCACGTCAACCTCACTGACGGACTTCGTAGTGCGCCCCTGCCTTACGCGGCCTGTAATCTGCAGCATTGTATCTGGCTTCAGCTTCTGCGCCTTATAGCGCTGCCCGCCGAAAAAGTACAGCGTAGCATAGCCTGTTTCATCACGCACCGTCACGGACGTATAGCTGCGGCGGCTGGCACCGTAGCCGTTTTTCACCTGATAAACCGTCGCTTTAAAAATCTGCTTACTGTTGTCTACCTCCAGCTCCTTAATCGTTTTGAGCTTGGCATAATCAAGATAAGCACCCTGACGCGGGTAAAATTCCAGCAAATCACCCACGCTGAAAATATTAAGAGCAGCCAGCTCAGCTGCCTTTTTTACACCTACACCTTTTAGTGTTGTTACAGGTTCTTTCCACCACATTTATAAAAATACCCTCTTTATCTTAAAATTCCCTTGATTTTCTGCGCTCTTTATGGTATGATACTCATGTTAAATTTGAATGTGCCTTATGTCTTATCACGTTTAAGGAGGTGGGAAACAATGGCATCTATCTGCGAAATCTGCGGTAAAGGAAAACTCGCTGGCAACAACGTCAGCCACTCCAATAGACACACCAAACGTGCTTGGAACCCGAATATTCAACAAGTAAGAGCAGTTGTTGAAGGTTCTGTTAAACGCTTGAACGTTTGCACCCGTTGCCTGCGTTCCGGTAAAGTTAACCGCGCAATCTAATCCGTTCGGATTTAAAAAGAAGCCAAATACCAATCGGTATTTGGTTTCTTTTTTTGTGCTTATTTTACTTTGCAGCCGCACTCGGGGCAGAACTTAACCAAAGAGCTGATTTTTGCGGAGCAGTTCGGGCACAAAATAAAGGCACGGTATTCTGTGAGCTTCTTTTCGAACAGCTCATAGAACTGGTTAACCTCTTTGTCCTCGCGCTTCCAGTTATAAATCTGCAGACGCTCCTTAGTGGAGTCCATGATAACCTGTACGGTTTCCTCATCCAAAGACTGCATAGCCAGCTGCATAATTTTTTTCTTGTTATGGAAGTGCAGCTGATGTGCAGCATCATCCTGCTCATCAATAGTTACACCCATCTCATTGACGCATAGCAAGGCAATATTCCAGGCTACATCAATATCAACTTCATAAAGACGGTTATCAAAGCAACCGCCGGCACCATCTATTCTCATAGCTACCTCCTGCCAGATGTTTTTTCTTAATTATAGCACAAGCGCATATTTGCTGTAAAACAAATCGTTCGTGCTGCGGCATTATTTGTTCAGCGCCGCCGCCATTTCACGCACAGTTTTATGCAGCAGCGGATGTACCAGCTCCGGTGCAATATCCAAAAGCGGCAGCAGCACAAAATCCCTGTTCTGCATATCGGGATGCGGCAGCGTAAGCTCCGGTGTCTGCATCACAACATTTTCGTAAAGCAGCAAATCAAGATCAATATTGCGCTCGCCCCAATGACGCAGGCGCACACGCCCCATCGCCAGCTCCGTTGCCAAAAGTGTACGCAAAAGCGCCACAGGCTCCAGATTAGTGCGCACCCTGCACACAGCATTCAAAAACTGCGGCTGGTCCGTCACACCGTAAGGCTCCGTAGCAAAATAGCCCGAAACCTGCAGTACCTCCACGCCCTGCTGCATCAGCAGCATCAGCGCGCTCTGTAAATTCTTTTTCTTATCGCCCAGGTTACTGCCCAAGGCAACATATGCAATAGCCATATCCGACTCCTGTTCTTTTGATGTGATGATGGTAGACGCAGCAATTATCTATCGCGTTACAGCGAAAAATTTCTTAACGGCAATTTCGTGCGGAACAAAGACGAAATTGCAATAAACTCGCGCTATGCGTAGTATTTTTCTACACAAGTCAGCTTAGCGCTCAAACAGTATTGCAATTTCTTTTGTTCCAAGCACTTATTGCCTAAAATTTTTATGCTTCCACCGCGATAAATAATTGCTTATGTCACTATTCCGTCGCAGCGTGACAGATAATTGCTACGCAAAATTACTCCGCACTGCCGCGCAAAATAGCCTCCAGTGTGCGAATCGCCCGCACGTTCTCCTCAACATCATGCACGCGCACCATCTGCGCCCCCGCGTAAATCGCCTGCAGGCTCGTCGCAATCGTCCCCTCCAAGCGCTGCTCCGCCGGCACACCGCCCAGCACAGCACCAAGCGTACTCTTACGCGAAGCCGCCAGCAGCACAGGATAGCCAAAGCTCGTCAAAGCCTTCAAATCACGCATCAACAGCAAATTCTGCTCCACATTCTTGGCAAAGCCGATACCGGGATCCAGAATAATCTTATCAGCACTCACACCGCGCTCACGCAAAAGCTGTGCCCTCTGCGCCAGATAAACGGCAACCTCCTGCACAACATCCTTGTACTCGCAGTTCTGCTGCATATTCTTCGGCGTACCACGCATATGCATAAGAATAATCGGCGCCTTCGTAGCCACAACCACATCCACCATGCGCGGGTCAGCCTCCATCGCGCTGATATCGTTAATAATATCAGCACCGGCAGCAATAGCAACCTCCGCCGTATCCGCACGATAGGTATCAATAGAAATAACAGCATCGGGATAAGCCTTGCGCAAAGCAGTAATTGCAGGAAGCACGCGGCGGCGCTCCTCCTCCCCATCAACGCTGTCGCTGCCCGGACGGGTAGACTCACCGCCGATATCAAGCACACCGGCACCTGCAGCAAGCATTCTGCCGGCACGTGCCACCAGCTCCTCCATAGCAGGAACACGGCTGCCCTCATAAAAGGAATCCGGCGTAACGTTCAAAATGCCCATCACGCACATCTTCTCATAGGTCAGCACGCGGCCGTCAGCCAGAGTAGTGCACAGCTTTTGCGGCGTCAGCACCATTTCCAGATCAATAGCAGCCTGAGGAATACCAAAATAAGGCATCTGCGCCATTTTCTTCAGCAGTACCTTATAATGCTTCAGCGTACCCAAAAGCAAAATATCAACATACTTTGCAGCGCAGGTAACAGCACCGACGGGCGTTACAGCGTCGCCGCCCACTGCCAGCATCTCCTGCTTGATAATATTCGCTGCCGGAGTACGCACACCCAGCAGCTTGAACGGAATAATCTCCGCCTTATGCGCAAAAATAGGCAGACTGTCGGCATGAGCGCCGATGCTTGCCAGCGCTGCCTCCAAGCCTTCACGGTTAACCTTTAATAACATTCATTCTCACCTTTTTCCACAACAGCAAAGGCGTTATGATTATGGATGCTTTCCATGCTCTCCACCTCTGCACGATACCAGATAATGCGCTTATCCGCCTCCAGACGCAAAGCAACCTCACGCACGGCATCCTCTACAAAACGCGGATTCTCATAAGCATGCTCCGTAACGTATTTTTCGTCAGGACGCTTCAAAAGGCCATACAGTGGCGTGCTTGCGGAAGCCTCGGCATATTCCACCAGCTCCTCCAGCCATACCATTTCCTGCGCCTCAACCTCCAGCTTTGCCCAGGCACGCTGGTTATGCGCACCGTATTCGCTGATTTCCTTGGAGCAGGGGCACAGCGTCTGCACAGGCACAACAGCTGTAATGCGCCAACGCAGCTTCTCGCCCTTCTCGGCCTTGTACACGCAATCGATATCCATCGGCGCTTCCATGCCGCTTACAGGAGCCTTCTTCGTCACAAAATACGGGAACTTCAGCTCGATAAAAGCTCTTTCAGCCTGCAGATGCTGCTTCAGTTGGTCCAAAATAGCCTCCACATCAGCGAGGCCCACAGGGCCGAGAGTGCGCAGACACTCCACAAAACGGCTCATGTGCGTACCGCGCATATCATGCGGCAAATCAACCGCCAGTGTTACCTCTGCTACGCTGTGCTGCGTACCACGCGCTTTATCGCGCAGCTCAATCGGCCAACGCAGGCCCTTTATTCCCACATGCTTCAAAGGAATATTGCGTAAATCCTTTTCGCTTTGTACATCCTTCACGTCATTCACCTCTGTACACGCAGCCACTGGTGCGAGTTTCCCAAACTTCTACTTCATATAAATGGTAATGGTCGCTCTTAAGCAGCTCAACCAGCTTATTCCAAACCCAGACACTGATATTTTCCGCAGAAGGCACCGGCAGAATATCATTCAGGCAGGCGTGGTCCAGATGTGCCAGCACCTCTTCCTTCACCAGATTCTTCAGCTTGATAAAATCAATAACCATACCCTCGTGGTCGGGAGTGCCCTCCACCTTTACCACCAGCTTATAGGTATGACCGTGCAAATGCTCGCACTTGCCGTTATACGCAGGCAGGTAATGCGCAGCGTCAAAATCAAATTCCTTAATAATTATCATTTATATTCTCCTCCATAAAGGGTTAAATCAGCAAAACCGTTCTGGCGCAGAGCCTCATAAGCCACAATCGCCACGGAATTGGACAAATTCAAAGAGCGTGCATCCTCAATCATCGGAATACGGATGCAGCTTTCGGGATATTCGTGCAGCAAGGTTTCCGGCAGACCGGCAGTTTCCTTGCCGAAAATCAGCAGGCTGTCCTGAGCATACTGCACATCGGCATAAGAGCTGTGTGCTTTCGTCGTCAGGAAATACTTGGGGTTATCCTTATATTTTTCCAGCACCTCGTAAACACTGTCATAATAATGGATATCAACAAGATGCCAATAATCCAGACCTGCACGCTTCAAATATTTATCCTCCACGGAAAAACCAAGCGGGCGAACCAAATGCAGGTGGCAGCCGGTTGCTGCGCACAGACGTGCAATATTACCGGTATTGCCGGGAATTTCCGGTTCAACTAAAACTATATGCATTTTACTGAATGCCTCCTCAGCTGACTGCTGCGCAGTCGTTAATTTATTTTTTCTCCTGCAGTATTTCAGAAACTCTCTGCTTCATACTGCGTTTCTTTTTATTCTTTTCCTTAACCGGTTCAGCCGGTGCCGGCTTAATCTCCGGCTCAACAGGCTGCTGTGCCAGGATTTTCTGATAAGTCGCCATTATTTTTTCGCAATACAGCGAGCCCATCGCCCAGGTACCGTTCAGACCGTACCAGGTGTTGACAACACCGCGCTCTAGGCGGATATTATGCGCCAGATCATAGCGCGGATCAACAATATCCGTTGATGGGCGCTTCGTCTGCGTATAAGCCAGCAGATGCTGGATATGCGCACGTACTCCCAGCTGCGGCGTAGCAAAGGACGCACCGCGCACACCGCCGCCGATAGTACCGAGACCACAGAAATTATTCTGATGATGCAATACATCACCGCCATAGCGGTAAGCGCCTGTTTCCACCAATGATTGTGCCAGGGCAAGATCGGGGCGCACGTTTTCACGCTTGGCCTCCTGCCAGTACAGCTCCACCAGCTCCTCTACCGGGCAGGCCAGCTTCACAGCCGGGTTAGCCGCCAAAATATAGGCAATAGCCTGCGCCTTGCTGGCAATCGCCTCACCGTAAATAGCGATATTACGATAATCATCCGGCAGCTGAGTACCGGAAAAATAGAATTTGCCATCCTTCTCCTGCAGCAGCGACGGACGCGGAGCGGCAGGAACCTTTATCGTACCGGCAGGCGGTTTAGCCACCGGTTTGGTAGATACAACGATTTTATCCTTCTCCTGAGTTATCTGAACAGCGCGCTGCTTTTTGTTCAGCAGCTTCTTATCCTTTTTATCAGCGATAATCGTCTGCTTAGAGGCCGGTGCTTCATCAGCGACCTCGCGCACAGTTGCCGCACACACGCCGGCGTACAGCGACAGGCCCAGCAGAACACACGCAAAAGTAATTTTTTTATATTTCATAGCGCATTACTCCTATATATATCACGCTATCAATTTTACCGCACATAAGGCAAAATTGTAAAGTTTTTCCCACCCCTGCAGTGAGGAATTCACAAAAAAGTAGATTTAAGCTATAATATTTATAAGATTACAGCTAAGCGCTGCTAATAATTTTTACAGTAAACAGCTATCTGCCTGACAAATTAAGGAGGGAAAATTATGACCGCAAAATTCCATTTCATCAACCACGCCTGCTTTATGCTGGAAAAAAATAATTCCGCTATTATCTTCGACCCGTATCTGGACGATAATCCGGAAGGACTCACCGCCAAAGACATTAAGGCTGATTATATTTTCGTCAGCCACGGTCACTTCGACCATTTGGGCAGCGCCTTTGAAATCGCTAAAAATTGTGACGCTACCATCATCTCCACTGCCGAAATCTGCGGTCTGGCGCAGGATGCCGGCTGCAAAGCACACGCTATGCATCTTGGTGGCACCTTTAAGTTTCCCTTCGGCAAGGTACGCTTGACACTGGCCTTCCACGGCAGCGGCGTTCCCGGCGGTCACGCCTGCGGCATCGTTATCGATTTTTACGGCACTAAGCTGTACTTCGCCGGTGACACCGCACTCTTCAGCGATATGCAGCTGCTGCCCAAGCTCGATGCCTTTGAATACGCAGTGCTTCCTATCGGCGGCAACTTCACTATGGACCCCAATGATGCACTTATCGCCTGCAAGCTGCTGCAGGCAAAATACGTTATCCCCGTACATTACAACACCTGGCCGCCCATCGCTCAGGATGTGGAAGCCTTCAAGGCAGCTGTTGAGGACGAAACAGACAGCAAGGTGCTTGTTGTGAAACCCGGTAATACTATTGATATCGACTAAAAATTAAAACTTCAAAAACTTACGCCACGAAGCGTTCTTATTCACGTCGCAGTTGCCGCAATTGTTGCACTGCGACGTTGTTTTTTCACCAAAATATTCCAGCAGCACCTTGCGCAGGCACATGGACGTATTGCAGTAGTTGGTCATTTTGCTCAGCAGCTGCAGCTCGTGCTCCTTCCAGGTCAGATCCGGCTGATCGTGCCCGATAAGATAGGTATTGACCGCAATATCCGCCTTATCGTAAAGCAGCAGACATTCCGCAGGCAGGCCGTCACGCCCTGCGCGTCCTGCCTCCTGATAGTAGCTTTCGATATCCTTGGGCATATTATAATGCACCACAAAGCGTACATCCGGCTTATCAATGCCCATACCGAAGGCATTGGTTGCCACAATCAGCGGCACGCTGCCGCCAACGAAGGCATTCTGATTCTCACGCCGCTCCTCCGGCGTAAGGCCCGCATGATAGCGCAAGGCACTGAAGCCCTGGCGCCGCAAAAGCTGCGTCACGCTTTCCACCTTGTTGCGCGTAGCACAGTAAACTACGCCGCAATCCTTTTTATGCTTACGCATAAACTCCAGCAGCGAGCGCTCCTTGTCCTGCGTGCGCTGCACGGCAAAATGCAGATTAGGCCTGTCAAAGCCCGTCACCACAATTTTTGCCTCCGGAATGCCCAGGCGTTTGATAATATCAAGGCGCACATCCGGTGTGGCCGTAGCAGTAAAGGCTGCCACCAGGGGCTTTGCGGGCAAGGCCTGAATAAAATCAGGGATATTATAATATTCCTTGCGGAAGCTGTGTCCCCACTGCGATACGCAGTGTGCCTCATCTACCGCCACCATCGTAATATAAGCCTGGCGGGCGAAATCAATAAACTGCTGGTTGACCAAGCGTTCCGGTGCCACATACAAAAACTTGCACTGCTTGTTGAGCGCGGCATGCAGCACCCTGCCGTATTCGTTGCTGCTCATGCTGCTGTCCAGATAAGCTGCCGGAATACCGCGGGCCGTCAGCGACTCTGCCTGATCCTTCATCAGTGATATCAGCGGCGAGATAACCAGCGTCACGCCCTTCAGCAGCAGTGAAGGCAGCTGAAAGCAGATACTCTTGCCTGCACCCGTAGGCAGCACTGCCAGCACAGGCTGTCCGTGTAATATTTCACTTATAATTTCTTCCTGCCCTGTGCGGAAGCTGCTGTAGCCATAAAAATGCTGCAGCGCGCGGTGCAGAAAGTCACTGTCTATAGTACGTGTCATAAAGCTCCCTTGCTTCGAATAGTTTATATTGTAAAAAGTATAGCATATAAGCACTTTTATGTAAAATAACTTTCGTTTTTTCTATGATCAGCTATTGACATACTCCCACCACTTAATACCTACGGTATTTAAAGTGGGGGATTCTAGGATACAAACGAGCCATGCCATTCCTGCAAGCAGGATATAGGTCTTACTGATTCTCTCCTACTGGATGATGTCCCACCCAGATGTTATTTACTACAGATATTTCAATCCCTCATTAAGGATATTGATTGCAGCATTTCTATCACGCTGATGCATTGCTCCGCAACTGCATTGCCATTTTCTGATTCGCAAATCTTTCATCTGATGATTTTGCTGACCACAGCATGAGCACAACTGACTTGATGGAAAAAATCTATCTACTTTAATTATAGTTGTCCCTGTCTGATGTGCTACATATTCCAGCTTTTGCAAAAATTCTGCGAATCCAAGATCAGATATTTTTCTGCCATACAGCTTCTGCATACTTTTTAGATTCAAATCCTCCATACATATTACAGCGTATTCTCCACAGAGTTTATTGGCCAGCTTCCAATGGAAATCATTTCTCTGATTGGCTGTTTTCTTATACAGCCTACAAAGGTCATTCTTCATACGTTTCTTGTTGGCTGACCCCTGCTTCTTTCTGGCAAATCTTCTGTTTGCCTTGGCTATGGCACTGCTGTTACGCTTGAAAAACAAGGGAGATTCTATATCCTGCCTATCAGATGCTGTAAGAAAGGTTTTCAAGCCAAAGTCAAAGCCGACGCTTTTACCTGTTCTGGCTAAGACCGTGTTCTCATCTTGCTTACAAACGAAATAGATATAGATATCCCCCAGGCTATCTCTCTTGACTGTAACAGTACAGATTTTGCCTTCTATTTCACGGGATTTAAAAAACCGGTATTTCTGTTTTTGTATTATTATGGAATTATCCTGGCTAGTATACTTGTAGCCAGCTTGCTTCAAGGTAAAGGATTTGTACTTTCTGATTTTTTTGAAACATGGAGGGGCAGTTTTAATATTATGTTTCAAATTACGAAAAAACAGAGCATACGCCCTGCTTATTCTCTCACTTATGTCCTGAATAGCCTGTGAACCAACCAAATTCCAATGGCTGTATTTAGTAATTTTCTTCAGCTTTGTCAAATGCTTTGACAGGGAAAAGGCCCTCAGGTTTTTCTTGAAAAGTCTGTAATATCGCCGATGCAAGGCTATACAGTGATTGTATATACTTCCAGCAATATTAATCTGTCTGTGCAGTTTCTTGTTTCTTTTTGAACTATATAGCTTGAATTTATATGTCTTCACTGTATCACCTCCACAGTCTAATTATAGCATACATACCATTTGTTCACCATCAATTGCTTACGCAAATTCGGCGAACCGCCATTCATCAGCTAATAAAAAACAGGTACAGCCTAAGCTGTACCTGAATTTGTTACTTCAAGCGTCTAATTAGTGTTTACGTGCGTTGAAGCATTCGCGGCAGTAAACCGGACGATCGCTGGGTTTGAACGGTACCATGGTCTCTTTGCCACATTCAGCGCAAACTGCGGGGAACATTTCGCGTTGCGGACGGTCATTTTGTACGCCCATGCGTTGTTTGCGTGCTTGACGGCAAGCCGGGCAGCGGCGCGGTTCGTTAGTAAAGCCTTTTTCTTCGTAGAACTCTTGCTCGGAAGCAGTGAATACGAATTCGTTGCCGCACTCGCAGCAGGTTAAAGTCTTGTCTTCTTTCATTGTTTAATCACTCCTAATCATAGATAGAACATACCCCAAAGAACGCATTAAGATGTTTACCTTGGCTTCCCCATGTCATCTATGATAGAAGAAGTTAGGAACTTAAACGGACCACTGAGATACACCACTTACAGTATATAGTAAGCGCCTGTAAAAGTCAATCTTAGTTTATCAAAAATGCGTAAATTCTTTAATAAGAAACTTTTCATTTCTTAATATATGCCAAAATCCGCTTGTTAATGGCGCTCACCAGAAAAGCTTACGTGTAAAATAATGCTGCAGCACCGGTAAGTTTACAACAAAAATTATGGTTCTTAAAATTGGTCAAGCGCTACAACTCTGTCGCACAGCTTCCTCACCAGATCTCTGTCATGACTGATCAGAATCAGCGCCAGATTATGTGCACGGACGAATTCGATGACGGTTTTCCAGATCCGGGCCTGGGTGTAGGCGTCAAACATGGTAGTCATTTCATCAGCAATTAAAAACCTGGTATGCGGGTTCAGGACGCGGGAAATGGAAAAACGCTGCAGCTCGCCGCCGGAAAGCTCTTTCGGGAAGCGTTCCATCCACTCGTCCTTCAGCCCCATGCTCTGCTGAATTTTGTTGTCTACCGGAAAGGACTCATTGAGGATTTTATCCATGGTCCACTTAAAATCCACTGCCTTCTCCGGATGCTGAAAGACCAGTTGTACCGGGTTATAGGCTGAGCCGACCTTAAAGGGTTTTCCGTCAATAAGAATCTCTCCTGTCAGGGGCTTCAGATAGCCTGCCAGCAGTTTGCACAGCGTACTCTTGCCAAAGCCACTATGGGCGGTCAGCCCCACAATTTCGCCGCTTTTAATACTGAAATTGAGCCCCTGGAAAATGGGCCTGGCCTTGGTATAACCAAAGGTAAGATTCTTAGCTTCGAGGGTATGTATCTGTCCGTCTTCTGCCGCCACCTGGGCGATTTCGGTAAACTTATGGCAGGGCAGGCTTTCGAACAGCAGCTTGGCGTAGGGAGGCAGGTTCTCGAAGTCGGAGGTGTTGGCAAATTCCTCCCGGGTAACCTGGCACACACTCTTGCCATCCTTAAAGAACACGATTTTGTCAGCGATTGCCTGCGCCACGAACAGGTCATGGGTAATAACCAGAAGCGAGGCTCCGTTTTCCTTCAGTTGAAGCATATGACCGATAGCCTCATCTACCAGTTCCTCATCCAGGCCGGGAGTTGGCTCGTCGGCAATGATAAGCGCGGGCCTTTGCACTACTGCGCAGGCGATGAGGATACGTCTCGCCATGCCGCCGGAAAGTTCAAAGGGATACATGTCAGCTACTTCCGAAGCAAGGCTGTAGCGGGCCAGTATTTTCTGCATCTCTTCCTCGGGATCGCCTTCCCGGACCAGTTCCCTGATCTGGTTGCCTACGGTCATAAGCGGATCAAGGTAATCGATGGATTGAGGGATAATAACGATCTCTCCCTTTCGAAGAGACCTGCGTACCTGGTCAGTAAAGGGTGTCCCTTTATATAACAGTTCGCCGTTTATTCTGCAGTTACCGGGCAGCATACCCATTATGGCATGGGCTACCAGGCTTTTGCCGGAGCCGCTCTGACCGACTACCGCCGTGATGGTGTTCTCCTCCAGGGAAAGACTCAGATCTTCAATAGGGGCAGAATAGTTTTTTTTGAAGAAGGTTTCGTATTTGCTGAAAGAAACGGAAAGATGATTGATTTTCAAAATTTCAGACATGCTGCTTCCCTCCTAATTACGAGACGTTTCGGGGCTGAGGATTTTATTCAGCCCGTCGCTAATGGATTCAAAACACATTACCATGATTAGGAGAGCTGCGCCGGGGAAAAACACCAGCCACCACATACCGGTTGCAATGTAATCAACGGATTCGCTCAGAATAACTCCGATGGCAGGATGCAGGGGAGAGAGGCCGAAGCCTAAAAAAGTTATGGCTGCCTCATGCAGAATTACGTGGGGGAAGAGTAGGATGAAGCGGACAATGATCTGCGGAAGCAAATGCAGAAGCATATGATAACGAGCGATATAGAAATTGCTCTTGCCCAGATTTTTGGACTGCTTGATATAATGCTCCTCCCGCAACTGAAGAATCTCCGCCCTCAGGATACGGGTCAAGGAAGTCCAGTGGGTGGTGGCTACCGCAGTAACTACGCCGACCTCTCCGCCGCCCAAGGCAGCGGAGATTACAACCATGATGACGATATGGGGAACGCCCAGGCAGGTATCAGTGGCGATGCCGATGATATGATCAAAGCCGCTCCAGAGGGAGGCGCTGATGACCGCCAGACACAAGGCGATAAAGATAGAGAGGATTGCCGCTAAAAGACCAACCCTCAGGCTCCCCCCCAGTCCCTTCATAGTCCTGAGAAACATATCACGCCCAATCCAATCCACGCCAAAGGGATGCGCCAGGCTTGGACCCTGACCGGCTATATCCAGGTTCATCGTGATGGACTTTACATCAATGGTCAGGTTAGCCGTGATGATAATTATTAAAATAACAGTTCCCGCCAGCATGGAAAGCACTATAGATTTATGGTTGTTCCAATCCTTAAAGAAACTCATCTTACGCCTCCTTAATACGTGGGTCAATAACTACGTAAAGAATATCGGCAATAAGATTGCCAACGAAAATCCATACCGCGCTGATGAGGACGATGCCTAAAAGCAGGGCTATATCCCCCTTTAGGGCAGCCTCTTGCACCAGGCCGGCCAGCCCGGGGTAGGAAAAAATCTGCTCAATGAAAACCGCGCCGCCGAAAAGCTCGCTGAAGGCCAGGAACTGCAGGGTAATGGCCGGCAGAAGGATGTTTCTCAGACCGTGCTTCAGCACGATGTCCTTCATAGTCTTTCCGTTAGCTTTTGCAAAGAGGATAAAATCACTTTGCAACACCTCGATAAGCTTAATGCGGGTATGCATGGTAATATCTGCCAGGCTTACCAGGCTGAGGGTGATGCCCGGTAAAATCATATGGTGGACGCGTGTCAGAATGCTTACGGAATTGCCGGCCTCACCGATTGGAATAGTCAAGCCGATAGGGAACCAGCGTAAATAACCCGCAAAGAACATAAGGAATAAAAGGCCAAGCCAGAACTTGGGACTGGAGGCCAGCACCATACAATAAAGCCTGATGATGCGGTCAATCCAGTTTCCCTCGTTAACAGCTGCCAGAATTCCCAGCCCCAGTCCCAGGATCCCCGAAAGGCACCAGGCGATGGCCATAAGGAAAAAGGTAGCCTTAAACCGTTCCGCTATCATTTCCGATACGGTTCTGTCGTAAATGGTGGAATGGCCGAAATCACCCTGCAGCATATTAACCGCCCACTTTTTATAGCGTTCTGCAGGAGGTTTGTCCAGATCCAGGCTTTCGATGACCTTTTGCCTCTGCTCCGGGCTCATAATGGTAACAGCACTGCCTAAATGAGCCTGCAGGGCATCCACAGGGGAGTTTACGACAATGCCAAACGAGCTCAGCACCAACAGAACGAGCATGCGTATAAACCGCTTGGCAATAAAGATTACATCATTATTCATTCCAGTCCCACTCCTCAATATTTCTAGCTACGCACCAACCCATGCTGCCGGGTTGCAGCTTCTGCTGCTTGCCCATGGAGAAGCCTTTCTTAGCTTGGTACATATAGTTCTTGTTAACCAGCCAGATAGCGGAGGCTTCGCCTTTTACGCTGAAACCGGTCTTGCCGTCCCACTGAGCCTTTTTCCAGTTTTCATTAGCAACTTTTTCGTTAGGAGCGTGCATTGCTTTTTCGATATAGCTGTCTACAGTCTTGTTTTGCAGGTAAGAAAGGTTATAGAAGCCTTTGCCGGAATTGGGACCATAATAAATATAGTAGACATTCATGGGATCTAAAGAACCGAAGTTAATGAGCCAGGGAGTTTCGCAGCTTCTGGCAGTGCATTCTTCGGCGCTCTTTGGACTGAGAATGATGTTTACACCGAACTTCTTACTTTGATCAGCCAGTAGTATGCCGATGTTTTGCAGCATCTTGTCCTTGGCATCAACCAGCAGTTCTATATCTGCCTCCTGACCGTCTTTATCAACGATGCCGTTGCCGTTAGTGTCTTTCCAACCGGCGTCTGCCAGCAGCTTTTTAGCAGCTTCGATATCGTTATCTTTATATGCGGTTTCCGGATTGTAGTAGGGAACTTCGGGATCCGCCAGCTCATAGGCAGGAGCACCGTGGCCATACATGAGGTTTTTAACGATGGCACTGCGGTTAATACCTAAGTTCAGAGCTTTTCTGACAGCCACGTCACTGGTTACTTTGTTGCCGGTGGGGCGTTTGTCTGCACTCTTGACCGCGCCGGGTTTATTAACGGGAAGCATCATCATGAATTTGCCGACGCTCTTATAGTCGGTCATGGTGGTTCCCGGCACAGGGGAGTTGGTATAGTTATAGGGGGTATCATACAAATCTACGTTACCGGCTTTGGCAGCCTGGTAAGCAGCTTCGCCGTTTACGAAAAGGAAGGTGATTTTTTTCAGCTTGGGCTTGCCTTTGAAGTAGTATTCGTTAGCTTCAACAACCATCTGTTGTCCCTTGTCCCATTTGACCATTTTGTACGGGCCGGAGCCGATAGGCATCTGACCGTAGCCTTCCTTATAGGCGTGCTTGGGCACTATGGGCAGGCGGGCGATGGTATAAAGGAAAAGGGAGTTGGGCTGCTTCATATGGAAGACAACTTCTTTGGCGTTTTTAACTTCGATGTTCTGAATATCGCCTAAATTGCCGACGCGAGGGTTTTTAGCCGCAGTTTCGAAAGAGAACTTTACATCTTCGGCAGTGAGCGGTTGTCCGTCGGAGCATTTTATGTCTTTGAGCGTAAAGGTATAGGTGAGACCGTCCTCGGAAATCTTATAGTCCTGGGCGACTTCTTTTTCGAATGTCAGATCCTCGTTGAGTTTTAAGAGATTGCTGTGAAAAATACTGATACCGTCTGGGTTAGCAAAGCCTTTCATGGGGTCGAATCCCATGCGCGGTTCACTTCTGGTGCCGAGATATACTACCGCAGAATCCTTTTTAACAGTGGTTTTGGGTTTGCTTTGATCATTGCCTCCGCAACCTGTCAGGCTGAGGGTGATGAGCGCTGCCATAGCGCCTGCTAAGAGTTTTTTCATTACAATCCTCCTTTTAATAAAAAAAAAGACACTCCTACCTTGGGTTAAGGTGAGAGTGTGTGAGTGTTAGTCTATGTATGCAATCTATGAGCATACATAGACTTTATGTTAACTATAGCACAATCAACATTGCACTTTATGCTGCGCAGAATTTGCATGACAGTAAAAGTAGTCAAAAATTAGCGATTTTTCACTTTGCAAACCGGCGATAGTATTTCATCGCCAAGAATGAAGAAAATTGAAGTTTTTCTGAAACCTTGTCCTTGATTAGGTCAATACCCCAACACTTATTATAGAACCAAGCGGGTTGTTTTGTGTATAATGTTCATGAAGCATAATTTGTTGGATCTCCTTTGTAGAAATTTATTGTTTTGATCGATGATATTTTACTACATTTCCGGCATTTTATGCTTTATTTTTTTGTCTAAAATACAAAATAAGTGCCAGAAACCTTGTCCTTGATTAGGTCAAGACCCCAACACTTATTATAGAACCAAAATTATGACAGCCTTTGAGCCTGATAGAAAAACCGCGCCAGATATTACATCTGCGCGGTTTTGAATTATAACTTTTTATTTATGCAGCCAGTTTACAGAGCTTCCCTGCTCTCTGGCAAAGTGAGCATCGTTAATGCTTTCGGCAATGATATTGCCTTGCCAGTCATTCAGAGTGCTGACAGAAACATTATGCACACTCAGCTTCCACAGATTGTTCAGCGGTATGCCCAAAAGCAGGCACAGCTGCACGCGGATAATACCGCCATGCGATACAATCGCGATATTTTTCTCGTGGCCCTCACGCTCAAAGATATAGTCAAAAGCCGCCTGACAGCGACGCGCTACATCATGAAAGCTTTCGCCCTGCGGCGGAATCCATTCGCCCGGACGCGTCAGGAAATCATCCATCTCCTTAGGCCAGCGGCGGCTGATTTCCGCATACTCAAGTCCCTCCCAGGCACCGAAGCTTACCTCCTGCAGTAAATCCAGCGGCTGATAAGACATATTCTTACTCATAGCCAATGGTGCTGCCGTCATGCAGGCACGCAGCATTGAGCTGCAGTAAATTTTATCAACCGGCAGATGCTGCATATAGGCAGCCAGCTTCTCGGACTGCTCCAGACCTTTGGCGTTCAGCGGCATGTTGATGCGTCCCTGAAAGCGGTGTCCTTTGTTGCTGTCCGTTTCACCGTGACGGATTAAATATATTTTACCCATTAAGCCTTCGCTCCTTTTTTAGACTGCTCTGCCAGAGAAAATTCCTTCATCTCGGCATGTACGCCTGCTTCCTCAAAGGTTTCCATTTCCTTGTAGGCCTTGATGCCGGCATTGAACAGCGTAAAGCAGACGGCAGCGCCCTCACCGGCGCCGTCTGGAATGTTCAGGCGCAGCGGTGCCGTAAGCCCCAGCTCCTGCAGGCATTCTTCCGCTCCCGGCTCTGCGGAAACGTGACCGACAAAGCAGTAGTCGAGTACGGCAGGTGCCATATCCGCTGCCTTTTTCGCAGCCTTGCAGACAGCAACGCCGTCCAGCATTACCGGTACCTTCATTGCTGCAGCCTGCAGCAGAGCACCAGTCATTGCGGTACGCACCATCTCATTATCAGGGTTGGAAAGGCAGCCGAAGCCTAAAAGTCCCAATCCCTTTTCGTGCACCAGCTCCTGCACCAGGGCAGCGCCCTCCTCCAAAGCGTCAGCCTCCTCCTCCGAGGTTACGAGCAGAGCCACGGCCTTCGCACCGGTTTCTGCAGCAAGCACGTTCACCGGCCATTGGGCGTGCATAATTTTTTCGGCCTGGGCAGCCTCTTCGATACCGCACCATACCAGCAAATCACGTTTAGGATAATCTAAATCCTCTTTTTCATAAATGCCCTTGATACCGCAATAGC
>OIZO01000874.1_pt1 | contig 18007 bp, 18 predicted proteins | sample 1588551 | NCBI WGS metagenome assembly OIZO01 (sample SAMN03283271) | human gut metagenome | biome: human-associated habitat; material: feces | host: Homo sapiens | place: Peru | collected 2012 | reverse complement strand
CCGGCATTATATATAGGTTTGGGTTTTATAGCGGAACCTATAGGAATTTTACTTACACATAAGTTAGAGCGTTATATCATACCAGCTTTATCTTATTATATTTCAGTTATTATTTGCGAATTACTTCGTTACATTTTGTCGTGGATGATTTGTCATTATCGTTATATACAGTTACCGAAGTTGTCATTGCATATGAGTTTTCTATTCTTCTCAATTCCAATTTCGAGTGTTTTTATTAGTTGTATAGCAATATATCTGTTTGATATTTATAATAATTTTACCGAAAAAATATTATGTTTAACAATTGTTATTTTAATTTTTTTGACTAATTTTTTAACATTTTTACTTTTCCATAGGTTAAGTATTGTGATGAATAATAATTATAAAAATGAATTGCTTTTACAAGAAGCAAATGCAAAAGAACAATATTACCGTCAAATAGAAGAAAATAATAAAATAATTCAAAAAATAAAACATGATTTAAAGAATAGATTGTTAGCACTTTATGCAATAGAAAAAAATAGCATAGTTTTTCAAAATGAATTTAAAAAACTTTTGGGAGAATTAGATAGTAAAGAAAATAAAATTTATACAATAAATCCGGTTATTAATATGATTCTTAATAATAAGTTTCACGTAGCTAAATCGTTAGAAATCAAAATAGATTCATCGATACTAGTTCCTAAGAAAATTAATCTTGATTATAGTGATGCTGGAATATTGTTAGGCAATCTTTTGGATAATGCAATAGAGGCATGTACAAAAGTGCCAGTAGAAAAAAGATGGATTAGTATAGATATTATATATCAGAGACATTTGTTAATAGTTAAAATCTGTAACAGTAAAGATAAGAGAGCAGTAAATATAGATAGAAGTAGTAAGTTGGATTTTGAACAACATGGAATAGGAATACAAAGCGTCAAAAATATTGTTGAAAAATATAATGGAGCTATAATTTTTTCAGATTTGAATGAAAAATTTGAAGTTAATGCTATTCTTTATGGAATAAAAAGTGAATAGGTATAATTTTTCGTATGAGTTCTTATAGTTAAAAATGTATAGATATCAACGAAAATTAGATTTAAAAATATTTTCTAATATTAATAATAGGCGAAAGGTTTGATAAAGTCAGCTTTTCGCTTTTTTAGTATCGTAAGTAGGTAATCATCCGTATCTGTTTTTCACTACATTTTTCTGATACAACAATCACTTCAGAACAAGAAAGGAACTGTATCATTATGAAAAAAGATGAAAAACTTGCATTGTGGTCTGAACGAATTCATGATTTTCAAACCAGTGGACAATCTTGTAAGGCATGGTGCCAGGAAAATCAAATTCCTGTTTCTACAATGGGATACTGGATGCGCAGATTACGAAATACTGAAAGTTCTCGTAAAATAGACCTGATTTTTGCTAAAATGCTAACAGAACAAGAAATTGCAGCAAAGGAAACTGTTAATAGTCTGTCACCAATCCATATTTTTATAGCCGATAGTATTCGCGTTGTATGTTTGCATTCTGCAATCGTAGACGTACCTCTATTAAGATTCTTCAATGGGAGGGGTCCGGCTTCTGGATCCTTATGAAACGGCTTGATTGGAACTCTTTTCATTGGCCGGATACACCGGATGAATTGCAAAAAGTACCCCTGAAAGAAATGCATTGGTTATGTGATGGGCTCTCTTTTAATCCTAAGGGAGCTTTTGAAGAACATCATCCCAAAATCATTATATAGTCACTTATGTATACAACTGTCCGAAATGCGGAACTATGGTAAGACCCGAAAAAATATCTCCGCTTATCAAAGGAAGTGTAGCAATCTCATCACAGGTTGCAGGTATCATGAATGCAAAGTATGTAAATGGTATGCCGTTGGCAAGACAGGAACGCGAATTCGCAAGGTATGATCTGAATCCTTCAACAAAGACTATGGCGAATTGGATTATCAACTGTGCTGACAGACATCTTAGTTTGCTTTATAAAAGGATGAAAGAAGAATTTTTGAAAAGTCACTATATTCATTGTGACGAGACAGGAATTCAGGTGATAGATGAATCGGATCAGAAAGGCTCAACACAAAATTGGATGTGGGTATATCTTACAGACAGTTACAGTGAAGCTCCGCAAATGGTTCTCTTTGATTATGAAGGGACACGTGCAGGATATCATCCGGTAACTTTTTTAGGTGATAACTTTCATGGATATTTAACTTGTGACGGATATCAAGCCTATCACGGACTGAATGATACGATTACTGTAACAGGATGCTTTACCCATGCGAGACGCTGGTTTGATGCAGCACTAACAGCGTTGAAAAAGGATTTCACGAAAAAGCAGCTGAAAGAAACTGTCGCATATTAGGCAATGACCAGGATTGGAATCCTTTATAAAGTTGAGGAATTAATTCAGGACAAATCACCTGAAGAATGATATAAAGAACGCCGGAAACAGTTCAGCCCTGTTGTAGATGCTCTGTTTGAATGGCTGCATTCGATGGAAGATTCTGTAGATCAGTCTTCCCTTATTGGTGATGCTATTTTATATACATTGAATTAAGAGGTGTATCTTCATCGGCATCTGGATGATGGGTATTTGAACATTGATAACAATAGTGCCAGTGAGCGAGCAATCAAAAATTTCGCTGTTGGTCTTCGTAATTGGTTGTTTGCCAAAAGTATACGAGGAGCAGATGCAAGTGCGATTGTTCATAGTATAACTGAGACTGCGCTTTTAAATGGACTGAAACCGTATAATTATCTTACCTATATATTAGATGGGATTCGTAAAATGGGAGTGTTCCCAGAACCAAAAGAGCTGGATAGACTTTTGCCATGGTCAAAAGATTTACCCGATGAAGTTCGAACGAAATACAAGAAATAAAGTAAGCCGCCCAAGTAGGCGGCTTACTTTGATAATACGGATGATTACCTACTTACTTAGTATCAACAAATTTATTATATAGTATGATTTATATATAATGTAAGTGTTTAAATTTTAGACATTAATATAAAAGTAACCGGAAACCGGTTACTTTTTTTGAATATTTTGGTCTTAAATGTAAGAATGAATATTCATTTATATTAATGTCTAAAAAATTAAACTAATTATTCCAGAGCATTTTAAGTCACTTGCCAGGAGATAGTGATAGAAATATTCACTTATCAATTTTCAATATGTGGTGCTTTTATTTTTTATAGAATTATTTACATACAAGTTATTAATTGTAAATTGTACTTATTGTTGGAAATTAAAATGTAGAGAGATATATCGATATATTTAAAAATTATGACAGATAAGTAACCAAGTATGCATGGAAAATAAAAAAGAAAAATAATTAATATATAATATGGGAAAAGGAGAGAGCGAATATGATAAATAAAATCGATGAAACAATAATAGCACAATTACATGATTATTTAGAGGATATACAGTATGGACTGATATGGCAGAATATAATGAGTGCAAATGATGTGAAAGCTTATGAGTGTATTGCTGATTATGAATTAATGAAGCGTTTATTGAGTTTCGTAACAGACAATAAGATGCGAGTTATTTATAAATTGTTTTTATTAGGATATAAAGTACCTAGAAAGTTGTTACAAAACATTTTAAGTGAAACATTATTGGATCAACTTATTGATATTGGATTTCTCATAAGAGATAACGAATATTTTTTTACTGATAATTATATGATACTGTACATAAAAGGATACTATTTAGTTGTAGATATACCGTTTTATTTTCCTTCATGTGAAAAGAAAAACACAGATACTTATTTGGGGTGGGATTCATTTCTTTTATTAGATAATCATACTACAAAGAGAGCTGAAAAAGTACTGGATTTGTGTTCAGGAAGTGGCATTCAAAGTATAGTGGCATCTGAGCACAGCAAAAAAACAATAGCAATTGAAATTAATCCTCGAGCAGTTTGGGTCAGCAAATTTAATGTTGTTTTAAATAGCCTTACGGATTTAATTGAATGTAGAAATGGAGATTTATATGATTCTATCGCAGAGAATGAAACATTCGATGTTATATATGCGAATCCTCCGTTTTTGCCAGTAGAGGAATCTTTACCATTTTCCATAATAGGGCATGGAGGAGCAAATGGTTTAAAAATAACCAAGAAAATATTGGAAGGGTTGGATAAACATTTAAAAGATGATGGTGAAGCAATTTTGATTGGTGAATGTTTAGGAACGAATACTCAAGCAGAAATTGAAGAAATTATGAATTGGAATTGCTTAGAAAAAATGGGTACACAAATATTCTTGTTATCAAGAATTCCCATACAAAATGCTATTGAAAATTTAGCAGGTATGATTAGCAATGTTGGAAATTATGATTACACGTTAGTTTCAGAAAAACTATATGATGCATATATGCAGAAAGATAGTGAATTTTATTATACTTATATAATTAAGTGTAGCAAAAAATATTACAATAAAGTTCATCATTTGTATAATAAATGGTCTTTGAAAGATATACCTAAAGTTTTAAATGTTTATTCATGTAATGACGAAATAAATGTTTGTTTCGATACATATCAGAATAAAACAGTTAAGGTGAATAAGGATATTGCTGACTATATAAAATATTTTGATGGACAGACATCGTTAGAGGAGATTATTCTTAAGCGATATCATTTCATGAATCCGAAGTACATAAAGGAATTGATAGAATTTTGTGCTTTATTAGAAGCAAATCAGATATTAACTAAAAGTTTATGAATTCTTCAAATAAATATATAACATTAGGAGGTACTTAATTATGGAAGATAATAATATTTATGAAGGTCCATCTATTGATGATGTAGGAACAGCAGAACCTATAGGAGTAGTAGCAGTAGCAGTGGCAGCGGTTTTAGCGGCTGCGGTATATGATGGAGTAGTATTGGTAAATTATGGAGTTGCAGTTAATGTTGCAGGCGGTCTCAATGTTGCTGCAAAAGTTAATGCTGTAACACGTTAATTCTTATATTTTATAGAATGTAATCACTAATTAAAGAGGAATTCATAAGCTTTATATAAATACAAGGGTTATATGCTAGAGTAAATATTAAAAAAAATATTTACTCTAGAAGTCAATGAAATGGAGGAAAACTCAGTGTATAGTGATTTGAAAATTGGTGCGACATCTCAATGCATTCCTATTTTTTCTGAAAAAAGGATGCCATTTTTTAGAGAAGAAAATTTCGGATATGTTTCTATTATTCCACCTGATAGCGTGGAAGCTCCAAATAAATTATTAAATAAAACCGTGGCGTTTATTTTAAAGAATATGAATGGAAATAATTCGGTAAACGATTTGTATAATATTATGATCGAGAAATATGGAAATAAATATAGTACACAAATTGAAAGAGATTTATCACAAACAATTCTTGATCTATGGTCAAATAATATTATTAAATGGAAAAAAGGAGCGAATCCACTTATGGAAAATTTTAAAAGAAAAATTAATGATAGTTATAGTGTTAGAGTTGCATTTGATACAGATATTAAAAAAATTTTAGAATTTATGGATAGGTCTAAATTAATAGAAGGATTAGTTAATTATAAAAATCCGGTATCATTAACAAAAGACATTACACCGTTAATTATGAGGTATTCTTTGTTTTCTATGAATTCTATTTTCTTTCTTCTTGAAAAAAATAGCGAAGTTAAAGGAATTTTTGCTTGTAATATTTCACCGATAACTACTACAGCAAATGTTGATTTTGTCATTGCCCCAGATAAAAAAATGATAGAACTAATTCAATATGCAACACAGTTAATTAATATCGCTGCAAAATCAGAATCTAAAAGAATTCGATTTTTCTTAAAAAAAGATAGTGATGAAAACTTAAAAAAAATTTTAGAAAAATGCGGTTTCCAAAAAATCGCTTTTCTTGATAATGAAGTAAATGGAATAGATATAGAGATGTTAGATTGGAATTGGGAAAAGAAAGTGGGATAAGTTTTATGCAAGGACAGGAAAGAATTTTGAAAGGACCGTATGAATTAGCTATTGACATTACGAATAAATGTAATTATAGATGTAAGCATTGTTATAATGCTAGTGGCGAGAATTCGGTTATTGATAATGAATTATCAGACATGGAATTCATTGAAATGATAAAAAATATCGCAGAAGCAAAGCCATATAATGTGTGTTTTTGTGGAGGCGAACCAACAATTAGATTGGAATTACTATGTATGGCAGCTGAAATTTTACATGCAAATGGAACTCCTTACATATCAATTGTATCAAATGGCTTTTTTTGGAATGATGAAGTTGCGATGAAATTAAAAGAAGCACATGTAAACAGAGTGCAGATTAGTTTAGATGGGGCTTCAACAGAAACATGCTATAAATTGAGACAGGAGGAAAAAGCATTTGAAAAAGCTATAAATGCATTGGTTTTATTAAATAAATACAAATTTAAAGACACAAATATTGCGTTTTGTCCCACTAAATTTAATATTACAGAATTTGAGAGTGTATGTAATATTTGTAAAGATATAGGTATATCAGAAATTCGTGTACAACCGTTGATGCTTAGTGGGCGGGCAAGAAAGTATGTACATGAGCTGCTTCCATCTCATGAGCAATATATTGATCTTCTTAAAAAAATTGATTTTCTAAATGTTGTTTATTCAAATACAATGAATATTAGTTGGGGAGATCCGTTAGATCATATTTTTAGATTTAAAAGTGGACAAAATGATATTACAACATATGCATCAATTAAAGCAAATGGGGATATACCTATTTCTCCATATTTACCATTAAGTGTAGGTAATGTAAGAAAACATAGTTTTTTAGATTATTGGAGAGCGGGATTACCAATAGTATGGCGCTTGGATATTGCAAAAAAATTGGCGGATAATTTAATGTGTATGACAGATATGGCAAGACATGTAGAGGAGGTACCGGATACATGGTGGGAAGAAGACATTAAAATTGATATCATTGATGATCATTTGCTTTACTAAATATTAGATAAATAGTAGTCGTTTATATATAATAGACGATTACTATTTGCTTGTAAAAGGAGGACATATTGAAAAGAATTTTTAATATGTGCAGGACATATTTTAATAAATACCGATTTATGTTAATAATGTATTTATTAATTATTATTGTTTCAGGAATTTGCACTTTTATTTTACCTATTATTTCAAGTGGTTTCATTGATTATTTATCAAATAGTAAGGATGTTCGTTTGCTTATAAAATACTGTATATGTTTTACAGGTGTAAGTACTATAGGTATAGTTATTGGGTATATAGCAAATCGTGTTTATATAAAACTGATAGGATTAATAACTTATGAACTTAATAAAGATATAATCACATATGTACAAAAAATTAGACTTGCATATTTTTCTGATAAAGACATTGCTAAGCTTACTCAACAAATAACAACGGATTCACAAACAATAATAAGTTTTTGCTTTGATTTTATTCAAAATATTATATTAAATATGTTTAAGCTTATCATTCCTATTTTTGTCATTTATTTAATCAATGTCAGCTTAGTGCCTATTTTTATAATACTTATTATGATGTATTCTGTATGCTATTATCTTTTTAAAGAAAGATTATTTAAGATGACATATGAAACAAAGGAGAAACAGAATCAATATTTTGGTCGTTTGTATGAACAACTAAACAAAATAAGGTATATAAAGATACACGGAATTTTTGATTGGTTTACGAAACGGGTACGTCCTGTTTTTGATGACATGCTTAATTCTACACTTAAATTACAAAAGGTACAATATTTGTATACTGGATTAGATAATACGATTATGACTGTGGGGCAAATTTTTCTTTTTTTAATTGGAGGGTCTATGGTATTAAAAGAAGAAATTAGTTTAGGGGAGTTTACATTAGTATCATCTTATTTTAGTTTTGGAATTAGTAGTCTACGTTATTTTTTTAATTTGGGAAAACAAATTCAAGAGGCAAAAGTTTCTTGTAAAAGATTAAGTGATATTTGGGAAGAACCTATTGAATTAGATGAAGGGGAAAATTTACAAACAGTTGAAACGATAGAAATTGAGAATCTTAATTTTACATATAATAAGAATAATCTTTTTAAAAATTTTAGTTATACCTTTAGAAAAGGAAATTCCTATGCGATTCTAGGGCCTAATGGTTCGGGAAAATCTACATTAATGTATTTATTAATGGGATTGTATGATTGCAAATATGGGTGTATTAAATATAATAATATATCACTTCAAGAATTAAATTGTATACATTTACGTCAAAAATTAATTGGGGTTGTTGAGCAAGAACCAGATTTTATAAATGATACAATATATAATAATTTGTGTTTATATAATCAATATGCTCAATCTTATAAAATAGATGCGATTATGAAAGAATGGAATTTAAAAGGAGTAGTAGAGTTCCCCAAAATAGATTTAAATTTAATCATAAATGAGAAAAATAGTAATTTATCAGGTGGAGAAAAACAAAAATTAGCAGTAATTAGAAGTTGTTTGAAAAATCCAGAAGTGATATTTTGGGATGAACCTACAGCAAGTATGGATTTTGAAAGTACAAAAAAGGTGCTTGAATTTATAGAACAAGAAAAAAGTAAAAAAATAGTAATTATTATAACTCATGATATAACTGTGGCAGAAAAGTGTGATTATCAAATAAAAATCAAGTGAAACAAATTATTTTTAATAAGCGCTCATTTTTAATATCGATTGTAGGATTCAATGTAAGAAAAAGTCTCAAATGGTACGTGAAAATTTAGTCACTATATTACGGAAACCATATAAATACTTGAGATGTTTTATTTAGGGAGATGGTGAGAGAAACTTTAGTATAATATTTTTTTTTACTTTTGGAAAATTATTTTAAAGTTTTTAAGTATAATTATAAATAGAAGAAACTAATAATGCTATTTTAAAGTTCGCTTCTTTCTGATGAATAATCTCTCAATATTCTCTAAAAAATAGCTCAATTGATACTGTAATGTAAAGGAAACACTCCATTCAGGACTGTGGAGATCGTTCTTTTGTTTTCAGATAAAAGGGGCTGTTGCAAAATAGATGAGTAATCAATCTATGGAGCAATAGCTCCATTTAGTACCATATAAGTGTAAGAGATAAAGTATATCATTAGTGCTTTATCTTCTGCACTTATTTTTTTATGATAAGGGAGTAATTGGTCTGGCGAGCTGCTTTTTGGATTAACCACATCCGTCATAAAAACCGTCAACCACCCCTTATTATAAGCGGTCGTTTAAGCAGGTTGAAACCCGCAAGGTGCTTTCGTGTAACAAACTAAAATGAGTGGTAATAAGTGTGGATGGGACAATTACAAATTTTTTTAGGAGGTTACAGATGATAAGTGTAGGAATTGATGTATCAAAAGAAAAAAGTACTATATGTATCTTGAAGCCGTATGGGGAGATCGTGAGCAAACCTTTTGAAGTTTGTCATACAGAGAAAGAATTATCAGAATTAACGTCTATGCTTCTGCGTTTAAATGATGATGTTCGTGTAGTAATGGAAGCTACCGGGATCTACCATCTGCCGGTATTATGCTATTTGAAAGAGAAAGGGTTGTTTGTGGCAGTGGTCAATCCATTTGAAATGAAGGAATACCGTTGTCAAGGATTGAGGCGTGTGAAAACAGATAAGCAAGATGCCGTTACAATCTCTAACTATGGAATTGATCATTGGTATCGACTGAAAGAATATGAACCGGAAGAAAGCATTTACGCAGAACTAAAGCTTTTTAGGTCGACAGTACCGCCATTATATGCGGATGCGAGTGGAAAGCGTGTTGGAACTGACTCATCTTTTGGACTATACGATGCCAGGGATTAAAACGCTACTGAAAGGGTGGAATGAAACAAATGGGAAAGATAAGCTGGGGGATTTTGTGGAGGAATATTGGCATTATGACAATATCACGAAGAAATCGGAGGAACAGTTTATAGAAAGCTATCAAAAATGGGCAAAAGAGAAGGGATACCATCAGAGCCAGGATAAAGCCGCTAAGATTTATATGCTGGCAAAAGAAGGCATCCCCACAGTATCCTCCGATACCCCATCGACCAAAATGCTGGTACAGGAGGCAGTACGGGTGTTACGAGAGATCGATAACACTTTAATGACTATTCTAACACAGATGCAGGCATTAGCCAAGAGTCTGCCGGAATACCCAGTTGTCAGGGCAATGGGAGGTGTTGGAAATGTTCTTGCGCCTAAATTGATCGCAGAGATTGGAGATGTAAGGAGATTTCATAGTGGAAAAGCCTTGATAGCCCATGCAGGAATCGATGCGCCGCCATATCAATCAGGGCAGTTTACTGGAAGGGAAAGAAAAATATCTAAAAGAGGATCTTCCAGTCTGCGTAAGATTGGATATGAAGTGATGAGATGCCTAAAAACCCATAAAGAACCGGAAGATGCGGCAGTATATAGATTTATCTTGAAGAAAGAAAAAGAAGGAAAGTCAAAACGTGCAGCAAAAATAGCAGGACTAAATAAATTCCTTAGGATTTATTATGCACGTGTGATGGAAGTATATCAGAAGTAAAAAGAACTAGAATAGGGGACACGACAGGCCGGATTTTCCACCGGTCTAATTGTCGTAGAAAAATTTATACCAAAATTTATTTAAAAACCTGCTAAAAAGCCTTGACTTTTGTTAGCAGGTTTTTTTGCAAAAAATTGTTTTTGCATGTTGTATTTTCTCTCATATTCTTTTGGATAAGTAGGAGCATCAATAGTTGTCTTAAATAGGCAGCATGGAGAAGTCGCAGATTTCCCCGTTAAAAAAAACGGGTGATTCTGTGGCTGTTTTCTGTTGTCTTTTTTTATTTGGATCGCCCGTGCCAAGAGGCAGAAAGGCGGTCAAGATGTTGACATTGAGAGAACTGAGAAGCATGGTAAGCGAAACTTATGAGGGACGAGTAATTTCCAAGAAAAGATTACAGGAAAGTAATGAAAAAATTGTTGTGAAAGAAAAAATTGATGCAGATACAGAAATCAGTGTTTATGAAAACGGATTGGTTTTATATCAGTCAGGGGCGCATTACTGTGTATTTCCGTTAGCCAGTTGTGGAGATTATTTATATGAGTTTAGTGAAAGCAAAGCGGTTGCAGCTGACTTTTTTGAAAATGAGAACTGGTATATACGATTAATTCTGGAAGGGGAAGATCTTTTAGTAAGAAATCAGGAGAGAACGGATAGCTACCATAAAAAAATCTCTTTATTGTACGGAAGAATTTGGTGAAGCCAATATAAAAAACCAGCAACAGGATTTACTGGAAAAACTGATTGAACAGGAGACATGCAAAGAAATTCTTGAAAGGATGAATGAACGTCAGAAATTTGTAGTCCTTTCCTATTACGTAGAGGGTTATTCACAGAAAAAAATTGCAGAAATCATGGAAATGACACAACAGGCGGTTGCAGGACTGCTTGATCGAACTGTACAGAGGATTAAAAGGAGCTGAAAGCTTAAAAAAAGCAGGGGAATTTGAAAAAAATAAAAAAATGAATCGATGCGTGTTGTATTTTGGGGCGAAATCTTTTGGTTATAGTGAAGGGCTTAAGTTCTTCACGAACCTTGACAATTACATAACCTGCCCAGAATGATATCTGGTCTGAATATGCATTTGCGTGTCTGATCAGAGAAAACGTTATCTAACAGAAAAACAGATGACAGGAACGGGTCTGGGAAAGAACACAGGAAAGCTCAAAATAAACAGGAAAGATTACAGCAGATGTTATAATATTTTGGCAGTATTATATAAGATGTGCAAAATTCCAGAAGATAAGATGTCTTATAAACAGAACGCAAAGAGAAAGAATAATCAGATATTTATACAAATACACAAAAAACATTTAATAAACTACAAAAAATAGACGAAATATTTAGTAATCTAAAAATTTTTTATAAAAATCTAATAAAAAGTTTGATTATTACGACAAAATATGCTATGTTTAAAATAACATCGTTGTGCGAAAGTTACAAACAGAAAGAGAATAGGAAATGAAAGTATGGTAATAATATATTGATACGTGCTGCGAACAGCGAAATCCTTAGATATTAATGTGCAGTAACAACATGCAGCGAAGGAATCTTATTGTTCAAAATCACATAAGAACAATGAAAAAGGGGAGACAGGAAAGGTGGTGTAGATACTATGGTGGATGAGACAATCCGGTCAATTAAAGAAGCAGAGCAGCAGGCAGAAGAGATTCTTGTGAAAGCGCAGGAACAGAAAGAACAGATCCTGAAAGATGCATCTCTTCAGGCGAAACAGATTCATGAAGAACTCATAGAAGAGGCGAAAAGAACTGCCGCCGGACTGGATGAGAAAGCCAGAGAAGAGGCGAAAAATCAGAAAGATAAAGAAGCAGAGAAGCTCAAAGATGTGATCGAAGAGCTGAAGGTTTCTGCAAGAGAGAAAAAGAATGCAGCAGTGCAGCTTGTTCTTTCTGAATTAATCTGATCCATGTGGTCGTAACAAAAAAGGAGGGATAAGATTATGGCGGTACTTAAGATGCAGAAAATCAGCATCTGTGCCCTGAAGAAAGATCGAAAAGCAATCCTGGAACAGTTACAGCATCTCGGAGTTCTTGAAGTTGACAGGGACAAAGAAGAGGATGCATTCTTCCAAAAGATGGATACAACCGGACAGCGGATGAAATTTGAAAAAGCGGCAACGGCAGCAGACCAGGCACTGGGGATTCTGGATGCTTACGCTCCGGAGAAAAAGTCATTACTTTCTTCGCTGGAAGGAAAAGAACTGATCGATCGCGAGTTGGAAGAAAAGGTTCAAATATCTGGACCGGAATTGATCAAGACAGCCCGCGAAATTTATGATCTTGATCGCGAGTATGCTGAGCTTAGAGCAGGCATAGCAAAGATTGAGAATCAGATTGAAAGTCTGATGCCGTGGATGGCATTAGATGTTCCGCTTCAGGAAGGGAAGACAAAAAGGACTGCTTTGATCCTGGGAACAATGCCGGGAGAGCTTACTCTTGAGAACATTTATTCCATTCTATTTGAGAAGACTCCGGAAGTGATGGAGAAAACAGGGGTCGATGTACATTTAGTTTCAGCAGAATCTAATATGATCTGCATTGCAGTCATCTGTTTGAAAGAACAACTCCAGACAGTGGAAGAAGCACTTCGGAGTGCAGGATTTGCAAGACCGTCCCAGAACTGGAACAAGACACCGAAAGAGCAGAAGGAAGCACTTGAAGCAGAGATTGAAACATCCAGAGAACGGATGGAACAGTGCGAGGCAGAACTTAAGAGTCTGGCGTCAAAAAGAACAGAGCTTCAGGCTGTGGCAGATTATTACAGAGTCCGCGCAGATAAGTATGAAGTTCTCGGAGATCTTCTTCAGTCAAAGCGTACATTTGTGATAAGTGGATATATACCGGCATGTGAAGCAGGTCCGGTAGAGAAATCTTTGACAGAGAAATATAACTGTATGGTAGATATTGAAGACATTGAAGAAGGTGAAGAAGCACCGGTTATTTTAAAGAATAACCCATTCTCTACAAACATGGAAGGTATTGTAGAATCTTACGGATTACCGCATGCCGGAGAGATCGATCCGACAACGATCATGTCATTCTTCTATGTATTTTTCTTCGGAATGATGTTGTCAGATGCAGCGTATGGAGCAGTTGTTGCAATTGTGTGTGCGATTCTTGTGAAGAAATATCCAAGAATGTCACAGAGCATGGCAAAATCTTTGAAACTGTTCTTTTACTGTGGAGTATCTACACTTGTATGGGGCGTTCTGTTTGGAGGATATTTTGGAAATATCGTAGACATTGTTTCAGAAAAATTCTTCGGACATACGGTAACAGTTCCGGCACTTTGGTTTGTTCCATTGAATGATCCAATGAAACTTCTGGTTTATTCTTTGTTATTTGGAACAATTCATTTGTTCGTAGGACTTGGAATTAAAGGTTATCTGTGTTTAAAAGATGGTAAGGTTGTAGATTTTATCTGTGACGTTGTACTTTGGTTTGTGATGCTGATTGGGTTGATCCTGATGCTGCTTCCAAGTGACATTTTCGCATCGATCGCACAGACTACGATCGTGTTCCCGGCAGCTTTGAACACTGCTGCAAAAGTGATGGCTGCGGGTGGAGCAATCGGTATTGTGCTGATGTCAGGAAGAGCAAACAAGAATCCGGCGCTTCGGCTTGCGCTTGGAGCGTATGATTTGTATAACGTGACAGGATGGCTCAGTGACGCATTGTCCTATTCAAGACTTCTTGCACTTGGACTTGCAACAGGAGTTATCGCATCCGTTATCAATCAGATGGGAGCGATGCTTCCAAACAATGTGATCGGTGTGATTCTTTTCATTGTGATCTTCATTGTGGGACACGTATTGAACCTGGCGATCAATCTGCTGGGAGCTTATGTACACACAAACCGTTTACAGTTTGTGGAATTCTTCGGAAAATTTTATGAAGGCGGCGGAAAAGCATTCGAGCCTTTTAAAGAAAATACGAAATATGTTGATGTTAAGGAGGAAACAACATTATGAATATAGCAGGTGAACTTGGAGTTGTATATGGATTATTAGGCGCAGCAATCGCAGTATTATTCGCAGGTGCAGGATCTGCGTTAGGTGTAGGAATCGCAGGACAGGCAGCATCAGGTGTTGTAACAGAAGACCCGAGCAAATTCGCTAAAGTACTTATCATGCAGCTGCTCCCAGGTACACAGGGACTGTATGGACTGCTTGTTGGATTTATTACACTTTCTAAAATTGGTATTCTCGGCGGTGGCGGAGTAGAAGTTAGCGTTCAGTCAGGACTTATGATCCTTGCAGCTTGTCTCCCAATCGGTATTGTTGGATTGATTTCAGGTATCGCACAGGGTAAGACAGCAGCGGCTTCTATCGGAATCGTAGCAAAGAAGCCAGAGCAGTTTGGTAAAGCAATGCTGTTCCCGGCAATGGTTGAGACATATGCGATCCTGGCTCTTCTGATTTCCTTCCTCGCAGTAAGTGGTATCCAGCTGTAAGAAATAAATAAAAAGGAGAGCGTGGAGATGAGTGGACTTGACAAAATGAAAGCGCAGATAATCGCAGAGGCGCAGGACAATGCAAAAGAGATACTCGCACAGGCACACGCACAGGCGGATTCTATAATTGGGGAAGCAAAAGCACAGGCAGAGAAAGATGCACGGAAGATTGTCGCACAGGCAGAAGCCAGAGCAGAAGATTCTGTGAAACGCCTGGCCTCTTCATCAGATATGAGAAAGCGCAAGGCAGTACTTGAGGCGAAACAGGAAGTGATCAGTGAAGTTCTAGAAGATGCTTACAAAGCAGTCGGAGAACTTGATGATGCAGCTTATTTTGCAATGCTTGAAAAGGTTCTTGAGAAGTATGTACTTCCGGAAGAAGGAACAATCTGCTTTACAGAGAAAGACAGAAAACGTATGCCTCAAGGGTATATGGAAAAAGTATATGAAACAGCAAAGAAGAAAGGCGGAAGCCTGGAACTTACAGAGACAGTGCCGGACGGAATGGATGGGGGATTTATCCTGACCTATGGCGGCATCGAAGAAAATTGTACGATCAAAGCGTTGTTTGATGCAAGAAGAGAAGAGTTATCAGATAAAGTGAACCGGCAGCTGTTTACAGCAGTGTAGCCGCAAGGAGGGATAATCTTGAGTAAGACAAAATATACCTATGCGGTTGCCAGAATCCGTGCACTGGAAGTCTCTCTTTTAACGAATGCAGTGATCGAACAGCTTCTTTCGTGCAAGAGTGCAGAACAGGCTCTACAGCTTCTGGTTGAAAAGGGCTGGGGAGATCTGACAGCAGGAACGCTGGACGCAGATGAAGTTCTGAATAAGGAAGAAGAGAAGATGTGGCAGACAATCCGCGAGGTGGCACCGGATATGCATGTATTCGATGTTCTGTCACTTCCAAAACTTTATCACAATCTGAAAGCAGCGATCAAAGAAGTGTGTACGGAAGTAGAGAATAAAAACATTTTTTACGATGACTGTGAGATTCCTGGAGAAGAGATGTTTGCACTTGTCCAGAACAAAGAATTTGATAAGCTGCCGGGTAATATGCCAGCAACAGCAAGAGAAGCATTTGATACTCTGCTTCACACAAGAGACGGACAGTTGTGTGATCTTATTATTGATCGCGCAACACTGGAAGCTATGCTGGAAGCAGGAAAAAAATCAGGTGAGAAGATCATTGAAGAGTATGCACAGACAGCAGTTGCAATCGCTGATATTAAGATTGCAGTAAGATCTCAGAAGACAGGAAAAAATGCAGAATTTATGAAGAAAGCAATGGTAAATTGTTCCGAGATCAATGTGGATCAGCTGACACAGGCAGCATTGGCCGGTGCGGAGGAGATCGCACAGTATCTGGAAGGAACATCTTATCGTGAAGGTGCCGATGCACTGCGTATATCACCGTCTGCATTTGAACGTTGGTGTGATAATAAAATGACAGATTCTATGAGGTCACAGAAATATGAATCATTTTCCGTTGGACCGCTTCTGGCGTATCTGTTAGCCAGACAAAATGAGATCAAGACAGTACGGATTATACTGACCGGAAAGCAGAATGAATTTCCGGATGAAGCAATCCGGGAAAGGATAAGGGAGATGTATGTATAAGATTGCAGTAATGGGCGATTATGACAGTATCTATGGATTTGCCACCCTCGGTCTTAGCATCTGCCCTGTGAAGGACCGGGATGAGGCGAAGACAAAGCTTCGCCAGCTTGCAGAAGGAAATTACGGCATTATCTATATTACAGAGGCTGTGGCTGCACAGATTCCGTCAGAGATCAACAAGTACGGTGAACAGACATTTCCGGCGATCATTCAGATCCCGGGTGTGTCGGGGAATACAGGAGCCGGAGTTGAAGGCGTGAAGAAGACAGTCGAGCAGGCCGTCGGATCAGATATTCTGTTTGGAGGAGTAAGCGAATGAGCACAGGAGTGATTAAAAAAGTCGCAGGACCTCTTGTTATCGCAGAGGGAATGCGTGATGCGAATATGTTTGACGTTGTCCGTGTATCGGAACAGCGTCTGATCGGAGAGATCATTGAGATGCACGGTGACGAGGCATCCATTCAGGTATATGAAGAGACATCAGGTCTCGGACCTGGAGAACCGGTTGAATCTATGGATGTTCCAATGTCTGTAGAATTAGGGCCTGGTCTGATCGCAAGTATTTATGACGGAATCCAGAGACCACTGGATGATATTATGAAGATTTCCGGAAACAACCTGAAAAGAGGAGTTGAAGTTCCGTCTCTTAAGAGAAATCTGAAATGGGAGTTTGTTCCTACTGTAAAGGTTGGAGATGAAGTAGAGACAGGAGATGTGATCGGTACAGTTCAGGAAACAGTTCTTGTACAGCAGAAGATCATGGTTCCTTACGGAATTAAAGGAACAATCAAGGAAATCAAAGAAGGCACATTTACAGTAGAAGATATTGTAGCAGTTGTTGAAACAGAAAAAGGCGAAAAAGAATTAACTATGATGCAGAAGTGGCCGGTTCGTCGCGGTCGTCCGTATAAGAAGAAACTTCCACCGGAGATGCCACTTGTAACAGGACAGCGTGTTATCGACACATTCTTCCCAATCGCCAAGGGCGGTGTTGCTGCTGTTCCGGGACCTTTCGGAAGTGGAAAGACAGTAATCCAGCATCAGCTTGCAAAATGGGCTGAGGCAGATATCGTTGTCTACATCGGATGTGGAGAGCGTGGAAATGAGATGACAGACGTTCTGAACGAGTTCCCTGAACTGAAGGACCCGAAGACAGGACAGCCTTTGATGCAGAGAACTGTTCTGATCGCAAATACATCGGATATGCCGGTTGCAGCTCGTGAGGCATCCATTTACACAGGAATTACAATAGCAGAGTATTTCCGTGATATGGGATATTCTGTAGCACTTATGGCAGACTCAACATCCCGTTGGGCAGAGGCACTTCGTGAGATGTCAGGACGTCTGGAAGAGATGC
>OIZO01000873.1_pt1 | contig 18010 bp, 10 predicted proteins | sample 1588551 | NCBI WGS metagenome assembly OIZO01 (sample SAMN03283271) | human gut metagenome | biome: human-associated habitat; material: feces | host: Homo sapiens | place: Peru | collected 2012 | reverse complement strand
AGTGCTACTACGACCGCAATTATTACATGGTTAAATTTGATATGGACGGCGGCTATGGCACAGAACCGATCTATGCCCGCTACGGAACACCATTTGTTGTGAACGCGCCCACCAGCCACGGTTATGTGTTTGACGGCTGGGACGATGTGACGAGCGGCACCGGCGACGGCGTCAAAGATACTCTGCCCGATACAGTACCCGATGAAAACCGCACATATAAAGCTCTTTGGCGCACGGTTGACACCACATATACGGCGGTGTATTGGCTGCAAAATGCTGACGATGACGAATACAGTTATGTAGGCAATGTGAAAAAGACGGCAAATTCCGGAATCGCTGTTTCCGGAGAGGATGATATTACGGCGGATACGAATATCTGCGGAAATACCGATGAAACACATACCCATAGTGCGGATTGCAAGCCCGACAAGCTTCGTTTTTCCCGGTTTGACCATGCAGATCAAAATGTGACGGTTGCCGGAGACGGGTCTACGATCGTAAATGTGTACTATGCTCGTAAAGAGTATATACTGCGGTTTTACTATGCCAAGGAATACAACCCGACAAAGGATCAGGTAAGCCCGACAGGGGCAGAAACCGTATACTACGTTGTGGGCGGAAGCACTTATAAATTCGGGCATCAGTATGATGGGTATATAAGTCCAAGGGGCGATAATAAACGGCCGTTTGACAGTAACGGAAATGTGCTGAACGATATTGAAAGCTTGCTGTACAACATAAATACAAATCAATGGGGCGCTGTTGAGGCGTTGCCGACTATAACCCCCGCCGAGGGCGTACAGTATACTACAGGAGTATATCCGTCATCCGAAGACAGTGCAAATGATGGATATACGAACAAGGGCGACAGGTTTCACTATCTTGAATTTACGGCACGATACGGCGCGAACCTGACAAAACTATGGCCGAGCGAAGTATTTGACAGAGTTCCTATAGTTGGAACACATACGGCAAACGGTGCACACAACCATATAACAGAGGGCGATGATTGGGGCAAGTATGCCTACTTTGCCGGTTGGAACGGAGAATACAATGTAAAATACAACTGGGATAATACCAATGCCACGATAAAATGCTATTATCCAATACTGAACGAAACCTTACTGTATGACAGCCGTTTTATCAATGAGTTCGGCGATCCCTCGACAATCAATTTCCTTGCTTTTTACGATAACGGCGCGAATATCAACTGGAGCAAACCGACAGAGTGGATATATAAGTTGTATCTGCCTCTGCGCGACGGCGAAAACGAAGACGGACTGACGATACGGACGTATAAAGGAAAAAATTATAAGCTGTATAATACAGTATATGCCAATGACGATAATGACGGTTCGGGTGGTATTACACATCAAACCTATCCTCCGCTGCCGGGATTTAAATATCCCGTAAATGAGCGTGAGTGGGAGGATAACGGTACAACCACGGACGGTCGCCATTCAAACATCGCACGGTTTTATTATACAAGACAGAGCCACAGCCTTACACTGCACAATTACAACGAGGTTTACGGCCGGTTTGACATACCGTACAATACGTCACTTGATCCTTACACCGTCGGGGTCGTTCCGGATTACCCGGCAACTCTGGAACAAAATGCCTATACCTTCGGCGGCTGGTATGAATCGCCCGGATGCTTTCCCGGAAGTGAATATAAAGTCGGTGAGACCATGCCTGCCAAAGACATCGGTCTGTACGCCAAGTGGACCCCCGTAAATCACACGGTCCGCTTCTTCCGCACCTATGACGATATGATTGCCTTTGAAACGACGGGCAATGAAAGCGGTATGATTGAAACACGGGAAATACCGCACGGCAGTGTACTGGGAAGTGTGGATAATCCGACGTTTTCTTCAGGCGGGCTTGCGTATTCCTTTGGCGGGTGGTTTTATATGCGTGCCGGGAACAAAACGGCGTATACGCCGCTGGATATGCCTGTTACAAAAGATATGAATGTCTTTGCCGACTGGGGCACACACTCGGCACAACCTTACCGAATCCACTATGCTCTGCATGAGGGAGAAGGCGACAACTCTTGGCTGGGGCTTCTTAATGCAGCCGCAAACGCTTCGCCTAAGGACAATAAAACCTATAAAGTAACAAAGGACGGCGAGGACCGCGCCTATGTGTACCTGACATCGGACGGCAGATTTCACCTTCTGATTGCGCCCGATTCTGCCGGCTTTGCCTATCAAGGGAACACCCGTACTTTCTATCCGAAAGCGGGTGAGCCGCTTAACGAGCTTTATTCTGTTTATAACAGCAGCGGTTATTACCCAACGCTTGCCAGCCATTCCATTGCAGTGGAATATGAAGAAAACAAGGAAGAACCGGAGCACAATGTATTTACCTTTACTTATGTGCATGCGGCGAATATAGCCTATCGGGTGGAATACCGCTATGCGGATACCGGTGCCTTGATAACCTCTGCTCCGGGCGGAGGAACGGTGACGAAATATTCAACCAAGGCGGTTGTGACAGAGCGTTTTGAAGTCATTAAAGACTATATTCCGGATGCTTTTTACAAGCGGCTGATTCTTGCAGTTACGGATGACGGAAACGGCAACTATATAGGCTCTCCGGATAATGTAGCGGTCTTCTATTACAGTAAAAATACGCAGAATGCCTTTTATGCCGTACACCATATGCTGCAGAAAGTTAATGCCGCAGGGGCGGAGCTTACGCAGGATGAAAGCGGTAATTACATTAACTATACCGAAAGCGATGCCCTTACCGAGGGAATCGGAAATATCGGCTCTACGCATGATATCGTACCGCAGACATTCAGCGGCTTTACGGTATATGGAACGGGATATATCAAAGATTCCGGTACAACGCAGCTCCTTGACGCTGAAACAAATCCGCACTTTACTGTTACTGTTCAGGCACAAGGCACCGAGCTGTATATTTTCTATACCCGTAACACGCAGAGCTACAAGGTATATTATTTGAAGTACGGCACAGATATCAGCAACCTGCCACAGCTCACCGATACCTCACCGGGTGTGCTTCGGCCGATTGAATCCGGTACAGGCACTTTCGGCTCCGCAGTTGCTGCATCGGCAAAGCCTGTCAGTGGAATGAACTGCGTTTCAAATCTGTCACAAACGATTATTCTTCGGGCAAACGATGCCCAAAACTACATCATATTCTACTATGCGCCTTTGCAATATACCGTAGAATACAAGGTATGGCAGTATGGCGGCGGAACGCTCACTCAGACTATTGAGGTTGTCAACGGAACGAATCTGTTCAGCGGCTCAACGGCGACAGCCAAGATCGGCTATCGGTTTGACGGCTGGTACGCGGACGATGCGTGTACGGTGCCGGTCGGCGACAAGGGAACGGTAACGGATAACAAACTTGTGCCTACAACCTTGAGACTTGATGCTATGCCTAAGGTCAATGTGTTTTATGCTAAATTTGTTCCCGCTCTCGGCAGTATGACAATCGAGAGAGAAAACGGAACGACCGATGAGGACAACAGCGACAGAGCGTTTGTTTATCGTATCACCGCAGCTGATGATCCCACTTTTGAGTTGTATGTTTCAATCAAGGGAAACGGCAGCGTGACAATTAAGGATATGGTTTGCCGTGAATACACAGTAGAACAGCAAAACAATTGGTCGTGGCGGTATAAGGACACATCGCAGAAAGTGATCGTTTCCGAGGGAACAATAAAGACTGTTACTTTTGACGACGCCCCCGTTAATAATAAATGGCTTAACGGCAACAGCGAAAGGATAATGAACAGAAAGGGGTGACACCGCAATGTCGAAAAGAATAAAGCACCTGCTGATTGCGGCGACCGCCCTGTGCATTGTTGCGACCGTGGGCTTGACCCTTGCCTTTATGTTCAAAAAAGCGGAAAAAATAAATCGGTTTATTCCGGCGGAGGTTTCTTGTGCTGTCCGTGAGAAACTCGATAACAACGAGGTGGCCGGCACTGCCGCCGTCGGCAGTGAAAAATCGGATATTCGGGTGGAGAACACCGGCAACGTCAGAGAGTTTCTTCGACTGAAAATGGTTTCATATTATGTTGACGCAAACGGAGACATTGTGGGAACGGTTTCTTCTCAATACCCGACTCTGAGCCTTAAAAACGGTTGGATTGCCGGGGCAAACCATACCTACTATTACCCCTTTCCGACAGATCCCGGCGGCATGACCGAAATACTTTGCGAGCCTTTTACCCTCGGGCAGACGCAGCTTGAAAACGGCACCATGGTGTATCAGGTAATGGAGGTTATTGCCGAGGCTGTTCAGGCAGAACCGATATCCGCCGTGCAGGAAACATGGGGCGTAACGGTTACAAATAATACGATCACGGCAGCTCCGTGAATAATTTCTCCTGTTTGGCACATCATGCCCGGCAGGAGGTTTTTTTATGTGTCTGCGGCGCTTTTTCTTTTTCACAAGCCCCGCTTTTTCAAGACTTCGGAGTGCTGCGTCCACCGTCTTTTTGTCAATACAGCATTCCTTGGTGATCAGCCGCCGAGACGGAAAGCAGACACCGTTTTTATCGCTGTGTTTTACAAGGCAGCAGTAGACGGTGTAATCTCTCGGCTTTAATCGGTAGTCACTTATGCGGTTTGAAATGATTGAAAATTTTCCTGTCACTTTTTCCGCCTTGCAATTTTCTTTTTGCACGGCTGCAATTATATTTGCACCAACTCCTTTCAAACGGTTATGTAATTTTGCTCGCTATGTTTTTATGGCAAAAAAGTGGATAGGGTACAACCAAAATTTTCACCCCCCGCACTTATCCAAAGGAAAAACTATACATGGCAATGCGCTGAAAATTTTATCCCCTCACTTTTCATGCCGGAAATCGGGTGTTCTAACACCTTGAAAATTGAGAATTTACAAAATGTTCAAAATCCAGAGGGCTATCCGCAAAAAGAAAACAGGCAAAGGACGGTAAGATCCTCTGCCTGTTGCAGTATATATTTTCGAAACAGAAACAGAATCGTGCGATCCCGTTTCCGATTATCTTACTTTGTTACGGTTCTAATTCAGGTGTCGGCTCGTACACTTCCATCATCAGCCGCGATGCAAATCGAAATCCGTTTGTGAACGCTTGTAGCTCATGCCGGTCGTAATTTCTGCATCCGTTTTTTTAATTTGTTCGAACAGAGCCTTTTGCTGTTCTGTGAAAGTGGCTCTGAGCTTTGTTTCAAGCCGCACAACGGTTACAAACAATCCGCCTTTGTCTGTGCCGTTTGCTATACTCTGCACTGTTTTTTCAAAGAATGAGCGTCTTAATGCAATCTTAATACGGCACACCGGATCATTACACCGTTTTTTTATATTTCAAGGTATACTCTATGTAAACAAGCAGAAACAGGAGAAGTATATATGCCTGAAATTACACATAGAAAAAAGCGACTGTCATCCTTTAAGCTGATCGTTCTGGGCTTTGCCGGCGTCATAGTGCTTGGAGCGCTGATATTGATGCTGCCGTTTTCATCGACTGCCGGAGTTGTTACGCCGTTTCACGAGGCGCTGTTCACATCGACCTCCGCCGTTTGCGTTACGGGGCTGGTTGTGCAGGATACGGGCAGTTATTGGTCCGCTTTCGGGCAGACGGTAATATTGCTGCTGATCCAGATAGGCGGGCTCGGTGTTGTAACAGTTGCGGCATTTTTCGCTATGCTGTCCGGCAGAAAAATATCGCTGATGCAGCGCAGTACCATGCAGGACGCCATCTCTGCCCCGAAGGTCGGCGGAATCGTCCGCCTGACTCGTTTTATTGTGCGGGGAACTATTTTGATCGAGCTTATCGGAATGATCGTCATGCTGCCGACATTTTGCGGAAACTACGGTATTAAGGGAATTTGGATGGCGGCATTTCATTCGATTTCCGCCTTTTGCAACGCCGGCTTTGACATACTCGGCACCGCCGAAAACAAATACCCGTCACTTACGGGATACATAGGAAATCCGGCGATAAATATTGCAATTATGCTTTTAATTATTGTGGGCGGTATTGGATTTTTGACCTGGGATGATATTTACACAAACAAGTGGCATTTCAAAAAATACCGTATGCAGAGCAAGGTCATATTGGTAACAACGGCGATTCTCATTATCGCTCCCGCAGTATTCTTTTTCTTTTGCGATTTTACAGGGCTTCCGATTGGCGAAAGGATTCTTGCATCGCTTTTTCAGTCTGTCACACCGAGAACCGCCGGTTTCAATACCGCTGATCTTCCCGCTATGACCGGTTCTTCCAAGGCGATTATGATTCTGCTCATGCTCGTCGGCGGATCGCCCGGCTCCACGGCAGGCGGTATGAAAACGACCACGCTTGCCGTTCTGATTCTGAGTGCATTCTCCGTCTGTCGCAAAAAGGACGATGCCGAAGTCTGCGGCAGGCGCATTGACGGTTCGGCAGTAAAAAGCGCCGCAGCCGTCGCCGTAATGTATTTCCTGCTGTTTTTTGTCGGCGGCATTGTTATCAGCACGGCAGAGGGTTTGCCGCTTAGCACTTGTCTTTATGAAACGGCGTCCGCCGTCGGAACGGTCGGGCTTACGCTCGGCGTAACGCCGCAGCTCGGTGTTCTTTCTCAGCTTATTTTAATCGTCTTAATGTATCTCGGCAGAGTCGGCGGACTCACCCTGATTTACGCGGCGATCTCCAATAAAAATCAGAGCGGCGCAAAACTGCCGCTTGAAAAGATCACAGTCGGATAAAGGAGTTAATCTATTATGAAAAACATATTGTTAATAGGCCTCGGCAGATTCGGAAAGCATATTGCTTTGCAGCTGAACAAGCTTGGACACGAGGTAATGGCGGTAGACAGTAACGAAGAAAGAGTAAATGAAATTCTGCCGATTGTTACCAATGCACAGATCGGCGATAGCACAAATACGGAGTTTTTAAAGTCGCTCGGCATCGGAAACTTTGATGTGTGTATCGTCACCATCGGAGAAAATTTTCAAAACTCGCTGGAAACCACTTCTTTGCTGAAAGAACTCGGCGCAAAATTAGTTGTGTCCCGCGCCGAGCGTGATGTGCAGGCAAAATTTCTTTTGCGCAACGGAGCGGACGAGGTTGTTTACCCGGAAAAGCAGGTAGCAAATTGGGCTGCTATTCGGTATACCGCCGATCATATTCGGGATTACATTGAGGTTGATGATGCTCATGCCATTTTTGAGGTAGAGGTGCCGGAGGGGTGGATTGGCAAAACCGTCGGAGAACTGGATATCCGCAGAAAATACAGCATCAATATTATGGCGACTAAGGAGAACGGAAAAATTAATATGGCAGTTTCGCCGGAAACCGTTCTTACGGACAAGATCACTCTTTTGGTTCTCGGCGCATACAAGGAATTGCAAAAGTGCTTCCGCATTTAACAGAGGTGAACGGAATTGGCTAAGCTATTACTGATCGTCAGTCTGCTTGGCATATTTGCTTTCGGATTTTATGTCATGTGCAGGCTGGATCGATTTCTTGAAGAAAACAGAAAGGCACTGTTAAAGGAAAACGAATCCTGCGAGCCTTCCGAAGTCCTGCTGCCGCATGGACTGTCCGACAGCGAGATTTTAAGTGAGATTCGCCGCTTTCGGGAAACGCACGGAACAATCGATATTATCCTTTCCGACGGGAAAGAAGATGAGTATTAGTTTGCGGTAGATTATTTCACAGTTTTGATGTATAATAAAACAAAAGGACGGTGAAACCGATGAGAACACAAACCGAGCAGTCAAAAAACGGCGCAGACGAGCATATCCTTGTCTGCCTATCCTCTTCGCCGTCCAATGCAAGGATCATACACACCGCCGCAAAGATGGCTAAGGTCCTTCATGCAAAATTTACCGCCATCTATGTGCAGACGGATACAGTTGTAACCGAAAATAATCGATTGCGACTTGAAGAAAACATTCAGCTAGCGCAAAAACTTGGCGCCGAGATCGTTATGACGCACGGTGAGGATGTGCCGTTGCAGATTTCGGAATATGTTCGGCTTTCCGATGTGACCAAAATCGTGATTGGGCAAAGCAGTGCCAGACGCAGAGGGCTGTTTGGAAGACCGACTCTCACCGAAAAGCTGATCTCCTCCGCCCCCGATGTTGACATTCACATTATTCCCGACGCACTGAACTACACAAAGCCGCACAGACGCCGTCTGTTCCTTGGTGCAGAGATACCTTCGCTGCGGGATATTGCCGTGACCGTCCTGACGCTTGCCGTATGCACGGCAATCGGGTTTCTGTTCGATCATCTCGGCTTTCCCGATAACAATATCGTTACGGTATACATCCTCGGTGTGCTGATGATCTCCGTTTTGACCAAAGGATACCTTTGCAGTATGGCAGGCTCACTTCTAAGTGTTGTATTGTTCGGATTTTTCCTTACCGAACCCAGGTTGTCCTTTCAGACCTATGCCGTAGGCTATCCTGTTACCTTTGCAGTCATGCTGGCGTCTTCCATTCTCACCGGCACGCTTGCCTCGAAGCTGAAAGATCATGCAAGGCTCTCGGCTCGCTCCGCGTTCCGTGTGCAGGTGCTGTTCGACACTGACCGTCTGCTGCAAAAAGCAAAAAGCAACGATGATATTTTAAGCGTGACCTGTATGCAGCTCTCGCGGCTGCTTGACCGCAGTATTGTTGCCTATACAAAAAGTGAAAACGGAATGTTGTCCGGGCGGCTGTATGCCGAAAAAAAGGATACACACGCTGAAAAGCTGCTAAGCGATGCAGAGCGGCAAGCTGCCGAATGGGTGTTCCAAAACGGTCACCGTGCAGGAGCAGCGACAGCACAGTTTGGAAAATCCGAATGTCTTTACCTTTCGATTCGTACAGACGGCAGAGTCTACGGGGTGATTGGAATACCGATGAAACCCGAAAAGCCCGATTTTTTTGAGAGCAGCATTGTGCTGTCGGTTGTGAACGAATGTGCGCTGGCAATGGATAATGCTCACAACGCCGCCGAAAAGGAACGGGCGGCAGATCTTGCAAAAAGCGAGCAGCTGCGCGCCGACCTTTTGCGGTCGATCTCACACGATCTGCGCACGCCGCTTTGTTCCGTTTCGGGTAATGCGGACACGCTTTTGCATAACGGGGGCTGCCTGGATGAAGCAACAAAGCAGCAGATCTATAAAGATATTTATGACGATTCCGAATGGCTGATCGGCGTGGTGGAAAATTTGCTGTATGTTACACGGCTGAATGACGGACGCCTGAAGCTGGAGCTTACCGACCAGCTTGTAGACGAAGTGGTCAACGAAGCCGTTTCGCATTTGAAGAAAAAATCCGTCGGACACAAGGTGACGGTAAGGTGCGACGATCTGATCCTTGCCCGTATGGACGCACAGCTTATCGTGCAGGTCATTGTCAACCTTATTGATAATGCTTTGAAATATACCGAACAAGGCTCGGAGATCTGCGTCAGTGCCGAAAAAAAAGACAAATATGCCGTGATCCGAGTCGCCGATAACGGAAACGGAATTGCCGACGATATGAAACCGCATATTTTTGAAATGTTTTACGCCGGGAAAAATACCGTTGCAGACAGCCGCAGAAGCTTCGGGATCGGGCTTACCTTGTGTAAATCTATTGTAGAGCTGCACGGCGGAACGCTGACGCTTACGGATAACGTACCGCACGGCTGTGTATTTACCTTTACTTTACCGCTCAGCGAGGTGACTCTGAATGAATAAACCCCTTGTACTCGTTGTGGAGGACGACCGTCCCGTCCGCAATCTGATCGTAACAACATTAAAGGCGCACGATTACCGCTACCTGACCGCGGAGAACGGACACGGTGCGATTTTGGAGGCGACCTCCCATAACCCGGATATTGTTCTGCTGGATCTGGGTCTGCCGGATATCGACGGAACGCAGGTGATTGAAAGCATCCGCTCATGGTCCAATATGCCCATTATTGTAATCAGTGCGCGCAGCGAGGATAAAGACAAAATCACGGCGCTGGATGCCGGGGCGGACGACTATCTGACAAAGCCCTTTTCCGTAGAGGAACTTTTGGCACGGCTTCGTGTCACGCAAAGACGGCTGTTGCTTTTGCAGGCAAACAGCGACGCCGACTCACCCGTTTTTCAAAACGGCAAGCTTAAAATTGATTATGCCGCCGGCTGCGCTTATTTAAACGGGGAGGAATTGCACCTGACTCCGATTGAATACAAGCTTTTGTGTCTGCTCTCTCATAATGTCGGAAAGGTGCTGACGCACACCTATATTACGCAGCAGATTTGGGGCAGCAGCTGGGAAAACGATATAGCTTCCCTGAGAGTATTTATGGCGACCCTGCGAAAAAAGCTGGAGCCGCAAAAGGACAGTCCGCAATACATTCAGACGCATATCGGCGTCGGTTACCGTATGCTGCGGGTAGACTGAGAAAAGCGAGGAAACAAGGATTTGAACCGATATGCAATAGAAAATCTTTTCGGAATGGAAGGGCTGAATATTGCTTGGTACGGAATCATTATCGCCTGCGGTATGGTGCTTGGCTTTGCTTTGGCGATTTACCGATGCAGAAAAACCGGCATCAACAAGGAGCATATATACAATCTTGCTCTTTGGCTGATCCCCGTATGCATTATTTGCGCAAGAGCCTACTATGTGATTTTCGAATGGGATAATTACAAAAACGACCTGCTTTCTGTTTTTGAAATTAACCGAGGGGGCTTGCCATTTACGGCGGAGTGCTCGGAGGTGTCGCAGTCGCATTGATTTACTGTAAAGTAAAACGGATTTCCTTTTGGTCACTTGCCGATACCCTGATGCCGAGCCTTGTGCTTGGGCAAGCTATTGGGCGTTGGGGGAATTTTGTTAATCAAGAGGCATACGGAAACCAAATTACAAATCCTTCGCTCTGCTTTTTTCCTTACGGCGTTTACATAGAAGAAATCGACCAATGGCGGCAGGCAACCTTTTTCTACGAATCTGCATTAAATTTAGCTTTACTCACCGCTATGCTGATATGCTGCCCGCATTTCAGGCGAAAAGGCTATCTTCTTCCGTTTTATATGATCGGGTACGGAACAATACGGTTTTTTGTGGAGGGGCTGCGCTCCGACAGCCTTTATCTTCTTCCGGGTATCCGTGTATCACAGGTGCTGTCCGGCTGCCTGATTATTCTCGGTATCGTTATACTTTTTATTATCCGTAAAAGACAGGCGGTGCGGCAATGAGAAAAGAGTGGACTTTGTTTCTCACCTTTCTTAAAATCGGCGCCTTTACCTTCGGCGGCGGATATGCTATGATTGCGCTGCTTGAAAACGAATTTGTAGAGCGCAAGAAGTGGATTGAAAGGGACGACTTTCTGAATATGGTAGCCATTGCCGAGTCTACACCCGGACCGGTTGCAATCAACAGCGCCACATACATCGGCTACAAAATTGCAGGCTTGTTCGGTGCTGCGGCGGCTACCGTGGCGGTTTGTATTCCTTCGTTTACCGTAATTTTTTGCATCTCACTGTTTTTTGATCAATTCTTAAGCCTTAGATGGGTTACCCGTGCTTTCCGCGGAATACAGGTATGTGTGATCTATCTGATCTCCTTTGCCGGCTTGAAAATGCTGAAAAGCATTAAAAGAAATGCCTTTAACACGGTCATTTTGCTGTCGGTCATTGCTGCAATGCTGGCGTGCACTGTTTTCGCCGTTTCTTTTTCTTCCGTTTACTATATTCTGATTTGCGGCACAGCAGGACTTGCGATTTTCTTCCTGAAAAAACTGCAGAAAGGAAACGGCAATAAACAATGATCTACCTGAAATTATTCCTGAATTTTTTAATGATTGGCGCCCTTTCTTTCGGCGGCGGATACGGAATGGTTTCCCTTGTAAGAGAAACAGTCATTTCAAACGGCTGGCTTAAGGAAAGCGAATTCTTAAATTTCATTGCCGTTTCGGAATCGACGCCCGGTCCGCTTGCCGTTAATATGGCAACATTTATAGGCTCCACGCAAGGCGGCATTCTCGGCTCGTTTCTTGCTACGCTCGGCGTTGTTCTTCCGTCTTTCGTTATTATACTTTTAATTGCAGCGGTACTCAAAAACCTGATGAAATATGCCGGCGTCAACGCTTTTCTCTCCGGCGTCCGCCCCTGCGTTATCGCAATGATTCTCGCTACGGCAATCGGTATGGCCATATCAACATTGCTTGGTTTTACGGATATTCATTCGGCGCTTGCTCCGGATCCTAAATCCATTTTGGTCTTTGCCATTCTGTGGCTGACACATTTCGGATATAAAAGAATTAAAAAAACTGCACCGTCGCCGATTATAATGATACTCTTTTCTGCCGCACTCGGCATGTTGCTTTGGGGAGTATAAAACACAGCCTGTGCCAATTTGCCGTCCGAAACCGGGCGGCTTTGCTGTTTTTACGGAAATATACTGCTCACTATTCCAGACTGACGGACGCCGCCATTGTAGAATAAAACACTTTGCGGTAACTGTTACGCCCGCAACCTTAATCAAAGATCAAAATTTTTTCTAATCATTTTCCTGTTAGCTGTAAAAAAGCACAATGCCACAGAGTTTTAAATCTCTGTGGCATTGTGCTGCTCTCAATCGGTCACTTTTTGAAAGTATCCTTATGTGAGCCTGCCTTTATCGGGGTTTTTACCGTTTATACGGCAAAATTTCAGCAAACCGTTTTGACAGATATAAAAATGATGTTTTCCCTTTGTTGGATGCCTTGAACTCCCACACAACCGAATAATCATACGCAAGGCAGATAGAAAGCAAAAATCTATCTGCCTTTTTTATTACCTAAAAAGGAGAAATCAGATATGCTGCAGAAAGAATTAGCTAAACGGCTCAAGGCTCGGTACGACACCAAGATGGACGGCAACGGATGGCTGGAGGTGTCCTCGGACGGCATCCCCCTCTGCCGGATAAAATACAACGGTCAATAGAAAGAAAAAGACACCGGGGTTTCTTTTTGAAAAAGCCGGAGATAACAAAGACATTTTTATTAGTACGGTTTTGATCGTTGAGGCCATCCGCTATTTTCTTTCTGCTGTAAGGACTCTTTTATGAGATTATATTGCAATTTGATTTTCTTCGATTTTTTCTCGAACAGTTCTTGAATTCGCCACAATTCTATGTTATACTATATTTAACTGATTAGTTAGTTATCAAGAAGGAAGTGGCGTATATGAGAGCAACAGAGGAACAGCATAACGCGCGCAAGCGTGAAATGATGGAAAAATGCTTTGAATGCTATGCCGAAAACGGGCTGACGGGAACGGGCATCAAGGCTTTGGCGGCAGCGTGCGGCTGCACTACGGGAAATCTGTATTCCTACTTTAACAGTGTGGATGAACTGATTATTGAATCAACGGCATACTGCATGGAAAAGGTCGAGGACGATTTTATGGAGATGGCGCCCACCGACCCCAAGGATGTTGTCCGTTTTGTGAAAGAGGTTCCCTACTGGACGGCAAAAAAACACGGCAAGAAGTATCGGCTGATGTATCAGATCTATACGCACCCGAAATATATCGAGCACGGCAAGAAATTCTTCGAGGGCGTAAACGAGCGCTATACCGAGTATGCCAAGCGCCTGGAGCCGAAAATCGGCATTCCCTATACGGTCATCACGCCGCTGATCTTTATATTCGTCCGCGCCTGCGTACACTATGCGATGTTCGAGGACGAATATTATCTGAAATCCCAGATGGAGGTTTTAAAGCAGGGAGTCGCCCTGTTTGCAGATAAATACCGCTCACAATATCTGAACGGAGGTAATGAGAAATGAAAAAACGACTGCCGCTCATCCTGGTTGCCCTGGCGGTTGTCCTGCTCCTCGCCCTGCCCTTTGCTGTTTGGGCGGCAAACACACCGGTGGAGCAGTTTGACCTGGAGCTGGGCAGGACCTACTGGTTTGACCTGTCGGAAAGCGGGATTCCCGGAACCGTGAACGACAAGCTGCCCGACCAAACGCTGCACTATGTGCCCTTCACCTACGCGGGCACCGTCAGCGCCTACACGCTTTTGCAGGCGGCGATACCGACGGAATCGGAAATGGAATACGAACATTCGTTGTTTATTTCCGAATACAACATCACGCACACCGTGTCGTGGAATGAGCTGAATAAGAAGGACCTGATTTTCCGAAATCTCACAGAGTATAACGGGGTGCCGTATTACATCCACGCCCCCTCGGGCGGAGCGCGTTACGACACCGGCCCCTTCAACAACGAGTGGCAGCGCATCTTCGAAAAGAATTCCGGGTTTATCAAAAACAGTTATGACATGGTCGAGGCAGACGGCATCGTCAGCACACAGGACTCATGGTGCCAGGATACGAATCCGAATGCTACCAGGGAGTTCCGCGTCGTACGTTCAGGAGGCGGCTCCGGTTTCTATTCGTACCCTCCGGACAGAGCGACCAGGATGACAGCATACCGTCCGGTTCTGGAAATCGCGCTTGCCTACGGAATGGAGTACCCGCAGAACTACATGAAAGCCGTTACCCTGAACCTGAACGGCGGCAGTGTCGGCGGGAATACCGGTGACATCAGCATCGTCGTCAAAAACATCGAGGTGCTGGACCCCTCTTACCCTGCCGTTACCTTTCTCGCACCGACAAAGGAGGGACTGACCCGTCCCGACGGCAACACCGGCACCTATTTCATGTGGCGCGGAGACAACGGAGAACTTTACGCTCCCGGCGACGCGGTTCCGAACGAGGTGAACTCGCTTACGGCGCTCTGGGTAGAGCACGGCCACTGCGTCTGCGGTGGGGACGCGGACTTTGACGGGCATACCTCGCATACAGCGGTGGAATGGACGGCATGGGACAAAACCGACTCGCTCCCCACGACGGCGGGCAACTACTATCTCAAAAACGACATTCTCATCGACGGGCAGTTCGAAATCAATGAAAGTGTGAACATCTGTCTGAATGGAAAGAAGATCCGGGCGGGCAGCAGTATTCCGGAAAACCGGTATATGCTCACCGTGAAGGGAAGCAACGCACTGACCATTACCGATTGCGGAGGGAACGGCACCATCGTGGGTGCGGATACAAAAGGTATCTCCGTCACACAGGACGCGACCCTCACTATGTACGGGGGAACCATCCGGGACTTCCTGTGCGGCGTCGGGGTCAGCGGAACCTTCCGTATGACCGGCAATGCGCACATCACCGCCTGCCGGGAATCCGGCATTTCCCTGCACGGCGCATATGGAAGAGGCACGCAGGTCTACCTTTCCGGGAACGCCGCAGTGACGGACTGCGTTTCCTCCGCGAGCGGTTCCGGCGCGGGAATCCACATCAATTCGGGATCGACGCTCTTCCTTTCCGGCAACATCCGGTTCTCCGGCAACCGCTATCAGAACCCGGATACCGGGGAAACATGGGGAGATGACATTCTGATTGATTACGGTGCCATCTGGTCTTTTGTAAGCAACCCGAGGAAATATGAGTACCCGCCCGTCCGGATAAACGGGACCCTTGACAAGGACTTGCAGATCTCGTTCAATGTGGGATGGAATTTGCAGGAAGCCATGGCGACCAGAATCAAAACCAATCCCGTCCGGCTCATCGGGGGCGAAAACTACACACTGACAGCCGCCGACCTGACGCATTTTATCACTACGCGGAACGCATGGGAGGGTTATATCTTTGCCTATGACGAAGAAACCTCCGGGATCGTCATGCGACTTGACCACTACCACTGCGTCTGCGGCGGGAATACCGCTGTCGGCGACCACACGTCGCACATCGACATGGGCTGGGCACCGTGGGCCGGGACCGACGACCTTCCCTGTAACTACAACAGCGTCATCTACTCCACAATCAAGGACGGTTACTGGTACCTGACGGACGATGTAACGCTTGACAGGGAGTACAACGGCTCTTTCTCGGACTGCATGCGCCTTTGCCTGCACGGCAAAACGATCACGCTGACGGAAAACGCCTGCATAAAGATCACCAAGGGCGAGCTGATAATCACCGACTGCACGGGACAGGGCAAGATCGTCTTCCCGAAGGACGGCATCGCGGTCGAAAAAAAATATCAGGCCGGCAAGCTCACGCTCTTCGGAGGCACGATCCGGGGCAGCGCCAACGGAGATTCCGACCGGACCGGCATCCGGGTCATGAACGGCGCGGAATTTCTCATGTACGGCGGCGTTATTGAAAAATTCGGACACGGCGTCGGTGCGGAAGGCGCATTCACCATGTACGGCGGGACCATCCGCGACTGCCACGTGATCGGAAACGGCGGCGGCGTTCTGGTAAGTACCGGCGGCGCCTTCCTCATGAAGGGCGGCAGCATCAAGGACTGCTCTGCATGGAACGGCGGCGGTATCTGCGCGGACGGCGGCACGCTGACACTGGCGGGCGGTACGATTTCGGAGTGCTCGGCAATCACAGCGGGCGGCGGCATTGCGACGTTCGACTTTACCGCCTTTGAACTGGGCGGAACTGTTATCAGCGATTGTGAAGCATGGCAGGGCGGCGGGGTCCGTTCGCTGTCCTCCTCGGCGCAAGCCGTGATGACCGGCGGAAAGATCACCGGATGCCGTAGCACCGACCCGAGATGCAATGCTCTCTACCTCGGCGACAACATAGACTTCCGGGCGCTTGGCGGCAGGATCGAAGGCACCGTCTGTACGGCGGACGGCACAAAAATCACCGGCTCCGCTACCGGAACTATCTTCACCGATGTGGTCTACCATGCGTTCAACGCGGGAACCTTCAGCGGTCTCCGGTTTGAGGGGAACGGCAGGATCGTTTACGAATACCGCGTATACTATTACTCGGCAAGCGGCATTCTCCTTTACATAAACAATGAAAACGCAGGTGACGTATACGGCGACGGTACAGTATCCTATGACGACGCTGCCAAGACACTGACGCTGAACGGCGTGACGCTGACCGGGCAGCAGATGCTCGGCGCAACGGACCTCCCCGACACCCTGACCGTGGTACTCATCGGAAACAACGTTTTTGAAAACGACAAGCGCGGGATCAGCCACACGGGTGGCGACCTTCTCATCAAAGGGACCGGGGCACTGCGCGCCGGGTGGATCGAAAACAAAAACGATATTATCATTGAGAGCGGCGACATTGTGCTTGACAGCCGGGGAACGGCTTCCGGCGCTTTGGGAACTTACGATAACAGACTGGTCGTGAAGGGCGGCACGCTCACGCTGATCGGCGATCCCTCCGCGCTGTATCGGAACGGCGCACATACCGTCATTGCCGACCTGATCCCCGGTATGCGGATGCTCGCGGGCAATGCCGCGGACGGCTCCGATGCTACGGAGATCAGCGATGAAACCTATAAAGACAAGACATATCTCCGCTTTGAAGCGCGGACCTATCGCGTCATCTTTGCCCCCGGCAACGATGGAACGGGCAGTTCCACAACGATCATCAAGGACTACGACACCACCGTGACCCTTCCCGGCGCGCTCTTTACCCGCACCGGGTACACGCAGACCGGCTGGAGGAACGCTGACGGCACCAAGACCTACCCGCTCGGCGGAACATACACGGAAAATGCGGGAATCACGCTCTACCCGGTCTGGACACCAAACCGCTACACCATCACCTTTGACACCGCAGGCGGCAGCGATATTGCTTCCATTACGCAGGACTACGGCACGCAGATCACTACTCCCGAAGCCCCGACGAGAGAGGGCTACACCTTTATGGGTTGGGACAGGGAAATTCCCGCGACCATGCCTGCGGAAAACATCACAATTACGGCGAAATGGAAAGACATCGAAAAGCCGACAGGCGAAATGATGATCAGCGAGAACAGTTGGAAAGCGTTCCTCAACAACATCACCTTCGGGCTGTTCTTTAAGGACACGCAAACGGTGACGATCACCGCAGCCGACAACAGCGGTGAGACGGTAACGGTTGAATATCTGCTGTCGGCTAAAGAGCTTACCAAAGCGGAGCTTGATGGCATGACCTTCACAGCGTACACCGCACCGTTCGGCATTGACCCCGATAACGAATATATTATCTATGTCAGACTGACCGATAAGGCGGGCA
>OIZO01000868.1_pt1 | contig 18084 bp, 14 predicted proteins | sample 1588551 | NCBI WGS metagenome assembly OIZO01 (sample SAMN03283271) | human gut metagenome | biome: human-associated habitat; material: feces | host: Homo sapiens | place: Peru | collected 2012 | reverse complement strand
TGCCATCGCTGCGGCAGAAAAATAAAGTGCAGTCGTCACGATGTTCGGTCAGCAGACGAAAATATACCTGTTCCTCGGCGTTTATGGCGCGGAGGATGTCTTCCGGCTGCGCGCTGCGCTTTGCTTTTTCGTATTCTTCAGCGATGGGCGTAAACAAGGTCTTCATTGTCTCAAAAAAATCCTGAAGCAAACTGGCAAACAACGCGTCTTTGCTTTTGTACCTTGTGTAGATTGCCCCTGTTGTGACACCGGCTTTTTCTGCTATCTTATGAAGAGAGGCTTTCTGAAAGCCGTAAGTAAGAAACTCCGAGTATGCAGCCTGAACGATCCCGTCATCCAGGGAGTGATCTTTATTTGCCATGCTTCCACCTCACGTTCTGCAATAACGTCATTATCGATAACGCTATTATTATAGCGCCAGTCTTGCAACTTGTCAATGCGTATTGCGATCGCTTTGCAAAAACACTCCTTAGCGACATCAACGGTGAAGACAAAACGGGTTTTAGCCCTTATATTCATAATGGCGAAATTCAGTTTGACCATCGGTGGGTATTGCTAATCGGTAAGAAATAGCGGTCATATTTGTGCAGTTCTATAAAGTTGTAAACGAGTGCCATATCAGCCCTTCATAGAAGATATGGCACTCGTTTATTTTCATTTCCTTTTCCATTCCCACGCGGCACCTACGGTCGTGCTTTCCCGCGCTGGTTGATTGGGCTTTTCAAGTATTTGGACAGTTTGATTATTTCAATCAGCGATACGAACTGCTCTTTCGAGAGCTTGTCATAATCAATACCATCTCTGTACCCCGGAGAAAGAAATCTAGCATTGGATTGAAAGTATCTAATAAAATCCTTCCATTGCAAGTTGGCAATGCAATCTATCGCTTTGGACTGCTCCGGGTGTCCTTACCAGTGTGAAAAAGATTGAACACCCACATAAAAACGCTTGACATTTGCGAAAATATGTTCTATAATGCAAGCAGGTTAAAATACTGCAATTGAATATTCGTGTTCTCGATTCGCGTATGCGGAGCCAATGATGGTTTATCATTGAGACTGCCCTAGCACCGTAAGAGGCTTACCTTCAGACAGAAGAAATTCTGCCTGTGTGGTTGGCATCTTATGGTGCTTTTGTTTTGTCCCGAATTGAGAGAATGAATATTGGCGGTGTGAAACCGTGCAGCTTGACAAGTGCATACCTGCCAGAAAATGGGATACGACTTTGCGAGGATAAGAGCGAGGCAACGCTCCGGTGAGATTCCGGGGCAGGAACGACATTGGAATAGGGCAGCATGAGAAGATATATCTGGGGAAACAAGAACAACGTGAAAGAGATGTAATAGTCACCAATTTCTCAACACAAATTTTGTGGAATATCAATGAAAGTGAAAAATCTTTCCATAAACACCCTAACAAAGCCCTATTTTTTCCGCGATAGGTGAGGGGGTATTGTCCCTCTCAATGTACCTTGACAATTTCATAACCATTCATCTGATACATTCATCCCCACCCGAGCCGAGAGTCCTGTGCGCCATGACCATTTTATGCGAGCGACAACCACGGGCATCCACTGCCGGACAGCAACCAGCAAGGCGACGACGGTGGGGGCAGGACAATGATACTTCTCGAAAGAGCTGGGCGGAAGCGCAGGGGTGAAACTCCCATGGCCCCGATTCGCTGTCGGGCATCAGAAGAATCCAGAGCGCACAGGGGCGAGGGCGAATAGGTGCGCAAAAATCTAAATTTTGAAAGGAAAATCGAATGAAAACAATCAACAACATCAAAATCATCGGCGTGGATGCCGGGTATGGGAACATGAAAACGGCAAATTTCCGTTTCCGCACCGGCCTGTCCGCCTACGACACAGAACCCTTGTTCACCAAGAATAAAGCTTAAATTACTTCTCTGCGAAAAGAAAACCGGGACAGCAAGGAGATTGAACAACAGTCTGTGAAAATTTAGGATGCGCTGGATAGAGCTTTTGAGGCAGAATAGCCCCAAATATAAGAAAAATCCTGGTATTCGACTTGAATCCTGGGTATTTTTATGGTGCGGGTGTTCATAACGGATTTAATTCTGTAGGCAGAAATGCACAGATTCCATATAAATAATTTTTTCATCAATCATTATGTGTGAAACAGCCATAGATCATTCCTCTGACCGCTTCGCTCCTTGCACCATCTGAACAAAACTCTTTGCTATTGCGGTTGCAACATTTTCTTGAAATGATGCTATGGGTTCTTGTTGTTTGCTTGATGCCGTGAGGTTTTCTTTTACTGCATCATACAGTGCCATTTCTTGTTCTAATTCTTCATAGATGAAAGATATTTCAGTTATGGCTTCATCGTAATCATAAAAATTGCCTCCGCTTTTTGTGCTTATTTCATGGCCTTTCGGCTTATTATGTGCCAATTTGTCCCTTTTAGTGAATAAACCTTTCAGCACAGCAAAATGCTTGCCTCCTGTTGGATAAGATGTTTTAAATTCAACTTTGCACATCATTTTAATTTTTTCTATGGTTGAATATCTTTTCCCATATTCACCAGATTCATAAGTAGAATAGTATGTTGAATCGCCCAATATGTATGCTCCAAAAAAATTTACATACGATTCTATAGCGAATGCTTCAAAAATGACTGCAGAAATTGCGGTTTGAAGCATTCCTATTGTAAGCATATTTTGCGTATTCGCTAAAGATGGATTTTCAAGCAAATCAGCAGACTTTCCCAATTGTGCAATTTTGTCCTTTATGTCAAGATGCTGTTGATAAAATGATTGTGCCTAAAGAATTGTATTGCTCACACAATGGTAAATAAGTATTCACAGATATTTCTTCCATAATTATCCTCCCTAAATTAATCGATACATTTCACTGATCTGGTGCAGATAAGCCTTGAATTCTTCTACAATAACCGCTGGATTCAAAATTTTCATTCTCCTGCCAAAAGCAGGGAGCCATCCATAGACTGGCCGCTGGCTTTCACCGGGGCCTTTATCGGTGTTTCTCGGGAGATGCTGGGTAAAAACTTCTGATGCAATTTACGTCCTCGCTTGTCATCACTGCTTGCTGCGATTCTCCTTTTTTGAAACCATTCCTCATTGTGAATCCTCTCTTAGTCAGATATTATTGGAATTATACCATATCTGCTAACAAAAATGGTAGACTCAATATATTAATTTCGGTATAATAAAAAGAAGGTGATAATTATGAGAGAAGATTATTGTAATGTCTGGTATCCACTCGAAGAATTTCCAAATAGCCAATATGAAATAAACAAGATGGGAGAGGTGCGCAATAAAAAAACCGGTCAAAAATTAAAGGGAACTGTAAGTAAAGAAGGTTATTTAGCATATCTTTTTACCATTGGTGAAAAGTCGTATAGAAGATTTGCTCATATCATGGTTGCAAAACAGTTTATTCCTAATCCCAATGGATACCCAATTGTAAATCACATAGATGAAAATAAGTTGAACCCTTGTGTTGATAATTTGGAATGGCTAACATACGCCCAAAACAGTTCTCATGGTACGGCACAAAATCGGAGCGAATCTAGGCGAAGTAAGCCAATTAATGAATATAATTTGGACGGAGCATTTCTTCGCACATGGAAATCGGTCAAAGAAATATATCTCTATCATGAACTGCCTTATGACAGAGAGCATAGACCAACCTATTTAATCAAAATATTGACAAACAATGATAACCCTGAAAACGCCAAAATAGCCTTCGCTGGTAGTATATTTTTGAGATATGCGGGCGATACAAAGAATTTGAGCTTTAAATTGAAAGAACCCACAAACCTACGAAATGATATATATAAAAATCTTAAAAAAGCAAAAAATGTTCCAAGTAAATATCTAATCAACCCAAAAGAATTGAATAACAATGCTGCTGAAGTGCTTAAAGAAATGATTGCCAATAATCAGTTCCTGTTCACTCCTGTACAAATTAATGCAATTAGGTTCGCTATTAAATGTATAGATGAAATCCAAGGAGCAACTATTGATGATACTGACTAAAAATAATCTCGTAGAAGCCACATGATGAAAACTGTTTTACACAACTTAATTTATATCTAAACAGTCACGGAAAAGCAAAATCGGGTACGATACAGAGCGGTGCCTAGTGTTTTTTTCAAAATATTAAAATAACTCTCGATATATGCGAATGTATGCTCTGTAATATAAGCAGGTTGAAACAAACTAATTGAATAATCTGCCCTCAAATCGCGCAAGCGGAGACAGTGATGTATTATCATTGAGCTGCCAAGCACCGTAAGAGGCCAATCTACAGACAGGATAATTTCTACCTGTGTGGTTGGTATTTTACGGTGCTTTTTGTTTTGTTTGGATGTTTCAACTATTGTACCTTGACAATTTCATATTCGTTCATCTGATACATTCTCCCCCTATCCGAGCCGGGAAGCCATGCGTCATGACCATTGTATGCAAGCGACAACCACGGGCCTTAAATGCCGGTTTGCTACCGGTAAGGCGACGATGGCGGGGCAGGACGATGATACTTCTTGGAAGAACTGGGCAGAAGCGCATCGGAGGTGTCCCAGCCATCGCAGGAGAACGCCGAGCAAACGCTGGCGTTTTTGGATGCTTTCGATGGCATGGAATGAGAGCATGACGGCGTTTTTTCGGGGAAACGCCATTGCTGCGCTAATGTCTCAAAACGATGTGCCAGCGCATTTGCTGATTTGCGGCGGCAAAATTGGAAAATACGGTGGCACTTCTTGCCGAAACCGCCGTCAGAAAGGAGGACACTACGGAAAAGATAAGGGCGCTATCCAAAGCGCAATTGGCCCAAAGCGAATTTGATATCCGCAACTATCATTTCATCACGGAAACAGGAACTTTTACCGCATATTTGGACTTGAAGATATGGGGAAAGCGTTGCCTGGAATGCTTTTTCACATTCGCGGATGGCAGGAAAATCGTTGCCTGTACGTTTCCGGAGGCGGATTATCTGGGCCTTGCGGATATTCCGATTGGTACAAATCTGAGATTGACCTTTGAAGAAACGGTAAGAAGCAAACGTATCTATCTACGGAAAGCAGAAGTTGTCCTGTAGTGTAACAAGCAGGGAACTTGTGTGCCGTAAGTTCCCCATCTTTGGGGAGAACCCCAATCCCCCGGCAAAGAAAATACAAGGAGCTGATTTATGAAGAAAGAAAATCGGATTGCGTTCCGGGTCACAGACCTGGAGAAAAAGAGAATTACGGTACTTGCCAGAAAGTGCGGATTGAGCGTAAGCGAGTATGTAAAGCAGCGGGCATTGGGTTATGCGCCGCAGCCAGTTCTCCCAGAAGCCATATTTCCGCTGATTGAAAAAATCGGTCAGTTGCAGGATTTAACGGCATCCCCGGAAACAGATGCCGCCATCTGTGCGCTATTGAAAGAAATCTCAGATGCCCTGCTTCTGCCCAGAAAGGAGGGCGTACCCTGGCCGTTACCGGATTCTGGCCTGTAAAGGGCCAGCTGAAAGCGGTGCTGGATTATGCGGACAATCCGGACAAGACCACGCCCCAGCGGTACTTAGACAGCGACCTCTACGACACGCTGAAATACGCCGCCAATGATGCCAAGACGGACCGTACCATGTTCGTTGGCGGGATCAACTGTTCCAAGCAGAATGCCCATGGGGAAATGGTGGCCGTTCAGAAACGCTTTGGCAACCGTGGCAGCGTGGTGGCCTATCACGGAATCCAGAGTTTTCGGGCGGGCGAGGTCACGCCGGAGATGGCCTTTGAGATCGGCAAGGAAACGGCCCGCCGGATGTGGGGAGACCGGTATCAGGTGCTTGTGACGGTGCATCTGAACACCGAGAACATCCATTGCCATTTTGTGGTGAACCCAATTTCATTCAAAGATGGGAGCAAATTCCAGAACAAGATAGGCGACCACAAGGAGCTGCGGAAGATTTCAGATACTATTTGCCGGGAGCATGGCCTGTCGGTGCTGGAATGCAGCGACTTCTATAAGCACGAAAAGAAAGCCTATTGGCTTCACCAACAGGGGAAGAAAACCCACCGGGATATGCTGCGGGAGGATGTAGAATACTGCCTGACCTATGCCAAAAACTGGGAACAGTTTGAAAAGCAGATGGTGTCCAGGGGCTATTCCATTGACCGGGTACGGCTTTCTGTCAAGGCAGCAAATTGGCAGCGGTCCGTCAGGCTGTCCTCGCTGGGCTATACCAAAGAGGTTCTTCGGAATCAGTTTGACGAGAATTTCTATTCCAACGATTTCCGGCAGAAGTGGAACACCCACCTACCCTATAAGCCCAGAAAATTTCCATTGGAATGGGAAATGGACCGTCTGGCATTCACCATTGAGCACAGCCACAACACAGAAGAAGTCTTTGTGGACACGGTGCTTTTGCTGCTGATTCTGGTGATAGAGCTGGTGCTGCAAACCACGGATGTGATTCTTCTATCTCCTGACCTGCGGGCGGCAGCAAAGAACCTGGAAAGCTACCGTGCGGACTACCGCTTTCTGCAAGAAAATGGAATCCACACGATGGCCCAGTTGGAAACCGCAATTCCGGACATCCAATCCCAGATTGATGCACTGGAGGCGGAACGCAGTAAAGCCGACAACACCCGCCGCAGGGCAAAGACACCGGAGGAGCAGCAAGAGGCCAAAGACCGCAAAAAGGAACTCACCCAGAAAATTGCGCCGCTGCGGAAAAAGCTACGGCAGGCAAGAAAGATTCTGGACGAGTCCCCACATTTATACGAACTATTGCAAGAAGAACACCGCCTGGAACAGGCGGCATATCAAAGATTCAGAGAAAGGATGAAATGAGAATAGATAATAAATTATGTAAACCTATTGCAATCTCAATGGAGAAATTGCACCCCTTTGAGGGCCATCCCTATAAGGTCCTGGACAACGAGGAAATGGAAACGTTGACAGAGAGCGTTCACAATGAGGGCATTCTCTCCCCGCTGATTGTTCGCCCATTAGAAAACACAGACGAATTCGAGGTAATCAGCGGTCACCGCAGACTACACGCAGCCCAGCGGGTTGGGCTTTCTGCAGTTCCTGCCCTTGTCTACGAAATCAGCCGGGAGGAGGCAGCCGTTATGCTTGTGGACAGCAATTTGCACCGAGAACATATCCTGTCAAGCGAAAAGGCGTTTGCCTACAAACTGAAAATGGAGGCTTTGAAGCATCGTGGAATTACTTGTGGACAAGTTGGCCACAAGTCGAGAGACACATTGTCAGATGATGACAGTGGCCGCCAAGTACAACGCTACATCCGTCTGACCCATCTAATTCCGGAGCTTCTTCAACTTGTCGATGACGGCAAAATCGCCCTTACCCCCGCTGTGGAACTGAGTTACCTCCCGGAAAAAGCCCAGACCTGCCTATTGGAGGAAATGCGCCGCAACGACTGCACTCCATCCCTATCTCAAGCAATCCGCATGAAGAAGCTGTACCAGGCCGGAAGCCTATCCCCAGAGGACATTTCTACCATTATCCAGGAGGAGAAGGCCAACCAGCAGGAAAAAGTCAGCTTCAAGACTGGCGACCTTCGGAAATTCTTCCCGAAAAGTTACAGTGCGGCCCAGATGCAGGAGACGATTCTGAAGCTGCTCACCGAATATCAGCGTAAGCGGCAGCGAAGCAGAGACGCACGTTGAGGAGGTGATGGCCATACCTGAGAAAACACTGGAAAAACAGACAGTAGAGGTTGTCACCAACGTCAGTGAAGATTACGGTATGCAGATTCCCGAGCAGGCGATCCGTCGGCTTGCCCGGTTTCTGCTGCCAAAGATCCAGGAAAACCTCGAAGAGGAAACGGAATAATTCTGCGGCGGGCAGCCTTGGCAATGGGGCTGTCCGCCGCACATTTGACGAAAAACAGGAACATAACTATGATGAATCCACAAAAGGAGGATGCTTATGAATGCAGTGATTTACGCACGGTATTCTTCTGACCGACAGCGAGAAGAATCCATTGAAGGGCAGCTTCGGGAATGTACGGAGTATGCAAATAAAAACAACCTGACCTTGATCGGTTCCTATGTGGATCGGGCCTTGTCGGCCAGAACCGATGACCGGCCGGATTTTCAGCGGATGATTGCAGACAGTGCCAAGGGGTTGTTTGAAGTGGTTCTGGTCTGGAAGCTGGATCGCTTTTCCCGTGACCGCTATGATAGTGCCCACTACAAACACATTCTGAAAAAGAACGGAGTCCGGTTGATTTCAGCCAAGGAGAATATTTCAGACGGCCCGGAGGGCATTATTCTGGAATCTATGTTGGAGGGGTATGCGGAATACTACTCAGCAGAACTGTCCCAGAAAATCCGGAGAGGGCAGCAGGACAATGCCAGGAAGTGCATGAATAACGGCGGCAATATACCGCTGGGATACTATGTGGACAAGGCCACCGGGCGGCTGGCGGTGAATCCCGAAACAGCCCCCTATGTCCAGGAGTTGTTCCGACGGTATGCCAATGGGGAGCGGCTCAGCTGCTTACAGGCAGAAATGAAAAAACAGGGATTGCGTTCCAAACGAGGCAACGCCTATTCTGTGGGAGTTCTCAGCAATCTCTTGAAAAATCGCAAATATATCGGAGAATACAAATATGGGAAAGTCATCATCCCAGATGGAATTCCGGGAATTATCGACAAAGAATTATTTGAAAGGGTGCAAATGCGTATGGCGGCGAACAAGAAAGCTCCGGCAAGAACAAAAGCGGAGGAGGAATATCTGCTTACCACAAAACTGTTCTGTGGCCAGTGCGGGCGGCTGATGGCCGGTGAGAGTGGGCGGGGCTGCAAAGGGATTGTCTATCACTATTACAAATGCAGCGGCGCAAAGCGGAAGCTGGGGTGCAAGAAAAAAGCAATCCGGAAAAATTGGATTGAGGATGTGGTAGTGAAGTACACCGCCACCCAGGTTTTAACAGATACCGTAATAAGTCGAATTGCGGATGCCATTGTCATCATGCAGGAACAGGAGGATACTGTAACGCCGGTGCTGAAACAGCAGCTTCAGCAATGCGAAACAGAAATCCGCAATGTGATGAAGGCCATCCGCCAGGGCATCCTTACGGATTCTACCAGAGAATGCTTGGAGGAGCTGGAACAGCAGCGAGACTCTCTAAGGGGCAGCATTGCCCAGCTCCAACTGGAACGTAGAAAATTCACCAAGGAAGAAATCGTGGACTGGGTCGGCCGCTACAAGGATGGCAATATCCACGACCCGGATTATCGCAGAGAGATCATCGATACTTTCGTGAATTCCGTCTTTGTCTACGACGATAAACTGATCCTGACCTACAATTATAAAGACGGCAGCCAGACTCTGACCTTGCAAGAAATTGAGGCTGCCTTAAGTTCGGATTTAACAGGTATATGTCCACCAAAAGAAACACCACCCGAGAGGGTGGCGTTTCTTTTGGTGGACAGGACTCGAACCCACTCAAATGCAAAATGCCGGTGACATTTTGCGCAGCCAGTTCAAAAACTGGCTGCAACCATATGAATTTGCCCTAGGGGCAAACTCAGCAATCGAGTCCTATATCGTCCGACGGACCACCCGAGAGGGTGGTGTTTCTTTAATATTTCTCAAACAAAACAGAAGCAATTCCCAAACGAAGCGGCTGTATGATAGGGCCATAAATCAGGCGGGACGCCGAAAGAAGTAAAACTATGGCAAAGTCAAAATTGGTTCAGGCAAACAAAAAATTGAGGAGGCCGTCGTTGGTGGCTACAGGAAAATCGAGCAGACGGTGGTCGGCGGATATCAGTCCATTGAGAACACCGTGGTCAGCATTGCACTAGGGCTGGTCACTTGGCTGATTTGGCGGAAAATGGAGGGCAAGGCCCCAATGAAGGTGAGCGGTAAGACCATTGGAACCGTTCTGCTGGGGATTGTTGGAGCGCTGCTGCTGGGCGTCGGGATGTGCCTGAGCATGGTGTTCGGCAAGATGGTCCTGGGAATTGCGGTTGGTATCATCAGCATCGTGGTGCTGCTGATGCTGATCCCGCTGACAAAGGGACTCAAGTAAATTGCGGGGCGGCTGCCGGAAAGGGCGGCCGCCTCTTTGCAGCGATTCTGGAAATACATTGATTTTCCGAACGAATTTGCTATAATATAGGCAAGAGCTTTTGACCGGCAGCAGGATGCAGCAAATTCTGCGCCGGATGAATTTGGAGGGGCCTATGAAACTGATCCACTGCGCCGACTTACACCTGGATTCCCCCATGGGGACCCACATGACCATGCAGCAGGCGTCTGCGCGGAATACGCAGATCACGGATTCGTTCCTGCGGCTGACGGAGTTTGCGCGGGAAAACGGCGTCCGGGCGGTCATCATTGCGGGAGACCTGTTCGATGGAACCCGTGTCCGCAGCCGGACAGTGGACGAAATTCTCGCCGCCATGGAGCGGACACCGGAGGTTGACTATCTGTATCTTCCGGGAAATCATGACGGTGCAGCCAGGGCCTTTTCCGACCGGGTGCTGCCGGAGAATTTGAAGCAGTTTTCGACCGACTGGACCACCTTTTGTTACGAAAACGCGGCAATCTCCGGTGTGCAGCTCTGCGCGGACAATGGGGAAACCATTTATGAAAACGTTCCCCATGTTCCGGGCTGCGTCAATATTGCGGTGCTCCATGGCCAGGCAGGCACCGTCAGCGGGGAGAATCGGGTGAACCTGAATGCGCTCAAGGGCAGGGAAATCGACTATCTGGCTTTAGGCCACATCCATTCCTTCACCTTGCAGCCGCTGGATGAGAAAGGTGTCTACTGCTATTGCGGCTGCCTGGAGGGCCGGGGCTTTGATGAGTGCGGGGAGAAGGGCTTTGTACTGCTGGACGTGGACGAGAAAAACGTCCACCCCACGTTTGTACCCTTTGCCAAATGCCGCCTGCACAGAGTGACTGTGGATGTTACCGGCCTGGATAACAATGCCCAGATCGCACAGGCCATGAAGCAGGCCGTGGCGGAAATTCCCAAAGAGGATATGGTGGAATTTCTGCTGACGGGGAAGACGGACCCGGGGACGGACCTGTCTGTACCTTATTTGCAGGAGCTGGTGAAGGGAAAATTTGCCTTTACCAAGGTCAAGGATGAAACCGCCATGGCGCTGGATCCGGAGCAGTTCCAAAACGACATTTCTCTGAAAGGAATGTTTATCCGCATGGTGCTGTCGGAGGTGGAGAACGAGGAAGAGCGCGCAGCAATCATCCGCACGGGGCTGGAAGCGCTGGCAGGGGAGGAGGTCGGGCTATGAAGCTATTGCGGTGCCATGTGGAGAATTTCGGCATTTTGTCCGACTTTGACCTTACGTTTACAGAGGGCCTCAATGTGCTCTGCCGGGAGAACGGTTTCGGAAAGAGCACCCTGGCGGCATTTCTCAAGGCCATGTTTTACGGCTTGCCAAAAACCCGCGCCAAGGCGAGCGAACGCAAGCGCTATGACCCCTGGCAAGGGGGAAAATACGGCGGCTTTTTGGAATTTGAATACCGGGGGAACCAATACCGGGTGACCCGGTATTTTGGAAAGAAGGAGGATAGCTTTTCTCTGACGGACCTGACAAACCGCACGGAGAGCACCGCGTTTTCGGAAAACCTGGGAGAGGAGCTTTTTCAGCTGGACGGGGATTCCTTTGCCAGGAGCACCTTTGTTCCCCAGCTTTCCGACCGGGAGATCACGGCCACGACTTCCATTCGCGCGAAGCTGACAAACCTGGTGGAGGATACCAACGATCTGAATAACTATGATACCGCTATGAAACAGCTCCAGGAATACCGCAAGAGCCTGAAACTCTTTAAGGGCGAGGGAGGCCTGACCGCCCAGCTGCGCCGGGAGTGCCGGGAGCTGGAAGCGTCCATTCACAGCGCGGCAGAGAAAAAGGAGCCGCTGGAAGCGGTTTGCCAACAAATTGACGCCCTGAACCGGGAGAAAAACGAAAAAACTGCGCAGCAGGCGTTTCTGTGGGAGCAAATCCGGCAGGCAGATGCCCGGAAGGCGCTGCACCTGCAGCAGGAAAATCTGGAGCGGCTGCGCGGGCAGGTCCGGGGGCGGGAAAAGGAACTTTCTGACCTGGATGAGGGATATCCGAAGGGATATCCGGCGCTGGAGGCGCTGCGTGCCCAGCAGGAAAATCTGACCAGAGCAGCCCACGCCCGGCAGCGGATCGAGCGCCGGGCCAATGCGGATGCTTCCGGTCTGTCGGAGGAAGAGAAAACACGGTTGGAGGCCTTGAACAGGCAATTCTCTCAGGGTATCCCCGGAGAAGAGAAGCTGGAAGCCTGGGAAAAGATGCGGCAGAAGCGGGATGCTCTGCTGGAAAGCCGGAATGCGGACTGCTTTTCGGCACGGGAACAGGCAGACTATCAGGCCTTGGCGAAAACCTTTGCCCAGGGCATCCCGGACGATGCGCAGATTCGGGAGGCCCAGCGGCAGTGCAGGCGCATCGAAGAGCTGCAAAATAGCCAAAGCACGGAAACGAAAGGACCCGGGAAAAAGCGTGACTTTTTTTGGCTGATTTTCGGGCTGTTGTCTGCGATCCTGGGGCTGTTGCTGAAAGTGACAATTCCCGGAATTTGCGCTATGGCGCTGGGTGTCGGGGCCCTGATTTGGACGATCGTTGACAGAATTCGAACATCCCGGGCAGCTGCGAACGACGTCGCGGAGCATGTCCGGGCGTTGGAGGAATTGCAGCGGCAGCTGAATGCTTTCTTGGGGCACTATGCGCTTGATGGAGCAACCCCGGAAGAAAGGTTGGCGGCATTGTTGGCGGACCGGCAGCGCTATCTGGAGCTGTCCGGACGAAAAGCGGACTGGGCAGATCGGCGCAGCCGGACGGAAACGCAGCTGCGGCAGGTGCAGTCTGATTTGCGGCAGGTGTTTGACCGCTTTTATCCCGACGAGTGCTATGACGATACTTTCCTCAAAAAACTGCGGGAAGCATTGGAAACCTACCGGCGTTTGAACTGGCGCATTGCCGAGAATAGAAAAAGAAGCGATATAGAGAATGCCCAGGATCGGCAGGAGGCCAAACAGGCTGTGGAAACGGTGCGGGATTTTCTGGAAGAGTATGACCTCATTGGAGATACGGAATCGGAATGCCTGGAAAGGATGGAGGCAGACCTGCACCGCCGGAAGCTGCTCTGCGAGGAACTGGAAAATGCGAAAAATGCGCTGGATGACTTCCTGAAGAAAAACGGAGATGTGGGCCCGGCGCAGCAGAACGCTTTGCCGGAGGCAGAGGTGCTGGAGCAGCAGGAGCGGCTTACTCAGGCACGGCTGGATGAACTGGAGCAGGAATTGCAGCAGGCCCGGGCACAGCGCAGAAGTCTGCAGGCAAGCGTGGAGTGCATCCCGGAATGGGAGGATCGGCTGAAGGCCCTGGAGGATGATCTTCGGGAGGCGGAGCGAAAGTGCGATCTGACGGATCGCACCATGGCCCTGCTGGAAAAGGCCAAGGACGCTCTGGCAAACAGCTATATGGACAAAATCGAGCAGGGGTTCCGCAGTTATACCCAGCAGCTTTTCCCCCGGCAGTTGGGCAGCGTGATGGTGGACAAGGATCTGCAGCCCCATATCGATGTCCGGGGGGCGGCCCGAGAGGTGGAGAGCTTCAGCGCAGGGCTAGCCGACAGCATCCTGCTGTGTATGCGTCTGGCGCTGGTGGATGCGCTGTTTGGCGAGGAGACGCCCTTCCTGATTTTGGATGACCCCTTTGTAAACCTGGACGATGAGCACACCCGGCGGGCGCTGGCGATGCTGCAAGAAATGGCGGAAACACACCAGATTCTGTATCTGGTGTGCAATACCGGCAGAGTGTAAAAAGAGGAGTGAATGGCATGAACTACAGTCTGTGCAATGATTGGTTTTTCACGGAACATTGCGATGATGCTTTTTTGCGGGGAGAACCGGCAAAGGCGGAGCGTGTCCGGCTCCCCCACACCTGCCGGGAGCTGCCCCTGCACTATGCTGCCCCCAAGGACTATGAAATGGTCTGCGGCTACAGGCGGTATTTTGCGGCACCGGAGTATGGGGACAGACTTTTTCTTCGATTTGACGGTGCGGCCCACCAGGCGGAGGTATTCGTCAACGGGAAAAAAGCCGGGGAGCACCGGGGCGGCTATACGGCCTTTACCCTGGAAATCACGGACCTGGTGCACCCCGGAGAGGGAAATCTCCTGTCTGTCCGCCTGGACACCCGGGAGGATCCGACGCTGCCGCCCTTCGGCTTTGTCATTGATTATCTCACTTATGGCGGGCTGTACCGGGAGGTCTGGCTGGAAACCTCCGCCCAATGCCGGATGGAGGAGCTGTTTGTATATACCCCGTCTTTGACGGAGGCCGACATCAGCTTAAAGCTGGACCGGCCCCGGGAAAATGGACAGCTGCGCCTGTCTTTGCAGAATCCTGCTGGGGAGACCGTGGAAACCAAACTCCTTTCCCAGACGGCGGAGATCCACGCGCGCATTTCCCTGCCGGATGCGGCAGCCTGGACACCGGAAACACCGGTGCTCTATGCCTGCATGGCGGAGCTGCTGGATGAAAAGGGGCAGACGCTGGACGTGTGCCGGACCCGTTTCGGCTTCCGCACGGCGGTTTTCCGGGCGGACGGCTTCTATCTGAACGGGAAAAAGACCTTTCTGCGGGGCTTGAACCGGCATCAAAGCTACCCGTATATCGGCTATGCCGCCCCGGAGCGCTTGCAGCGGGAGGATGCCCGCATCCTGAAGCAGGAGTTGGGCTGCAATGCCGTGCGCACCAGCCACTATCCCCAGAGCCAGCATTTTCTGGATGCCTGTGATGAAATGGGGCTTCTGGTCTTCACGGAGCTGCCCGGCTGGCAGCACATCGGTGACGCAGCCTGGAAGGACCTGGCATGCCATATGCTGGAGGAGATGATTTTGCAGTACCGGAATCATCCCAGTATTCTCCTGTGGGGGGTACGCATCAATGAAAGCCAGGATGACGACCCCTTCTATACCAGAACAAATGCCATTGCCCACGCTTTGGATCCCAGCCGGGCCACCTCCGGCGTCCGGTATCTGGAAAAGAGCAGCCTTTTGGAGGATGTGTACGCCTTTAACGACTTTTCCCATACGGGAAACAACCCCGGCGTAAAGCGGAAAAAGGACGTTATGCGCGAACGGGACAAGCCATTGCTGATCTCCGAGTGCAATGGCCATATGTACCCCACAAAGCCCTTTGACGATTGGCCCCACCGGCAGGAGCATGCGCTGCGCCACGCCCGGGTGCTGAACGCGGCCTATGCAGACGGCGAGCACGTGGGCTGCTTCGGCTGGTGTATGTTCGACTACGCCACCCACAAGGATTTTGGTTCCGGGGACCGCATCTGCTACCATGGCGTTCTGGACAGCTTCCGCAATCCCAAGCTGGCGGCAGCGGTCTATGCCTCTCAGGCAGAGACACCGGTGCTGGCGGTCAGCTCCTCCATGGACATCGGCGACTATCCGGCGGGACAGGTGGGCACGGTCTATGTCTTCTCCAATGCCCAGCGGGTGGAACTCTATAAAAACGATGCGTATGTGACAACCTTGAGGCCCAGCCCCTGGACGGCATTGCCCCATCCGCCCCTGTGCGTAGATGATACCATTGGCGAGCTTTTGGAAACCCAGGAGCACTTTGAAAAGCCCAAGGCGGATGCCCTGCGGGACTGCCTGCTTGCCGCCGGAAAATACGGCCTGGCTGGGCTCCCTTTGAATAAGAAGCTGAAAATGGCCCGGTGCATGGTCCGCTACAAGATGAAATTTTCCGATGGAGTGGACCTCTACGGAAAGTATGTGGGCAACTGGGGCGGCGAGGCCACCCGTTGGCGGTTTGACGCGAAGGACGGGGAGAAGACCGTTGCTTCCGTGACCGTGAGCCCCGGCGGCAAGCTCCATCTGGAGGTCCGCGTCTCTGGGGAGAAGCTGACAGAGGGGGCTTCCTACGATATGGCAGCGGTCCGGGTCCGCATTCTGGACGAGAACGGCAATGTGGCACCATATGCCCAGCTGCCTCTGCAATATACCCTGGAGGGACCGGCCCAGCTGGTGGGTCCCGGCATCCAGACTGCCGAGGGCGGCATGGGCGGTACTTACCTGCGCACGGTGGGCGCAGCCGGACAGGCGAAGCTGACCGTTAGCGCCCCGGGCTGCGAAAGTGTCAGCGTTGTCTTTGAAATCGAAAAGGAGGAAGGCTAAATGGAACAGCTTCTAACATTTTGCGCCGGAACGGACGCCGGAAGCCTGGAAGGAACGGCGGCCTTTTCCCCGGACTGCGGCGTGCTCCGCATCCGGGCGGCGCTCCCGGCAGGAATTTTGACGGATGCCCGGGCAGAGCTGCCCTGGGCCATGGGGGAGACGGAAAGGCTCTTCATGAACGGCTACCAGACCTGGACCCACTGCCCGGAGCTGGGAAAGCAGGATAAGCTCCGGGGCCTGGACGGTGTGCCTGGGTTTATCCGGAAGCATTATGGTCTGGACCGCTACGGGGACTACTTTTTTGTGCCCTACAGCGGGAAAAAGGGCCAAAGCCACGGCTTTTCCTATTGCTATTTCCGCAATGGAGATACCTACCGCCTGATCGGCTCCCTGGATGAAACCCCCGGCTACACCGTCTTCGGCTACGATGCCCAGGCAGGGAAGCTGACCGTCCGCCGGGATTGCGCCGGAGTCTGCCATCCGGGCGGAGAATTCCCGGCCTTTGCCCTGTTCTTCGCCCAGGGCAGTGAGAGACAGGTGTTCGATGCCTGGTTCGCGGCCATGTGCTGCACGGCAAGACCGGCCCCCAGGCTGACGGGCTATTCCAGCTGGTACAATCGCTATCAGGATATCAGTGCCGCCTCCGTGGCGGAGGACCTGGAGGGCTACCGGCAGGTGCTGCCCAAAGGGAGTCTATTCCAGATTGACGACGGCTGGGAACCCTTTGTGGGAGACTGGATGGAAACGGACCCGAAGAAATTCCCGGATGGCCTCGCCCCCTTTGTAGAGCAGAGCCATGAGAGCGGCCTGCTGGCTGGGCTGTGGCTGGCCCCCTTTGTGTGCGAGACAAAGTCTAAAATCTACCGGGAGCACCCGGACTGGCTGCTGAAAATCGATGGCCAGAGCTGGTACTGCGGCTGCAATTGGAGCGGCTTCTATGCACTGGATATCGACAATCCCCAGGTGCAGGACTATCTCAGGCGGGTTTTTGAACGGGTCTTTGACACGTGGCATTTTGATCTTGTGAAGCTGGATTTCCTCTATGCCGTGGCCCCCTTTGGAAACGAGCGGGAGTCCAGGGCCGCCAGAATGGGCCGGGCCGTGAATCTGCTGCGGCAGTGGTGCGGGGACAAGCTGATCCTCGGCTGCGGCGTGCCGCTGATGCCTTGCTTCGGGGTAGTGGACTATTGCCGCATCGGCTGCGATGTGAGCCTCAGTTGGGACGACAAGTGGTTCATGCGGCTGCTCCACCGGGAGCGGATCTCCACCAGGCAGTCCATCGACAATACGGTTTTCCGCCGCCAGCTCAACGGCCGGGCCTTTGGAAATGACCCGGATGTGTTCCTGCTGCGGGAGGAGAACTGCCGGCTGACGCCGGAGGAAAAGGACAAGCTGAGCACAGCCAATGCGCTGTTTGGCAATATCCTGCTCTGCTCGGACAATCCTGCCAACTACAGCCCGGAGACAATGGCGAAATTCGCCCGGGTACAGCGCATCTTTGCCCAGGCAGAAAAGGCAGAAGTTCAGGCAGATAGCGGAATTCAGCTTACCTATTTGCTGGATGACAAAGAAGAAAAGCAGGTAATTCGGTAACACTGGGGCTGTTGAAGCCCTGAGGATAATACAACAGAAGTGTGAATACGCTGAAAAAATCACCCAGACAGCAGGCCGCACTCAGTTGGGGGACTTTGCGCCTATGTTTGCCCACCTGAATGATGATGTGCTCTTCGGTGAGGTCTGGAAAACAACGGCACCCTGAATCTGAACGGCTACACCATTACGCTGGCGGATGGGACGGTTTTGCGGTAAACGAATATAAGAAAAGACGGGGCTGTTAGAAAAGTATGTCGCTGCGAACCAGTGACCGATGTCACTGGTGTGG
>OIZO01000863.1_pt1 | contig 18125 bp, 11 predicted proteins | sample 1588551 | NCBI WGS metagenome assembly OIZO01 (sample SAMN03283271) | human gut metagenome | biome: human-associated habitat; material: feces | host: Homo sapiens | place: Peru | collected 2012 | reverse complement strand
GGAGAAATAGCCGCCGTAGGTATCCACAATGATTTTCCGGCCGGTAAGTCCGGTGTCTCCGTTGGGGCCGCCGATGACGAAATTGCCGGTGGGATTGATGAAGATATTGGGAACGTTCCCGATGTCAAAGCCGTAATCCCCAAGCACCGGGGCAATGACCTCCGCCCGGATGTACCGGCGCAGCCGGGAAATCTCAAAATCCGCGCTGTGCATGACCGATACCACCACGGTGTCGATGCCCACAACGTTCCCCGTTTCGTCAAATTCCACGGTGACCTGGGTCTTGCCGTCGGGGCGAAGCAGGTCGTTGGCGTGAACGCACTGGGTCAATCGGCTGCAAAGCGCCCGGCTCAGGGCTGCGGGCAGGGGCATGAGCTCCTGGGTCTGGGTACAGGCACCGCCGAACATCATTCCCTGATCTCCCGCGCCGCCCACTTCGTCATTTGTGCCCAGGGCAATGTCCGCGGACTGGGTGTGAATCCGGCACTCTACCTGAACGCTGTCCGCGTCAAAGCCGTCCCCGGGATAGACATAGCCGATTTTCCGGACGGTATCCCGAGCCACCTGGGCGTAGTCCACCTGGGCTTTGGTGGTGATCTCGCCGCAGATAATGCAGAAATTCGTGGTGACCATGGTTTCGCAGGCCACCCGGGAGCCGGGATCCTGCTCTAGACAGGCATCCAGGATGGCGTCGGAGATGGAGTCGGCAACCTTGTCCGGGTGGCCGTTGGTTACACATTCCGAGGTAAAGAGTCTTTTTTCCATAATATTTTCCTTTCTTTCGCGCGCAAAATGCAAAAGAAAACGCACACCAGAAGACCTGATGTGCGCTAGAATATCAGATCCTCATCTTTCGTTTGCCGACGGATTTGGCACCTTTTCCTTTCGGACAGGTTGCCGGGTTTCACAGGGCCGTTCCCTCCACCACTCTTGATAAGGCTTGTATGCAATTTTCATGGACGATTATACACGATCTTTTCCAAAAGTCAATCCTCTTTTTTGCGCATGAATTTTCGTATTGCTTTTTCCGGGGAAATCAGGTATACTATGGGCACAATCATTTGAATACAGGAGGGATTTCCATGGAACAGGAAACCAATCTGCCCGAAGAAGAGGAAACCGGCATTCTGACCCTGACCGACGAAAATGGCCAGGACGCGAACTTTGAATACTTAGACTGCATCGAATATCAGGACACCGAATATCTGGTGCTGATGCCCGAGGGTGAAGACGAGATCGTCATCCTGGAGGTGGAGCCGGTGGACGAGGACAACGAAAACTATCTGGCTGTGGAAGATGAGGAAACCCTGAACGCGGTTTACGAAATCTTCAAGGAAAAATTCAAGGACGTTCTGACCTTCGAGGAATAAGCTTTGGCGGCTGCGAGAAACTCGCGGCCGCACTTTTTTATTGACAGTCTTTGGCCTCCGTGCTAGACTGAATGCAAAATCAGGGAAGCTCTGATTAAATCGGCAAGAGCTGGGAGCGAGAGATTTTTCTTTAGCCGAAGGGTTCAAAAGCGGAGGAATACTGGATGTATTGCCCGCTTTTGAAGCCGCACGGATAGAGAAAAAGATCCGCTATCCAGCCGCAGACGATTTATTCAGAGGTTCCCTAGCGTAGATGTTTGAAAATCGGGAGGGATTGCCACGCCAGTGTGAGCACTGGCTCGCAATGACATTCTTTTTCGGTAGTTTTCCGGAACATCCAAAAAACAGAAATATGGAAAAAGCAATTGGGGCACTGCATTCGCAGTGCCCCAATTAAATATTTTCAAAATTCCTTATTCTTCCGGTTTCTCCCCGGTGGTCTGCTCAGCAGCGGTTTCCTCCGTGGCACACTTCTGCGCCTCCGCCTGAGCCGCCACCCGGTTGACGAACAGATCTGCCGGGTCGTGGGACAGGAAATGCTGCCACAGCAGCGCCCCCACGGCAATGACGCAGGTCAGCCCCGCCAGCACCTGGCTCACCCGGAAGGGGCCCCAGTAGAGGCTGTCCACCCGCAGCCCCTCAATAAAGCACCGACCCAGGCCGTACCAGGCCCCGTAGCCCAGGGCGATCTGGCCGTCGTATTTCCGGTGCTTGGACAGAAAGTGCAGCAGCACGAAGCCAACAAGATTCCACACGGATTCATACAGGAAGGTGGGGTGGTAATACTCCCACTGATTGGTCACGGTGTTGAAAAGCCCCATCCGGAAGAAGCTGTCTGTCGCCGCGCCGAAGGCCTCCCGGTTGAAGAAGTTGCCCCAGCGGCCCAGAATCTGCCCGATGAAGAACCCCAGCAGGGTAATGTCCAGCACCGTGGTGACCCGGAGCTTTTTCACCTTGCACAGCACCGCCACGCCGATGACCGCGCCGATGACGCTGCCGTAGATGGCGATGCCTCCCTCCCAGATGGCGAACACGGACAGCGGGTTATCGGCGTAGTCCTTCCAGGAGAAGGCCACATAGTAAATTCTCGCGCAGAGAATAGCAAAGGGGGTAATCCACAGCACGCCGTCCAGGATGTCGTCCTCTTTGAGGCCGAACTCCCGGCTTCTGCGGCAGGCGTACAGCACGGCGAGAATCAGCCCCAGGCCGATGCACAGGCCGTACAGGTGGACGGTCAGCGGGCCCAGCTGGAAATATCTGGGCGGGTTCATTTCCAGTCCCAGAAAGGGGAAGGAAATAGAAGAATAATCAGCAGGATTCATAATCTTTCTCTCCTTGTGTGGTAGGTTCGATGATGGACAGGCAGCACCGCTCCTCGGTGACCACCCGTCTCAGGAAATCCCCGATCTCCCGCACCTCGATCTGCCGGTAGATTTCCGGGAAACGGAAGTAATCAAAGTTGGAAAAATGGTAGGCGCAGATCCGGAAGCAGGTGGCGTCAAAACTGTCCAGGCTCCGGATGCGCCTGCCCAGGGCACTGCGCTTCATCCGCAGAAAGTCCTTCTCTGGTACGCCCTCCCGGGCGATTTTCGCCGCCTGCGCCAGGATGGCCTCCCGAATCTTCCGGGGCTCGCAGCTGTCTCCGGCGCACAGCAGCATGGCGCAGCCGTCGATGGTCTCAAAGCCGCCGCCGAAGGAGGTATCGATGATTCCCTCCTCATACAGCCGCAGATACAGCTCCGAGGATTCGCCGAAGAGCGCCTCCGCCGCCAGGTCTGCCACCATTTCCTCCCGGATGGCCGCGTCTCCCCGTCCCAGGGGCTCACACTTGAAGGCCAGGTTGAACATGGGCATGGCCACCTCCATCCGGCCTGTCGTCTCCTTCTGGGGGCAGGTCATCTCCTCCCGGGGCAGGGGCTTCTTCTCCCCTACCGGGGCAGGCTCGGTGCCCAGAATTTCCTCCGCCGCCCGGACGACGGCCTCCGGGTCTACATCGCCGATGACGCACAGAAGCATGTTTCCCGGGGCGTAGAAAGCCCGATGGCAGTCATAAAGGATTTCCGGAGTGATTTCCCGGATGGTCTCGCCGGTTCCCAGGATGGGCACCCGGATGGGGTGCTCCCGGTACATGGCCTTCACCAGGTTCTCAAAAATCACGCTGTCCGGGGCATCCTCGTTCATGCCGATCTCCTGGTCGATGATTCCCCGCTCCTTTTCCACGCTTTCGGCGGTGAAATAGGGGGTGGACACGAATTCCAGCAGCAGACGCAGACAGGCGTCGAAATTTTTCGTGCAGGAGAAATAATAGGCGGTCATGTCATAGCTGGTGAAGGCGTTGGTGCTGGCGCCCAGCTGGGCAAATTCCGCGGAAACGTCCCGGTCGGGCAGGTCGAACATCTTGTGCTCCAGGTAGTGGGCAACCCCCGCCGGAGACCGGTAATCCTTCCCGGCAAACCGGTAGTCCGTATGCACGGAGCCATAGTCCGTCACAAAATAGGCCAGGCTCCTGGTAAAGCCCTTCCGGGGCACCACGCACACCGTCAGCCCGTTGGGAAGCTTTTGACGGTACAGCGTCTCGTCCAGCTCCGGGTATTCATAGGGGGTCATAGGCTCTCTCCTTTCAGGAAATAGGTGCTGTGCAGCTTGAGGGTCTTTGCGCAGCGCGCCACGTCCGCCACGCTGACCTGCTCCACCGCCCGGAGGTATTCCTCCCGGGTGAAAATCATGCCGCTTAAAGCGGCGGTACTGTGGAAGCTTTCCACGGCGCCGGGAGAATCCAGCACCGCCCGCAGGCTGGAGGCGATGGCCTCCTTGGCGGCGGTCAGCTCCCCTTCCGTAATTTGGCCTTCCTGGCAGGCCGTCAGCTGGTTCAAAATTTCCTGCCGGGTGACGGTCTCCTTGTCAAAGTCAATGCCTGCGTTGGCAAGCAGGATGCCCTTGGCTCCATAGTAGGTAGAATCGATGGAGTAGCACAGACTTCTTTTCTCCCGGACGTTCTGGAAGAGCTTGCTGGTCATGCCCCCGCCCAGCACCACGTTGCACACCTGCATGGCGGGCATTTCCGGATCCCGGTTGGTAATGGGCGTAGTGAAGCCCATGCACAGCTTTCCCTGCGCCACGTCCATGATCTCCGTATCATCTCCCCCAGCGCCCGGGGTGAAGCGAGTCTGGGCGGGTAAGTCCATCGGCTCCCGGGGCAAACCGGCAATCAGGGCTTTCGCCGCTTCCGCCACTTCTTTCTCCGGGGCGCTGCCCACATAGAACAGGGCGATGGGACTGGTGCGAAGGATTTCTTCATAATGCCGGGTCAAATCTTCCGGGGTGATGGCCGCCACGTCCTCGGTATCTCCCAGCCGGGGCACGCCGAAGGAATCCCCGGCGCACATGCTGCGCAGCAGCCGGGTGATGGCGTAGACCCGCTTGTCGTTCCGGTCGGACTCAATGGTGGAAATCAGGTTTTTCTTCTCGCTTTCCACGAAATCCGGCAAGAAAGCCCCCTTTTCCTTTGGGGAATCCAGCAGCAGCTCCCGCAGAAATTCCAGCATGGGCTCGAAAACCCGATCCCCGGGCAGGGCAAACCGGTCGTCCATAAAGCCGCAGTAAAGGCCGGTGGTCTGGTAATCCCCCACCCGGCGCACCAGGGGGCTCACCGCCCCGCCGTAAAGTTCATCCAGCCGCTGGGTCACCGCCCGCAGGTCGGGACAGCGGTTGGTGCCCCGCAGGAGCACCGCGGGAAGCAGGGCGTTTTTCGCCGCCTCCGCCTTGCGCATGGGACGCACCAGCTGAAAGCTGAAGCCTCCCTGCTTGAATCGGGAATCCCGGCAGCAGCGCAGGGTCACGCCGGGGGCAATGGTGGTGGTTTGCATCATAGTATTCTCCTGAAAACGCCGAAGACACGGCGATGATTACAGGGTATTATATACCATTTTTTTCAAAATAGGAAGTAGGACACAAAAATTTAAGACTTTTCCGGTTGTGTTTTTTCCCCTTCTGCGATAGAATAGAGAAACTATGCAGAAATAACAAGCGCAAGGAGGATTTCCTATGGCATGGCTGGAAATCACCGTCAATACCGCGTCAAAGGACGTGGAAGACGTGGCCGCCCGGCTCACCGCCCGGGGCTACGCGGATCTGGTCATTGAAGACCAGGCGGAATTTGAATCCTTTCTGGAGGAAAACCGGGCTTATTGGGACTATATCGATGACGAATTTCAGAAAAAGCTGGAGGGCTTAAGCCGAATCAAGCTGTACCTGGAGGAAGGCGACGAAGCAGGCCTTGCCCGGCTTCGGGACACGGTTGCCGAACTGGGACTTACCGTGGAAGCAAAGCCCCTGCCGGAAACCGACTGGGAGGAAAGCTGGAAGGACAGCTATCCGCCCCAGAAGGTGGGCAAAAATCTGGTAGTCCTCCCCTACTGGCTGGCAGAGGAGAAAACCGGCCGGAAGAAGATCATTCTCGACCCGGGTCTGACCTTCGGCACCGGCGCTCACCCCTCCACCCAGATGGTCATGGAGGCCATGGAGCAGCGGGTGCAGCCCGGCTGGCACTGCCTGGATCTGGGCAGCGGCAGCGGCATTCTGTCCATCACCGCCCTGCGTCTGGGGGCGCAGAGTGCCGTAGGCGTGGACATCGACCCCAAGGCCGAGGACATCGCCCGGGAGAACGCCGCCTACAACGGCTTCGGCTCCCCGGCCTTTACGGCCCTCACCGGCAATGTCACCGAGGACAAGGCGCTGATGCACCGGCTGTCCCAAGATCACTACGATCTTCTGCTTGTGAACATCGTAGCCGATGTAATCATCGGCCTGTCCCCCATTCTCCCTGACTTCATGGGCGCGCGCACCCTTCTCATCTGCTCCGGCATTCTGGACAGCCGCTTAGGTGACGTCACCGCCGCTCTGGAAAAGGCCGGGCTCACCGTCACGGAAATCCGGGCTAAGGAAGAATGGCGGTGCGTGCTGGCAAAGCGGGAAGGAGGCATTTCATGAACATTCCCTACCGATATCAGCGGATTCTGCGCCGGCTGGGCATTTTCGGACTGATTCTGCTGCTGCTTTTTCTCATCGCCTGGGTATGCTGGGTGGTCTGGCTTCAGCGGTATGTGGTCTACACCAACGAGGGCGTAAAGCTGGACTTTTCCCAGTCCTCCTATGACATTTCCGGCGTGGAGGCGGCAGCCCCCTCAGACGACGTGAAAATTTCCATTTTCTACAACGAGGGCGCCGACGCCATCGACACCGCCAAAGAAATGACCCAGCTGGCGGGCTACTACATCACCAACGACATGTGCAAGGAAGATATGGACAACGTAATGCTCCAGATCGAGCGTCTGCCCAGCAAGACCCCCGTCATGGTGGAGATGAAGGGCCCCTTCGGCTCCTTCTTCTACAATTCCAAGCTCAGCGGCGCGGTGATCTCCCAGAGCACGGACATTCCCGCCATGGAAAAGCTTGTGGCGCGGATGAACACCAAGGGCTTCTACAAAATCGCCCGGATCAGTTCCCTGCGGGATCGCTCTTTCGGTGAAGCCAACGTCACCAGCGGTCTTTACATGCTCAGCCGAGCCGGCCTGTGGATGGACACCGGCGGCATGTACTGGCTGGATCCCACCAGCGCCTCCACCATCACCTGGATTTCCTCGGTGGTGCTGGAATTAAAGGAAATGGGCTTTGACGAGGTGCTGCTGGACGACTTCCGGTTCCCGGACTCCGATGCCTACATTTTCTCCGGAGACAAGCCCGCGGCTCTGCAAACCGCCGCCACCAAAATCATGGAGGCCTGCTCTTCCAATAAGTTCGTTGTCTCCTTCGGGGTCAGCGACCCCACCTTCGCCCTGCCGGACGGCCGGTGCCGGATGTATTTGAGCAATGTGGACGCGGGCAGCGTGGCCGCCACCTATGCCAAGGTCACGGTTTCCGATCCGGAAATCCGGGTGGTATTCCTGTCCGAGTCCGGCGACACCCGCTACGACAAGTACAGCGTCATCCGCTCCCTGAACGTAGCCGAAGAGGTGGAAAACCGGAAGGCTGAATAGCGGGCCGGGAGCCCCGGCGGGCTATTCGTGCGCAGGCTAATCTGTTATCGTCATACCATTGGGTACCGCTCGGTATCGTTCTTGCGGCGCACTCTGACAAACCTCGTCCTTTTGCGAACCAGTGCCGCAGTACTGGTTCGCAATCCGTTTCCCCCTGCCTTCCCCTGAGAGGGTGGTGCTCCGCGCAGCGAATCAGAATCACTATGATTGCCGGTGGCAATCACACCATAATGTACAGGTGGCTCGCAGAGCCGGATGAGGTCGCTCCCCGTTCCTTTCCAGGAGCACCAAGAATTTGCAAAAAGCGGGCGGCCAATGGCCGCCCCTACTAGTTCTTAATTGGTTCCCGGAATGGCCGGGGGATTGCCACACCAGTGACGTCGGTCACTGGTTCGCAATGACAGAGTTCTATCGGCACTGCACAACTAATTTGAATCGTCCCAAAGGGACACCACCATTATTCACTTTTCACTGTTCTCTATTCACTAAGAAAATCGCCGCCCGGCCTGAACATTCAGGCCGGGCGGCGACTGCGTTATTCGTTGTTCATCAGCTTGGACAGGGTATTGAAATAGAGCTGATCCTGCACCTTTTTGCAGAAATTGATCTTATTGGAAACCGTGTTCTTGATCCGCTCCACATAGCCCTCCTCCACCGTGACCCCCTCTGCGGGAGTGAAGGTCTTGGTTTCGGCGTCGTAGGTGCCCTTATCCGTTTTCCAGCTGAACTCCGGCCAGAGCACCAGGGGCTCCGCATCGGAGAATACGTCCCGTCCCACCAGCAGCCGGGAATCATAGTCCAGGCCGAAGAGGTTAGAAAGGGTAGGCAGAATGTCCAGGCTGTACACCGGGGTCTCCACCTTCAGATTCTTATCCTCCAGGCAGCCGCTCCAGATAATCAGGCCGGTGTTGTCCCGGGTGAACCGATCGATTTCCGAAACCCCGTAAAGCTCGCACAGATAATTCTTGGCGTTCTTCCAGGTGGCGCTGCGCTCCAGACCGTAGGGGTAGTGATCCGGGCTGATGACGATCACCGTGTCGTCGGCAATCCCCGCCTCCTCCAGCTGCCGGATCAGCGAGGTCATGGCGTTCTCCAGCTCCAGCTGAGAGGCCAGATAGCACTTCACCGCCTCGGCACCGTCGTAGTCGATGAGGTCGTAATTCTTCCGGGACATGGCGTTGTCCTTCAGGCTGTAGCCGCAGTGACCGGAAACCGTCATGTAATAAATGCTGAAGGGCTGCTGGTCGATGTACTGGGGCACGGAAATGTCGATCATTTCCAGATCGCTTTCCGGCCAGACGGGAGTGATTCCCTCCAGGCCGCCGTACCGGGCCAGGAACCGGTCATAGCCCAGCTTGGTGTGGGTCTTGTTCCGGTCGTAGTAGTCCGCGTTGTGGTTGTGATAGGCGGCGGAATAGTAGCCAAGCTTTTGCAGCTGGTGACCCATGGTCAGGAACAGATCCTGATAGACCGCCTGCTTCATGCACATGCCCACGTTGGCCGGAACCATGCCAATCACATTGGAAAACTCTCCGGTGGTGGTGCTGCCGCCCCAGGCAGGCTGATAGTAATCCGTAAACTGAATGCCCTTGGTAGCCATCCGGTAGAGGGTGGGAGTTCTCTCCGGGTCGATGACCTGCTTGGAGAAGGCCTCGGCGGTAATGAGAATCAGATTTTTGCCCTTGAACATGCCGGTATACTCGTTTTTCAGGCTGGGCTGGACGGTGCTCACATACTGGTGAATGGAAGCAATGTGGCTGTTTTTCTCCGTCTGGGCAAGCTGGGCAAAGTCAAAATCCATGACGTTGGGCTCGTAGGCCGCAGGCTCCGTTTCCCCGGGCTGGGTCTCCTGCACCGGCGTGCTTTGGGTCGGCGCGGGAATTTCTGCCACAAAGTCCCCCTGGTTCTCCTGGGAGGCATCCGTGTGGGTGGCGTTCATAATCATGCCCATATTCAGGCCGAAGCACCGCACCGCGCTGTCAAAATTGTAAGCATCGTTCAGCCGGGAGGCATCGGTTCCGCTTTTGGCCACGGCAAAGGCCAGGCAGTAGGCGACCAGAGCCGCAACCAGCGCCAGCCACCGCAGCCGCCAGCCGGTTTCCCGGGGAGCGGCGAACAGGCCGTAGCCGATGACCGGCAGGAAAAACAGAAGGATTCTCCAAAGCCCCCGGACTACCAGGGACACCACGACCCCGGCAAAATCCGTGGCCACCCCTCCGGCGCCGCCCAGCAGCATTCCCAGCTGCATGAAGGCCATGTAGGCGTCGTTGCAGAAGTACTCCACAATGTACAGAACCGTCACCAGAGCCATGACCCCAGTACACACCCATTTTCCCCAGGTCTTCTGACCCAAGAAGGTAAACACCTGACCGATGAGGCCGCCGAAGCCCACCGCGAAGAGCACCACCGCGGCAAATCTTCCGAACCGGAAGGATTCCATGGTCCACAGGTGCAGCAGTGCCTCGCAGTAGACAACCGTCACCACCGCAAACAGCCAGGCGGGAATGGGAAGCTTTCCCAGGAATTTTTTCATCTGTCTTCATTCTCCTTCGGTGCCGGGCCGTTCCCTCTGCCGCCCCGACGGCGGCGGTAATTGGGACGGCGGCGGGGCTTCCGCTCGCCGGATTCCGGGGCTGTCTCCTCGGCGGGAGCCGCCGGCTTCGGCTGCTGCCGCTCCTGACGTTCCGGACGCTCCTGGCGGGGGCCGTCCTGTCTGCGGCGGCGGCGGTTATTCGGTCTGGGCATCTCCTGCTGAGCCGCCTCCGGCTGCTCGGCAGGCTCGTCGGAAACCACCGACTCGGTGCTGTAGCGGAAGCGGATAGGTTCCAGCATCATGGGCTGCTCTGCCTCCTTGGGCTGAGGAGCCCGCTTTCCGTTGCCGGAAATGGGAGCCAGATCGGCGGGAATCGGCGGATCGTTCTTTCTGGCCTTGCCGCTGCGCAGCACCGCAATGTCCGCGTTGGGGAAGACGCTGACCGTCTCCGGGTTCTCCTCCATGCGCACCTTCACCCGCTGGCGCAGCAGATCCAATTCCACCACCGTGCCTCGCCCCTCCGGGGTATCCACGAAGGATTCCGGCTTTGGGCTGGAGCGGATCAGGTCTTCATAGGCGTCCTGCTCGTATTTCAGGCAGCACATGAGCCGGCCGCAGGTGCCGGAAATTTTGGTGGGATTCAGAGAAAGGCTCTGGGTTTTTGCCATTTTGATGGAAACCGGCTGAAAATCGTCCAGAAAGCTGGCACAGCAGAAGGGTCTTCCGCAGATGCCCAGGCCGCCCACCATCTTGGCCTTGTCCCGGACACCGATCTGCCGCAGCTCGATGCGGGTGTGGAAAATGGAGGCCAGATTTTTCACCAGCTCCCGGAAATCCACCCGCTCGTCGGCGGTGAAGTAGAAGAGAATCTTGCTGCCGTCGAAGGCCACCTCCGCCGACACCAGCTGCATATCCAGCCCATGGGCGGCGATTTTGTCCAGGCACACATCGTAGGCCCGCTTTTCCTTGGCCCGATTGTCCGCAGCGATTTTCTCGTCCTGAGCCGTGGCCTTGCGCAGAACTTTGCGCAGAGGCGCCACCACGTCCTTCTGGGCGATTTTGTGGTTGCTTCCCGCGCAGATGCCGTACTCCGCCCCCCGGGCGGTGTCGATGATCACATGCTCCCCGGCCTGAAAAGTCAGGCCGTTGGGGTCAAAATAGTAGATTTTCTGTCCGGGGCGAAACTGGATGTCCACGACTTCCACGGTCTGCTCCGGTGAAACCTTCATTTCCTGTTCCATATTGTCTCCTTTATCGTAAAAAAGCCCTGATTCAACCGGCAGACGCCGGCAATGGCTTCAGCGTTTCCGCAATTCCCAGCTCAGCCAGCCGCAGACCGCCGCCGGGGAAACATTGCTCATGGTATATTCCAGCGCCTTTCTCAGCGCCTGAATGCCGCCGTAAAGCGCGGGCGCCGTCCGTTTCCGGGCAAGCTCCCGAGCCAAAGGGGAAACCGTATCGGCGCCGCTGCGGCTCATCAGAGCATTTTCCAGCAAATCCAGCCACTGTTTCAGGGTTTCCGACAGGGCGTCCCGCTTGGATTTTTCCATGGGGGTCAGCAGCTGGGTCAGACCCAGGGCATCCCCGTCTCCATAAGCCTGGGCAAAGGCCTGGGTCTGAGGACTGACCCCCTCGCCATTTTCCAGCAGAGCCTTGGCCTGACCCAGAAAGCCGCCGCTGCGTGAGGCGGCCGCGGCGATGTCCTCCTGAGAAGCCTTGGGGAAGTCCTTTTGCAGCTGGGCTTCCAGAATGTCCGCCGGAAGAGCCTGTAATTTCAGTTCCGTGCACCGGGAGCGGACAGTTGGCAGCAGTTTATCCGGATTATCCGCGATCAGGAGGAACACCCCGTAGCTCGGGGGCTCCTCCAGCACCTTCAGCAGAGCGTTCTGACCGGGGATGCCCATGTCCTGGGCCCGGGGAAACTGGTAAATCTTATGGTCGGATTCGTTGGGCTGGATGAACATATCCGCCCGGGCCTGGCGAATCAGCTCCACGGGGACGGTTTTCTTCTCCGGGTCGTCTACCAGAATGTAGTCCGGATGATTGCCGTCCAGAATCTTCCGACAGGGGGTGCAGACGCCGCAGGGCTTATCCGTGCCCTGACACAGGATAGCCTGGGCCAGGAGCCTTGCCAGAGTGTGCTTTCCGGAGCCTTCCGAACCGGTGATCAGATAGCAGTGGGAGATATGTCCTTTGCTGAGGCTTTCTGTTAAGTTTTCCTTCAGCTGCCGGTTTCCCAGAAGCGCGCCAAAGCCCATATGCTCCCTCCTTGCTGATTTTTTATTTTATCATAATTTTTGGGAAAATGAAATAGAGAATTCTGATTTTTGCGGGAACTGTGTGAAAATGATTGAAATACGCACTGGTGCGGGAGCACCCACGGCTCCCTTGTGTAAAGGGAGCTGGCAAAAATCTTTGATTTTTGACTGAGGGATTGTAAAGCTACATCTACGAGAGTGCTCGGAAAGGTAAAAGTTCTGATCCCCTCAGTCACTTCGTGACAGTATGAATTATGGTATGACTGCCACAGACAGTCATACCATAATTTGGATTCGCTGCGCAGAGCACCACCCTTGGTCAGCATGGGGAGCCTCGGGCGGCCAGTGGCCGCCCCTACTGACTTTTTTGGAAAATTCCCAATAAATGGAACCCCCGTTCCGGTGCACAGCGCCGGAACGGGGGTGTTTCGTTATATGCTTACTTAAAATACTTGACCGCGGCCTCGAACATCCGGATATCGTACTGTCCGGGCACGTTCCGGTAGAGTTCCTTGCCAATGCGCTCGCTGTGACCCATTTTGCCGAAGACCCGGCCGTCAGGAGAAGTAATGCCCTCGATGGCGCACACGGAGCCGTTGGGGTTGAAGGCGGCGTCCATGGTGGGGTTGCCCGCCAGGTCAACATACTGGGTGGCGATCTGGCCGTTTTCCGCCAGCTGCTTGACCAGAGCCTCGCTTGCCAGGAACTTGCCCTCGCCGTGGGAAATGGGCACATTGTAGACATCGCCCACCTGGGTCAGGCTCAGCCAGGGGCTCTTGTTGGAGGCCACCCGGGTTCTTACAATCCGGCTCTGGTGGCGGCCGATGGTGTTGAAGGTCAGGGTGGGGCAGGTGTCATCGGTGTCGATGATCTTGCCGTAGGGTACCAGACCCAGCTTGATGAGAGCCTGGAAGCCGTTGCAGATGCCGCACATCAGGCCGTCCCGGTCATTCAGGAGCTTCATCACCTGCTCCTTGACAGCAGGATTCCGGAAGAAGGCGGTGATGAACTTGGCGGAGCCGTCGGGCTCGTCGCCGCCGGAGAAGCCGCCGGGCAGGAAGATCATCTGGCTGTCTCTGATTTTTTCGACTGCCTGCTCCACGCTTCTTGCCACGTCCTCAGCGGTCAGGTTCCGGATCACCAGAATCTCCGCCTGAGCGCCCGCCGCCTCCACCGCCCGGGCGGAGTCGTACTCGCAGTTGGTGCCGGGGAACACGGGAATCAGCACCTTGGGCTTGGCGCACTTCACCGCCGGAGCGGGGTAAGAAGCGGCCTGGTAGTCAAAGGTGGGAATGGGCTTGTCGGTCTCCACAGTCTTGGTAGGATAGACCTTCTCCAGCACGGAAGCGTTGATGGCATAGAGTTCGGCAATGGAAGCGGTGTCGCCGTGGTAGCGGATCACCGGCTCGGCGGTGGTTACGCCGATCTTCTCGCCGAAATCGCAGTCCTCGGTGAGCTCGGCGATGAGACAGCCGTACCGGGGGCCGTCGTACCGGACGGCACCTTCGGTCTCGGCAAAGCCGATGTCGTTGCCGAAGGACATCTTCATCACCGCCTCGGCAACGCCGCCGGCATCCACCGCATAGGCGGCCTTCACCTTCCCGGCAAGGCACAGGCCGTGGAACTTCTCCCAGGTGGCCTTCATGGCATCGTAGCTGCCGCAGCCGAAGAAGTACACCGGGTGTCCGGCTTCCTTGAATTCTCCCGAAATGACCTCGCTTGCCTTCAGGGGGGCGATGGCGAAGGAAATCAGGGTGGGGGGCACGTCCTTATCGAGGAATGTGCCGGACATGGAGTCCTTGCCGCCGATGGCTGCCGCATCCAGGTGGAGCTGGGCATCCAGCGCGCCAAGCAATGCCTGGAAGGGCTTGCCCCAACGCTGAGGCTCATTTCTCAGCTTCTCGAAGAACTCCTGCAAGGTCAGGTAAGCCTTTTTGTAGTCCGCGCCGGCGGCCACAATCTTGGCCATGGAGGAAATCACCGCGGCCTTGGCTCCCAGATAGGGGTCGGCACTCAGCAGGTCGGGATCACAGCCCCAGGCCATGACGCTGGCGGCGTCGGTGTCCTCACCGGGCAGCACCGGCAGCTTGGCGGCCATGGCCTGAGCCGGGGTGGCCTGGTTCTTGCCGCCGAAGGGCATGAGAAGACTGCCCGCGCCGATGGTGGCGTCGAACCGCTCCACAAGGCCTCTCTGGGAGGCATATTTCAGCTGACCGGCCAAAGCCCGCAGGTCAATGGGGTCGTCGTAAACAAGGCCGAAGGGACGGTTCCCATCGGGAACCTCCACGCCGGCGTGCTTCACCGCGCCGTTGGTGTTCAGGAAATCCCGGGAAAGATTGGCGATTTCGTGACCCTTCCAGGACATAACCATCCGGGCTTCCTCCGTGACCAGAGCCACCCGATAGGCTTCCAGGTTTTCTTCCTGGGCGGCGGCGATGAAGGCATCGGCGTCCTCCGGGGCAACCACCACCGCCATCCGCTCCTGGGACTCGGAAATGGCCAGCTCCGTGCCGTCCAGACCCTCATACTTCTTGCGTACCGCGTCCAGATCGATGCGCAGGCTGTCGGCCAGCTCGCCGATGGCCACGGACACGCCGCCGGCGCCGAAGTCGTTGCAGCGTTTGATGAGCCGGGTGACCTTGCTGTTGCGGAAGAGTCTCTGAATCTTCCGCTCCTCAGGGGCGTTGCCCTTCTGAACCTCGGAAGCCATGGTGGTCAGGGATTTCAGGTTGTGGCTCTTGGAGGAGCCGGTGGCGCCGCCGATGCCGTCCCGACCGGTGCGGCCGCCCAGCAGGATGACCACGTCACCGGGAGCGGGGCACTCCCGGCGGACATTTTCCGCGGGGGCGGCGGCGACTACCGCGCCGCACTCCAGCCGCTTGGCGATGAAGCCCTCATGATAAAGCTCCGCCACATGGCCGGTGGCAAGGCCGATCTGGTTGCCGTAGGAAGAATAGCCCGCGGCGGCGGTCTGGCAGAGCTTCCGCTGAGGGAGCTTGCCGGGCAGGGTGTCCTTCAGGGAGGCCCGGGGGTCGCCCGCGCCGGTGACCCGCATGGCCTGGTGGACATAGGCCCGACCGGACAGAGGATCCCGGATGCAGCCGCCGATGCAGGTGGCGGCACCGCCGAAGGGCTCGATTTCCGTGGGATGGTTGTGGGTCTCGTTCTTGAACATCAGCAGCCAGTCCTGATCCTCGCCGTTTACCTTGGCGGTGACATGGATGGAGCAGGCGTTGATTTCCTCGCTCTCGTCCAGCTCAGGAAGCTTGCCCTGTTTTTTCAGGTATTTTGCGCCGATGGTGGCAATGTCCATGAGGGTCTGGGGCCGCTTGGCGGCTTTTTCCTCGCCGTAGACTGCCACCCGGGCGGCCAGGTACTGCTCATAAGCCGCCTGCACCCCGGCATCGTGAATGGTGATGCTGTCCAAATGGGTGGAGAAGGTGGTGTGGCGGCAGTGGTCGGACCAGTAGGTGTCCACCACCCGAATTTCGGTGATGGTGGGATCCCGATGCTCGGTGTCCCGGAAGTAGGCCTGGAGGAATTTCAGATCGTCCAAATCCATGGCAAGCCCCAGCTGCTCCAGAAGCGCGGCCAATGCGCTCTCATCCATGGCGGTGAAGCCCTCCACGGTGGCAACGGTCTCCGGAGCGTCGTAGTGAACCGCCAGGGTTTCCGGCATGTCCAGAGAAGCCTCCCGGCTTTCCACGGCGTTGATGACGTATTTCTTAATGGCAGCCAGCTCTTCGCCGGAAATATCTCCGGTGAGCACATAGACCTTGGCGGTGCGGATGACAGGCCGGTTGCCCTGGGAAATGATCTGGATGCACTGGGCAGCGGAGTCCGCCCGCTGGTCGTACTGACCGGGCAGAGGCTCCACGGCGAAGACGATCTGCCCCTGGGGAGCCTGGAAGCTCACGTTATCCACCTGGGGCTCGGAAAATACGGTGTTCACCGCGTAACGGAAGAGCTGCTCATCGATGTTTTCCGCATCGTACCGATTCAGAATCCGAAGCTCCTTCAGCCCCTTGATCTGCAAAAAGTCCCGGATCTGGCCAAGAAGCCCCTGAGCCTCCTGGGTCTGTCCCGGCTTTTTCTCTACATAAACCCGATATACCATATGGTGTCCTCCCTTATTTTCCGGCCTGCAGGGCTCGCTGACCGATGTCGCTTCTGCGGTAGGCTCCCTCGAATTTCACCCCATCGGACAGCCGGTAAGCTTCCCGGATGGCTTCCGCCAAAGAATCCGCCACGGCGGTGGTGCCGGTGACCCGGCCGCCGGAGGTGACGAGCTGCCCGTTTTCCAGCTTGGCTCCGGCCACATAGGTGTGGGCGGCGGCCTCGGCGGTCATGGTGATGGGGAAGCCCTTCTTGTAGGAGACGGGATATCCGGCGGATGCCAGAATCACGCAGCAGGCGTGCTTGTCGGAAAATCTGACCTCAGTGTTCTCCAAAGTGCCCTCGGTGCAGGCACGCATGACGGTGAGCAGGTCGCTTTCCAGCAGGGGCAGCACCACCTGGGTCTCGGGGTCGCCGAACCGGCAGTTGTACTCAATGACCTTGGGGCCTTTGGGGGTCAGCATCAGGCCAAAGTACAGGCAGCCCCGGAAGGTACGGCCTTCGGCGTTCATGGCGGCGATGGTGGGCAGGAAAATCTCTTCCATGCACTGCGCCGCGATTTCTTCCGTGTAGTAGGGGTTGGGAGCCACGGTGCCCATGCCGCCGGTGTTCAGACCCTGGTCATGGTCGCCGATACGCTTGTGATCCATGGAGGAAACCATGGGCTTTACCACCTTGCCGTCGGTAAAGGCCAGCACACTGACCTCCGGGCCGGTTAAGAATTCCTCGATGACGATGTGATCGCCGCTGTGGCCGAAGACCTTGTCGGCCATCATGGATTTGACGGCATCCTTGGCTTCCTGACGGGTCTGGGCGATGATGACGCCCTTGCCCAGAGCCAGACCGTCAGCCTTGATGACCGTGGGAATGGGGGCGGTGTCCAGATACCGAAGGGCGGCCTCCATATCGTCAAAGACCGCATAGCCGGCGGTGGGGATATGGTACTTCTTCATGAGATTTTTGGAGAAGACCTTGCTGCCTTCAATGATGGCGGCGTTTGCCCGGGGGCCGAAGCAGGGAACGCCCACCTTTTCCAGGGCATCCACACAGCCCAAGACCAGGGGATCGTCCGGAGCCACCACGGCGTAGTCAATTTTGTTCTCCACGGCAAATTTCACAATGCCGTCAATATCCGTAGCCCCGATGGGAACGCAGGCCGCGTCCGCGGCGATGCCTCCGTTTCCGGGCAGGGCAAAAATTTCGGTAACTTCCGGGTTCTTTTTCAGGCAGCGGATAATGGCGTGCTCCCGCCCGCCGCCGCCAACGACCATAAGCTTCATAATGTCCACCTTTCTTTCCCTGCCTTCCCTCGGGGGAAGGTGCCGCCGCAGCGGCGGATGAGGGAACAAATACACAACAATTTCTGTTTAACCGGGGGATTGTGACCGAAGGGAATCCCTGGAAGGGGTCACACCGGTGTGCAATGACAATGCTCCCTTAATGATGGAACAATCTCATTCCGGTAAAGGCCATGACAATGCCGTCGCGGTTACACTCGTCGATGACCAGATCGTCCCGAATGGAGCCGCCGGGCTGGGCGATGTAGCGAACGCCGGAGGCCTTGGCCCGCTTGATGTTGTCCGGGAAGGGGAAGAAGGCGTCGGAACCCAGAGCCACCCCGTCGAAACCGGCAAGGAATGCTTTCTTGTCTTCCTCGGTCAGCCGCTCCGGCTGCCGGGTGAAGTAATTCTGCCAGATGCCCTCGGCGCACACGTCCTCTTCGTTGCCGTTGATGTAGCCGTCGATAACGTTGTCCCGGCCGGGACGACCCAGATCCTCCCGGAAGGGCAGGTTCAGGGTCTTGGGGTGCTGG
>OIZO01000856.1_pt1 | contig 18204 bp, 15 predicted proteins | sample 1588551 | NCBI WGS metagenome assembly OIZO01 (sample SAMN03283271) | human gut metagenome | biome: human-associated habitat; material: feces | host: Homo sapiens | place: Peru | collected 2012 | reverse complement strand
AGTTGGTAGCGCGCGTGGTTTGGGACCATGAGGTCGCAGGTTCGATCCCTGTCGCCTCGACCATATTTTACCCTTTTTCAAGGGAATTCAAGAGAATTTATAAAAATTCAAAAGTTATGAATTATGCTATTTTTCAATAAAAATGAAGAATAGCATAATTTTTTTGAGTTCAGAAAAATTTTATAAAATTCGGTTATTTTCTTCAAGAAAAAGTTTCAAGAAAATTCTTATAATGTTTCAAGAAAGTTTCAAGAAAAAATATCAAGTAGTTTTAAAGTTCTTCAAATAAACAGAAAGGAGAACTTTTTTATGGAATTTAATCCTTATAAAGATAATGAATATTTAGAAAATTCGTATTATAAAATACCACAAGAACTATTTGTAAGTTCTTTATATAAAGACAAATTAAATTCAGATAGTAAAATACTATATGCTTTTTTACTAGATAGATTATCTTTATCTCAAAAAAATCATTGGATAGATGATGAAAGAAATATATATTTAATCTTTACAAGAGAAGAAGTACAAGAAAAATTAAATTTGTCTGATAAAACTGCTACAAAAGCATTTAAACAATTAAATAATGTAGGACTTGTTCAAGAGAAAAGACAAGGATTAGGAAAGCCTAATTTAATATATGTTGGAAAAATTGAGCATGAAGAAACGGAAAATTTACGTTTCTTGAGTCGTAAAAATTACGATTCTGGAATCGAAAATATTACGAATTTAGAATCGGAGAATTTAAGAGGAATCAATACTAATAATATCAAAACTAATATAATCAATACTGATTCTATCAATCCTAATAGTGATGATGAGTTTTATTTAAAAGAAATAAAAGATAAATGCAAACTAGAGGACTTTTCACAAGAAGAAAAAACTATTTTAGAGGATGTTATTAATAGCTTATATTATAAAGATATTTTAAAAGTTGGAAGCGTAACAGTTAATCACTATAAAATATTAGATAAATTAAAACTTATAGTAAAAGAAAATTTAATACAGTTATTAGATATATTGAAGAATATACCTAATATACAAAATGCTAAAAATTATTTGATGATTTGCTTATATAACAATTTAGGGAATACAAATATTTCTATTTCAAAGAAAAAAGATAATAAAGTTTCTTATAAAGGAAGGAACTATGAAGATGGCTCACTTGATTTTCTCTATACTAACTTTGCTTATGATAATGAAGCTGTAACTACGTAAGCATAGCTATGATATGAAACTGCCAGTTCTATTTTATATGGGCAATTTCACTATAAATTATAATGACAAGTTCATTATAATTTATAGCCTAAAAATGTTAAAGCATTTTTAGGGAAGCCTCGCAGAGCACACAGATAAGTTTGAAAAACTTGTCTAGTGTGTTAGACAAATAAATTTGTTTCGAGTGAGAAAGGACTTCGGAGCAATGAGTTATGCTATAGTAATAAATGAGAAATTAACGAGGAGCCAAGCTAATCGGAATATGTGTTCATAATGATAGAAAAGCAAAAAATCATTCAAATAAGGAAATAGATATTAGTAAATCATACTTGAATTATTACTTTAAGAGAAATGAATTAAGTTACACAAAAGCATTTGATAAAATGAAAGAAAAATATGATTTACAAGGACAAATTAGAAGTAATAGCATAATAATGTGTGAAATGGTATTTACATCAGATAAAGAATTTTTTGACACAATAGGAATGGAAGAAACTAAAAGATATTTTGAAGAAAGTTACAATTTTATTTGTAATTACAAAAATCTTGGAGAGAAAAATATAATATCAGCAGTAGTTCATTTTGATGAAACAACTCCACACATGCATTTGATTTACATTCCAGTAATTCATACAAAAGATAAAAATGGAAAGGCAATTGATAAAGTATGTTGTAGAGACTTTTGGAAAGGCAGGGATAGTTATAGAAATTTACAAAATGCCTTTTACGAATATATAACAAGCAAAGGATTTGACTTGCAAAGAGGATTACCTGCTGAAGAAACCAAAAGAAAAAACGAAAACATACAAAATTACAAGCAAATAACTAATTTTGAAAATACTAAAAATGTATTGGAAAATATAACTTTAGAATTGCCAGAAACTCCACAGATAAGCGATATAAAAAAAGTAATGCTTAATAGAGATGAAAAGATATTTGAAAAAAACATAAAGCCAAAAGATGAATTAATTTTAAAACTTCATAAAGAAAATTTAGCTTTAAATTATGCTATTTATTCTAATTTGTCAATATTTTCCTTAAAAATATTAGATTTTTTTCTGTGCAATAACATCATATATGTGCCAATGTTTTTTTTCACCAGAAGCTATTATTGCATCTTTTTCTATTTCATTGAATTGAATTAGTTCAAAATCACTAAAAAGAGCTTTGACTTCTTGCTCTGTTAAAAATATTAGATTTTCTTTTGTTTCTGCCCATGTATCTTTTTTTCCAAAAAAATTTCCAACAAAATACCCGTTCATTTAAAAGAGAATTAGTTATATTTTTCCATATGTCACTAAAAAACTCTTTTTTTGAAAAAGGTAGGCTAAAATTTGCAACAATTAAATTTACTTTAGGCAAATTCATTTCACCAAAAAAACATTTTTTAAACTTAAAATTTTCTGATTCTTTTTGGTTAAGCTGTTCTCTTATAATAGATTCTGTATCTTCTTTATCTATGGATAAAACATTCCAATTATTTTTTAGTAACTCTATAGTGTCTCTTCCTGCACCACATCCTAAGTCGACAGCTTTTCCTGGTGACACATTAAGATTTATAAAATTAAGTACATTTAAATGTGGCTTTGCATTTTTTGTAATATTATAATATTTTTCTTTACTACTTTTCATCAAAATTCTCCTTTTAATAATCTATTTAAGTAATTCTTTGTTAATATAACAATTAAAAATATATTATTCAATCATTATTCTTGAGCTCTTTTTCTAAAGTTATACACATTTGCCTTATTCTTACATTGTGGTGTATCATATTCTGCCTTTGAGTTTTTAGGTATAAAAGCTTTATGGCAGAATTTACAAATCTTAAGCATTATTGTATCTTGTGATAAGTTCACTAAAAAATTCAAATCTATTGCTTGTTTTAAATAACCATAAACTAAACCTATTTCATTATTGTGTAAGCTATCTATATTAGTATAAAGATTATTTATTGCTATAAGTGGAGAGTAATTCATTAAGTGACGTTCTTCTACAAAGTGAACGAGATGTTCATAAAGAATTTTTGCATATTGCAAAATCATATCAACAGGTTCTCCATAGTTTTTAGAAAAGATTAAAAATTCATTTAGTTCTGGTGTAAGATATTTTTCCATAATTCTAGGAGATATATCTTTTCTACATTTTTGAATAAGTTCTTTAATTTGATTATTATTTAATTTTGGCATAAAGAAATTTAAGTATTCTTCTAATTTCATATTTGTTATATGATCTTCATAATCTATTAAATTATAATCTCTTAAAGCAACAATATCATCTAACACATAATATCTATTAACTGGAAAATCTGCCATAAATCCAAATAAACCATAGTTTCGCACATAGTCTAAAATTTCTATATCTTCAATTTCTTCTTTGTAATATACTTTTTTCCCAATATTTAAAATATCTATTAAATATCTATCTATCCAATCAGAAAAGGTTGAAGCATGACTCTTAGCACCTTTTTCTGGCAGAATATATCTTTTTCCGTTTATTTCTTCTATTACGTATCTGTCAAATGCAAGGCAAAAACGTTGATTTTCTATGTAAAAATTAGCTTTCATTTTCCACTCCTAAAAAATTTCTAAAAATTTTGTTGTAATTGTTTGACAAATTATAAAGCTTACGTTATACTTTGATAAAGTCAAGTAATTGCTTGTTGATATATATAGATTACAATAATTACTTTAAAAAGTCAATAGAATTTCCCTAAATTCTTTGATAGCACATTGAAAATTGAATATTTCAGTTATTAGATACAACATAATGAGACACTTGCATAGACTTAACTCATCGTATAGGGTGCAACTCGGACGGAGTCGGAGTGGTTAAATTCCAGTGGAGTAATGTAAATTACCATCTAATAATTCCTAGATGATGAGGGGCAAAGAAAATATCATCGTAAATAAAGTACGAAAGGAGAAAAAACTTATGGAAAACGAAATTAAATTTTATACTACATCAGATGTAAGAAGAATATTAGGAATAGGAAATAAAACATGTTTAGACTTATTCCATCGTTCTGATTTTTCTTGTATCAAAGTAGGAAAATCATTTAAAGTTGCTGTAAGTTCATTTAATGAATACGTGAGTACACGTAGAGTTTTAAGTGAAGTAAATGAATAAGATTACAAGAGATAAAAAAGAAGATTTAAATATGGACCATTTAAACCTTCAAACTACTATTTTTAATATGAATCACAAGAAAACTCTTGCTATAGTATTGATATAATTATATACAAAAAATCAAAATATATCAAGAGTTTTCCTTAAATTTAACAAGAAAGGAAAACGAAAATATGAATAAAGTAAAAGGAATTACAGTAGGAACATATTTAACAAAAACAATTAAAAATTCTAAAGATAAAGGTTTATTTAGCAAAGAAATTTGTAATCTTTGTAAAATGAAAGATAAGTGTAAATATAGACAGATAACCAAATTTGAAAATGGAAAAGTGATTGATAACAATGTAGAATGTGATTCTTTCTATTTTTCTATAACACCAAAGGCAATAGTAACAACAGGAAGGGATACAATTGCAGGAAAAAGAACAACTAAAACATTTGTAGGTAAGAATGAAAAAGAAGCATTTAATAAGGCATTATCATTTCAAATTGAAATGGAAGAAAATCAAGAATTTAAAATAATTACTAAAAGTAATAAAACAATAATTGATCTTGTAAAAGGCAAAATTGAAGAAGATTATAAATTAGGTAAAATAATTAAGGCAACACACAAAAGAAAATCAGATACAATAAAGAAACTAGCTAAAGAGAAATTTACCAATAAGCCTATTTCCAAAGTTACAAGAGATGAAGTTGTTAAATATTTAGAGAGTTTGAAAAATTATTCTAAAAACACTATAAAACAAAACTATGAGTTATTATGTATGGCATTTGGACAAGCAAAATATGAAAATATCATAACAGATAATTTTATGGAAGGCTATAATAGAGTTGAAAAGCCAAAAAGTGAATATAAAAGTCATCATAGAGTTTCACTAACAGTTGATGAACAAAAGAAATTGGTTGATTATTTGAATAATGCAAGTTATAAGGAATGTCGACACAAATATATCTTGTTACTATTATTGAGTACAGGAATGAGAATAGGAGAAGCTTTAGTTTTAGATTATGATAAAGATATAGATTTAGAAAACAGAAAAATCTATATTAGAAGAACTCAAACAAAAGATCATAATGGCAAAGCAATTATAGGAAATACACAAAAACAAATACAGGTCAAAGAACATTGAATATGAATAATATAATTTATCAAATCATTCAAGGTGCATTACAACATAAAATTGATAATAAAAATCACTTATTATTTTGTAAAGAAGATAGAACAATGTATGTAGAGAATTCTATAAATAGCAGTCTAAAAAGAATTGCATTAGATTTGGATATTGGAATTTACGAAGAAGAAAATACTAAAGGAGAAGTAGTAAAAAAGACTGATATTCACACGCATATGTTAAGAGGAACATTTGCAACTAGATGTGCAGAGGCCAAAATTGCTCCAGCAGTTCTTAAAAAAATATTAGGGCATACTGATATTACTGTCACAATGAAATATTACGTTGATGTAGATGTTGAATTTGAAAAGGCAGAAAATAAGAATGTTGAAGATTATTTAATAGATAAAGAAATATTTAATGTAGATTACGATTATGCCTAAAAATACAAAAGAAAAACCTTGAAACTTTATTAGAATTTATGAGAATTAATTTTACTAAAGTTTCAAGGAAATGTTTCAAAGTAAAAATACAAGACTTTAAATTACTTGATAAATAAAGAAAAATAGCAATTGTCGAGAGTACCTCCCCTCGACCACTAGAAAAGAGTCTGTCTTTTTGATATAAATCAAGAAACAGACTTTTTTATTTTTTATTAAAAAAGACAAAAAGTTTATTAAAACTTTTTGTCTTCATTCATTTAAGAGGTTATAGCTTTTTGAACCATTAAAATAGCATCCTGTACTGTTTCAGCAGCCCCAATAAAACCACCATCATGGCAAAAAATTGCAGTCTTTATTCCTGTAACTTTTTGAAGTGCTTCTCCTTTTAATCCACACCACTCTTTAGGTACCGCCTTCATTGGAATATGTTTTTTTAAATCTGTAGTAACAGTTTGCCAATTATATCCTCCTCTAAGAGATGGATATATTACAAACCATATATCAATTGCTTTAGGATTAGTCGAAAGATATAAATGTCTTTGCCAAGGAACAAACTTATCTAAAACCATAATATGATTAGAAGATTTATCTATTGCTTCTTGAACATATGATTTTGCTTTACACGAAGAAATTGCTTTTTTCATAACATTTGAAAATGTCTCTTCTGCAACTCTACATGCCTTCACAAATGCCTCATCATAGCTTTCATCTCCATCCCAAAGTGGATTATAATTTGAAATCAATTGACAAATAGACATTGTAGATACCACTTGGCTATTGGAATTATTTATAACTCCATTGTCAGTAGCATCTATACCTTGAATTAGCATCTTATCAACAGAATCCCAAACTTCATTAAAATTAGTATGCTGAACATATTTCTTTATTACATTCAGTCCAAATCTTTTCCAAATAAGACCTGAGGCAGCATATGGAACTCCATTTTTTCTAATTCCATTTCCACCTTTTTGATGATGGTCAAATTCTCCTCCTCCAATGTCATAAACAATAACATGTGATTTTAAGGTTTGTGGAACTTCAAAAACCCGGCATACAGTTACATTTCCTAGTAACTTTTCTAAAATAACAGTTGCCATAACATCATCAGCATGAAATATACCGCAATGAGTAATAAGGTTTGCTTTCTGAATGTTCGTCGTTATTTTTATCATATTAACCTCCATTTTAATTGAATATGTTTATATAACACACAATATTATTATAGCATATTTTACATAACTTTGCAATTTTTATCTCATAAAATTATTCTTTTATTTAATTTCAGGATTATCTTCAAAAATTTTTCTAACAATATCATTTTTATCATTAAACATTGTAACATATCCTTGTAAAGATTCTGCTTTTTGTTTTAAAATATCAACATCTGAATTAACATATATTTTAGCTTTCCCCTTACCATTTTTTGCTTCCTGAACTAAATTAGATACTGGTGAATTTCCATCAAATGCTATAACTATTGACTTTCTTCTTTCAAAAATTTCATAATTAAAACTTTTATATATTCCAAGTTCTTCAGTTTCAGGAGAAATACATATTCCAGATACGCTTTTATCTAATAATCTATTTTTTACTTTTTCTGTTACATTTTTTGGAACTATTGCATTTATTTCTATCTTCTTATTTAATTCTTTTGATATATCTACTAATGCTTTTTCATATCCCTGCATTTTATGTCCAATAACAAAATATACATTATTACTATTTACATTTTCTACAAATTTCTTTAATGTTTTAATTCCTTCTTCTGTTGCCTTTGTTTCTCTTCCTTTTGTATTAAAACTTCCTCCTGCAATTATAATAGGTACTTTATCTATTGGAAGATTCTTAATTTTTGTTGCTAATTCTTTTTCGGAATCTAAATTTATATTAATTCTTAATTCATCTTGATTTTCCGTCTCTTTCATATATTTATCTTCTTCTTCAAGTATTGCATTTTTTATTGTTCTTCCAGAAAGAAATTTGTTGAATTTTTCACTTTTTTGCACAAAATATATATTATTCTTAGTTATTATTTCATCTTCAACTTCTCTCATTTTAGCAAATTCATTATCTGAAAGTTCTAATAAATTTTGAAGTGCTAATTGTTCATCAAATGTGTCTGAGCCATACATTCCACATCCATCTGTACCTTGAACACATTTTACATCACTTTTCAAAAATGTTTTTATAGGATGATTTTTTAAATTACTTAAATTATTAAGTCTTACATTTGATGTTAATTGAAATTCTATTACAACTCCTGTATCTTTCATTAACTTTAAAAGTTCTTTTCCAGATTCTGTATTCAAATCTTCCGAATATAATCCATGACCAATTCTGCATCTTGGCATTTCTTGCCCCTCTCCTAATGAATCTTTTACACACATTATAGATTTTCTAACATTATTTCTTAAGCTATCATTTTCTCCTGCATGTATTCTTATTGTAAAATCTTTATCTTCTTCATTAATATATCTTACAATTTCTTTTATTGCTGGTTGTAAATCTGATATATCATTTATTTCTTCTCCGATGAAATCACTTCCAACAACATATGGACTTTTAGCAACAGCTCTTAATACATTAATATTTTCTCTTAAATAGGTATTACTAGTTTTTTGATCTTTAATAATTGTTAATGGAATTCTTCTGATTCCTATTAAAAATCTAATTTGTACTCCTGTTTCTTTTTCTATTAAAGGCATTATTGAATGTATTTCTTCTAACATTTTTATTGCTGGTTCTCCATTTTTTGCTAAATCAGTATCTGTTATTTCTACATATTTTATTCCTTGCTTTTGGTACTCTCTAGCTATCCATAACAATTTATCTTGTCTTAATGTATTATTTTTGTATATGCAATTTGTTTTTTTATCTTTTAGCATTTGGCATACATATTTTTTTATATCTATTTCTGGAATTCTATTTATTAATTCTTCTTTTAAATTTATTTTTTCCTGAAATTCAACTCCTTTCGCAAAAATATATCTATAAATATAACATTTCTCTAAATTAGTAAATACAGCTTGCCCATCTTTCATAATTGCTAAACTATTTCTTATCTTTTCAATATTATATTCAGCATTCTCTAAATTATTTAATATAAAATCTGCAAAATTTATAAATGTATTATCATCTATTTTTCTTATTTTATACTTTCCTTGTAATGAACTATCTATAAATTGTTTTTCAACTTCTTCTCTTTGTTTATAAATTTTTTCTTCTTGTTCTTTGCTAAGTTTTAAATTTAATTTTTTTATATAATACAATGGATATCTTATTTGATGTACTATTCCTAAGGCTATTAAACAATCAGGGAATAAATTTGCATTCATATGTGTATGCAAATCTGTTCTAAATTTTGATTTTTTTAATATATATGTTTTTACGATTGTTTTTTCTATCGTTAAATTATAATTTTTAGTTTGTGACATAAATGTTTTGGTTATTGCTGGTATTTTTGCTTTTATTTCTATTCTGTCTTCATATATATTTGCAATCTTTATTCCCCCCAATCTAAATATATATACTTCCTCATTATCACTATTTATACTTGCAGGGATTTTTCCTATTATTACTTTCATATCTTTATTATTTTTTTGTATTTGTAGTCCACAAATTTTTGCTAAATTTGTTATTAAATTTCCTGTATTATGGTTTGGAGTTTCTAATATATATGTAATTTCATCATTATTTGTTTTTTGTAAATTAACAATAATATCTTTTTCTTTATCTAAATAAAATTTATTAATCATTTTTTGTTTTCCTTTCATTTTTGAATTCTCTAAAAAGTATTAAGCAAAATTATATCATATTCTTATTTTTTTATCAAGATTTATGTAAAGCTTTAATCAAGTAAAAAATAGGAAGAGTATTCTTATTTAAAAAATTCTCTTCCTATTTTTCATTTTTCCTCAATAAACAGAGGAAATTTGATATTCAACTTTTCCTGTTCTCACCTCAATTTTTAATGCTTTCCATAATGAACTAAGTGGTGCCTTTTCAGTAACTTTTATTTTTTCTTCTTTTTCAACTATAATATATTGTTTTTCATCATCATCTTCTATAACAATTGTCATAGTTGGAGTTATATTAAAGCACATTCCTGAATAATAAACATTTTTATCTTCTAATTCACTTTCTCGCCAAGAACTCGGTCCCCAATAGAAAACAAAATTAAAAGCAAGAAGTTCTACTAATAAATTAGCTATAACAAACACAATTATCAAATTCATTCTATATTTTGGTCCACTACCAAAAATCCTTCTATTGAAACTTTGCTTTACCTCCAAACTCAATGCAGATATGTTAATACAAAAACAAATTATTGCCATAACTAGTACATCAATTGCAGAAAAAATCACACCAATTACCAATGCTGTCATCATTATAATTTCCTCCAGTTTTAGTTGTGAATTGTCGAACATCAATTTTAAATAAAATTGCTATAATATTATACACTCATAATAGCTTAATGTCAATTTATATATTAAATTTTTTTCTAATGCCTGCTATCTTTTCATTAATTTTATCTACATTAACACCTTCAAAATTTTGTTTATCAGAAATATCATATTTTTCCTTTATTTCTATAATTCTGTTAACACTTCTATCAATTCTATTTTCTTTTATTTTTCCAGACTCAACTAATTTTATAATATTATCTAACACACGTTGTTCTTCATCTTTATTAAACCTAAATACAACAATATCATTTCCTGCTTCAAACGCTTTTCTTACAGCTAAATCGGGTCCATAAAACAATTTTATAGCTCTCATTTTTAAATCATCTGTAATTATTAATCCATTATATCTAAATTTTTTTCTTATATATTTACAAATAAATTTTCTTGATAATGATGCTGGATATATTCCTGTTACTTTTGGAATTAATAAATGCCCTACTAATATTGCATCTGCTCCATTATGTATTGCTTGTGAGAATGGATACATATCTTCATCTTCAATTTTTTTCATTGGAATATTTATTACTGGCAAAAAATAATGTGAATCTTGTTTAGTTGCACCATGACCTGGAAAATGTTTTACAACAGATACAATATTATTTTTCTGTAGTGCTTTCATCATAGCAATACCACACTCTGATACTTTTTCTTTATCATAACCAAAACTTCTATCTCCAATAGCTTTTTGATTATCATATCTTCTCAAATCTAATACTGGTGCAAAATTCAAATTAAATCCAGATTTATATAACAATTCTCCTGTTATTTCTGAAGCTTCTTTTACTAATTCTTCTCCACCAATATTTGCAATCACATTAGCAGAAGGTAAATTTTTTAATTCCTTTGGCATTCTATTTACTCTTCCACCTTCTTGGTCTATTGCTATAAATAATGGTATTTGATTATCTCTATTTAACTCTTTTAATTCTCTAATTAGGTTTAACATATCTAAATATGTAGAAAAATTTTTTCTATATAAAATTACTCCACCAATTTTATAATTTATTATCATATTTTTAATTCTATCTGTTATGTAATTAGTATCCATACCAATCATAACCATTTGCCCTATTTTTTCTTTTAATGATAGTTCTTTTACTTTCATATTTATAACCCTTCCATTAATGCAAATTATTTTCTTGAAAAATAAATATCTGCACTTGGATTAGCTAGTTTTATTCTCTTATCTTCAAGAAGTTTCATAATTGTTAAATTAAGTTTTGTACTAAATGTTAAAAATTTATCATAATCAACAATACTTGTATATAAAAATACTTTTATTATAATTGCTTCTGCTCCTATTTCTGTTACATTTATTTGAATTGTATTTTTATTTATTTCTTGCATACTTTCTAAAATATTTCTTATTGATTTCATCAATTCTTCTGTTTTTTCTGAACTTGTGTCTAATGGTAATCTTAGAGTCATTTCTATTCTTCTTGCATTTATTGTTGAACTATTTATTATTGCTTCTGATAATATCTTTGTATTTTGAATTGTTACTGTTGTATTTTCTACTGTTTTTATTTTTATACTTCTAAATTTAATATCAACAATCGTACCAGATATATCCCCAATAGTTACCCAGTTTCCTATTTCAAATGGCTTTTCTGAAGCAATTGCCATTCCACTTAATAGATTACTTACTAGTTCTTGAGCAGCTAATGCAATTACAACACTTCCTAAACCAAGACCTGTGATTATACCATTTAGATCATATCCAAATTCTGATATAATCAAAAATCCAGCAACAATATAAATTAATACTTTTAAAAGTTTTGTCCCTGTTTGGATTAATTTTTGATTTTCTTGTAATTTCTCATTACCTTTTACTTTTTTCATTAATTTTGATGTTGGTGATATCATTCCAACCAATATTTTAGCAATACTTAATATAACTGCAACTCTTATTAATTTTATACAAAATGCCATCGCAGTTGCTGGTAATGCTAATATTATTAATGCTAAATATATTCCAAAACATAAAAATATACTTCTTAATCCTTTATATGTATCATTTTCTTTTAATACTTTTTTATCTTTTTCATTTCCCTTCCAAATTTTTAATAATAATTTTGGAAGCCATATGCTTAATACAAAAAATATCACCAAAATTGCTATTGCTATAAATATATCTGCTATATCTTTTGCTTTTATGCCTTCGATAAATGTTTTTATTGTTTCCATTTATTCCTCCATTCTATTTAAGGAACTCTAAAGAAGTTCCTTAAATATTGCCCAATTTATATTATTTTCTAAGTTCTGCGCCACATTTTTTAGATACTGCATCAATTATTTTGTCCATTAATCCATTAATTTCTTCATCTGTTAATGTTTTCTTCATATCTGAAAATGTTAAAGAATATGCTATTGATTTTTTGTCAATTCCAACTCCAACACCTGTATAGACATCAAATACTTCAATATTTGTAAGCAAGCTTCCACCTGCTGATTTAATTACTTTTTCAATATCTTTTGATACTGATTTTTTATCAACAACAAGTGCTATATCTTTATTAATACTTGGGAATTTTGAAAATTCTTTATATTTCATCTTTCCTACCTTTTTTGTAAATAATTCATCTAAATTGATTTCAAGAACATATACATCATCTTTTGTTACACTTGGATGTATTTTTCCTATCATACCTATATTTGAACCATTTACATTTATCATTGCACTTTGACCTGGATGCATTTCTTTTGGCATCTCTTGTTTCATAAAACTATATCTTCCTGCATATCCAAGATAATCAAGTACCTCTTCTGCAATTCCTTTTATTACATAAAAATCTACATTTTTATTATTATTTAATCCTGTTGAATATTTTCCAGACATTAATACACATAATTTTGTATCTTCTCCATACACTTCGTCTTTTTTGTAGAATCCTTTTCCAATCTCAAATATTGATATATCCTTTTGTTCCCTTGCTTTGTTATATTCATATACTTTATATAATGATGGTATCATACTATATCTTAATGTATTTCTATCTTCTGTTATTGGATCTAATAATTTTAGTGGTTCAAATTTATCTAAGGTATATCCATTTACTTCTTTATCATTTATTAAAACATAAGTTAATGTTTCTTTTAATCCTAATGCTATCATTTTATTTCTGATTTCTCTTTGTGTTTTATCATAGCTTCCTTTTCTCATTGGAACAATTGGTAATTTTCCTTCTATATTATCAACTCCATATATACGACTTACTTCTTCAATTAAATCTTCTTTTATTGAAATATCTAATCTTCTTGTTGGAACTGTTACTTTAATTTTTTCTCCATTTACTTTGTAAGTAAATCCTAATTTTCTAAATACATTTAATATTTCTTCATTAGGTATAACTGTTCCTAATACATCATTTATATTTTTAAATGTTATTTCAATTTCTTTCTCTTTATTATTTGTTTTGTCATATTCTACAGTTCCTGTTACAACTGTTCCTCCAGCATATTCTTCTAATAGTTTACAAGCTCTTTCAATTGCCATTGTTGTTCTTTCTGGATCTAATCCTTTTTCAAATCTGTTGCTTGCTTCACTTCTTACTATTTTCTTTGATGTTTTTCTTACTTTTACTGAATCAAAGATTGCTGATTCTATTATGATATTTTTTGTATCTGGTTCTACTTCTGTTTCAAGTCCTCCCATAACTCCTGCAAGACCAACACCATGTGTAGCATCTGCAATTACTATATCTTCACTTGTTAATGTTCTTTCAACATTATCTAATGTTGTTAATTTTTCTCCATCTTCTGCCATTCTTACTACTAGTTTATTTCCTAATTTATCAGCATCATAGAAATGTAATGGTTGACCTAATTCTAACATTACATAATTACTAATATCTACAACATTATTTATTGGTCTTATTCCAGATGCAATTAATCTATTTTTTATGAATATTGGACTTTCTTCTATTTTTACATTTTCTACTTTCTTTACTAATAATTTTGAGCAATTTTCTGTTTTTACTTCTGTTTTAAATGTTTTGTTTATATCTTCTCCTGATTCTTTGTGTTTTAAATCAACATCTTTTACTTTTTTATCATAAATTGCTCCTACTTCATAAGCCATTCCTAAAATGCTTAATAAATCTCCTCTATTTGCTGTTAATTCAAAATCGATTACTCCATCATCCATTTGAAGATATTTTATTGGATCTCCACCAATTTCTGCATCTTCTCCTAATTCTGCTATTCCTTCTGAATCCTCTGGTTTTAAAAATTTATGTTCAAGTCCTAATTCTGCTATTGAACATAACATTCCATTTGATTCTTGACCTCTTATCATTCCTTTTTTTATTGTTTTATCTGGCAATATTGCACCATCTAAAGCTACTATTACTTTTAATCCTGTTCTTGCATTTGGAGCACCACATACTATATCTAATACTTCTGTTCCAATATTTACTTTGCATAAATGTAAATGGTCTGAGTCTGGATGTGGCTCACATTCTGTAATTTGTCCTATAACTAATTTTGTTGCATTTATTAAGTTACTTGCTGAATCATATTCATTTCCAACTCTTGTCATATCTTCTGCTAATTGTTTTACATCTACATCTATATCTATATAGTCTTTTAAAAAGTTTGTACTTAATTTCATTTTTATCCTCCTTTACGAATTATTCTTCGTCCTTTCTGTCAAATTGGCTTAGGAACCTAATATCATTTGCATATAAATATCTCATATCTGGTATTCCATATTTAAACATTGCTAATCTTTCAAGTCCTGTTCCAAATGCAAATCCACCATATTCTTCTGGATCATATCCATTCATCTTTAATACATTTGGATGTACTATTCCAGCTCCTAAAACTTCAATCCATCCTGTTTGCTTACATAAGCTACATCCTTTTCCACCACATTTGAAACAACTTACATCTACTTCATAAGATGGCTCTGTAAATGGGAAATAACTTGGTCTAAATCTTAATTCACAATTTTTTCCTATTAATTTTTTTACAAATATTTCAAGTGTTCCTTTTAAGTCTGCAAGTGATACATGTCTTTCTTTTTTATCTATTACAAGTCCTTCTACTTGCCCAAATTGATGTGAATGTGTTGCATCATCTTCTCTACGATATGTTTTTCCAGCACAAATCATTCTTATTGGTGTTTTTTCTGTATTTGCTAGCATTGTTCTTGCTTGAACAGCTGATGTTTGTGTTCTTAATAAATATTCATTTGTTATATAAAAACTGTCTTGCATATCTCTTGCAGGATGTCCTTTTGGTAAATTTAATCTTTCAAAACAGAATTCGTCTGTTTCTAATTCTGGTCCTGAAATTACATCATATCCCATTGATACAAATAAATCTTCTATTTCTTCTATTACTCTATTTACTGGATGTTTACTTCCTCTTTGAATTTTTGTTGCTGGTAATGTTATATCTATTGTTTCTTTTTCTATTTTTTCTTCTAACATTTTTGATTTTATTTGTTCTTCAGCAATTGATAGTTTTTCTTCTATTTCTTTTCTTGCTTCATTTACTAATGCTCCTACTTTGGGTCTTTCTTCTGCTGTTAATGCTCCTAATCCTTTTAATAAATTTGACAATTCACTTTTCTTTCCTAAGAATTGTACTTTTAATTCTTGTAAATCTTGTGAATTTTTTATTTCTGATATTTTTTCTTCTGCTAATTTTTTAATTTCATCAATTTTGCTTTGCATTTTTATTTCCTCCTTTTTATACAAAACGTAAACAGAGCCAATCCTCCTATTTTAGGACGATTGGCTCTTTCGTGGTACCACCTAATTTTATTAATGGCTTACTTATGTATAATATTTCTCTATAAGTTCGCCTAATTAACCTCTTTATAGTTTTAACGGTTCTACCGCTTCTTTCTACTTGCTTTTTGCTTTGAAAAGAAGACCTCAAAAGTGAAATTTCAATATATTTAATATAAATGGCTCTCATCTTTACCATTCTCTCTGTAATATTTTTTAATATATCTACTTTGCTTTTTCTATGGTTTTATTTCTAATCTTTGCATATTATATCATTATTTTTTAAAAATGTAAACTAGTTAAGAATAATTTTATTTTCTTAAAGCAAAAAAATTTTTAAAATTTTTTCTTTTTCTATTGACAAATATTCATAATTGTCTTATAATAATCATTGTCGTAAGACATAAGCCAGTTTATATTTATGCAGATGTGGCGGAACTGGCAGACGCACAGGACTTAAAATCCTGCGGACGAATAATCCGTGCCGGTTCGATTCCGGCCATCTGCACCAATTATACCAAGGGTTTTGAGATATAATTTACCCTTGGTATTTTTTTATTCTCTCGTATTTTGCTAATCTTTTGCTAATCTAAGCATTTTTTAGAAATACATCAAAATCTCCCAAAAGAGAAGCATTAAATTTGCTTCTCTTTAATTTTAAAATAATATATTATCTCCATTTTTCTTTAACCATTTATCTATTTCTATATAGTCTGGAATATATTTTTCAACTAACTTATAAAAATCATTATTATGATATTTATATTTCATATGACATAATTCATGAACTATTATTGCATCAACTTTATCTATTGGTAGCATTATAAGTCTTGATGAAAAATATAAATTCTTTTTATTGGGCATGCAACTTCCATACCTTGTAATTGCATCTCTTACTTTTACTTCATTATACTCAAATCCTGTTATCTTACACCAATATGGTAATCTTTTTTCAATTAAAGTTTCAGTATTATTTTTAAATATTCTTTTTATAGCTTTATCTACAGCTATTTTTATAACTTCTTGTTCAATATTTTCTGGTAGTTTTATAATTACCTTTTCATTTTTTTCATCAATTATAACATTTACTTCTAATTTATTTATATATTCTCTAACAATATTATATTCCTTCCCTTTATAAAAAATTTTTTCTCCATTTTCCCATTGTTTTATTGACTTAATTTCAGAAGATATTATTTTTTTATATTTATTATATAACTCCTTTTCTTCTATTTTCAAAATTTCCATCATTCTTTTCTTTGATAGTCTTGTTGGCTTAGTTATATTTAAAACATTTCCTTTAAAATAAATTTTTATTGATTTTGAATTTTTATAATTTTTTATATTTATTGGTATTTCTAATTCTTTTATTTTTATATATTCTTGAGTCATCATTTCTCCTCTTCTATTTCAATTAGACCACCATAATCTATTACATCTAAACCCTTGAATTCTATTATTTCTAAACCTTTTTCATTTATAAAATTTCTCATTTTATTTTTAGAATCAATTTTATCTAAATCACCAAAAATGATTACTTTATCACCTAATCGAGAAATACATCCACCTATAAAACCCTTTTTTTCACTATATTTATTTTCTTTTAATAATTTTATATCTAATCTTTCATTTAAATATAATGTCTCAATTCCATGTTTTTGTAATATTTTATTTAATCCTTTATCTGTTACAATTGCAGAATTTTCGTTAATTACAGCAATTGAACAATTAGTGTACCCCTGTGTTGTATTTACCAATTCAAAATGGTTATCAATTAATTTTTGTTTTAAAATTTTATCCGTATAATTCAAGTTATGTATAGCAATATTTCCTATTATGCAAACATTATATTTTATATCTTGTGGATATTTTATTCTTATCTTTTCTTCACCATAAACAAAATTAGAAAGCTCTTTAAATTTTTGGCTTGGCTCTATGATAATTTCATTTCTGACTTTGCAAACAAAAATATCTGCATGTGATGATATTTCAGGATATACCTCTTGATTAGTTTGAACCTCAATAATTTCATATCCTATATCTTGTATTTTTTGCTTTTCAATTTTTCTCATTCTTTTATCAATAATTACTTTTTTATTTGACA
>OIZO01000855.1_pt1 | contig 18213 bp, 18 predicted proteins | sample 1588551 | NCBI WGS metagenome assembly OIZO01 (sample SAMN03283271) | human gut metagenome | biome: human-associated habitat; material: feces | host: Homo sapiens | place: Peru | collected 2012 | reverse complement strand
ACCCGCTGGCAGCTGCCGCCGCACAGGCAGGGCTTAACGAGGACGAGACCGCCATCGCCTGTTTTCTGGACAGGATGCAGGGCTATCTTGCCGGCGGGGCAGAGGTGTATCCGCTGGCAGACGCTTTGCAGGATGCCTACCTTGCCCTGCTGATGGAGCGCGCCCTTGCCGTCCCCGGCCAGCCGGTGGAAAGTGCTCCGCAGCCGTGGAATACGACTGACGGCCTCTGATCGCCGTGCTGTTCGACCCGCTCACACGCCGCTGATAAAAAAGAAAACTCCCCCTAGGGGAATTTCTTTTTTATGTCGGTGGTGGGGGCGAACCCACACGTGTTATTAGCACAAGACTAACTATTAAAAGTCAAGCCCCAAAATGAAAAAATCCGTCAACGATTCGCTGCCCCTGACAAACAGCATTCAAATGCTGGTCAAAACACAGTGAGGGCGACGGAGGGAATAGCAAAGCAAGCCCAGCCAGCCCTCGCAAAATCAGGATATGTAAATTAAGTATAGCGCAATCCCGGATGTGCTGTATAGCACGATTTTCTGCTTCCGGGAATCCATCTGTGCAAAAAGTGCCGATACCACAGGCATCGGCACTCAGATCAAAAAAGCATTTTGCAAAAATGCGCAGCCTGCATCCACCGGATGCAGAACACAAGGGGTTTGGGCACAGCCCAACAAGCATTTTGAATTTGGATTTTGAAAAATCCGATTCAAAAATCGCAAGTTGGTACCAAGTTGCACTGCTTGCGACGTAGATGTTCCCGTCAACTGCTGCGTTAGAATTTTTAAATCACTTCAGCTTTGCGAGGATATCGTCTGCGCTCACGCCGCTTGCCAGCAGCTTTTTCAGCACGTCCTCTGCTTCAGCTTTCTTTGCAGATTCCGCTGCTTTGGTTTCAGCTTTGACCTTTTTAGCTTCGATTCTGGCGATTTCCTTGTCGATAGATTTCAGCTCTGCCTTCTTGGTTTTCAGGTCAGCTTTCAGCGCATCGATATTCGCAGTGATGGATGCGATTTCGGCGGCAGCGGCTTCCTTTGCAGACTGCTTTTCAGCAATCTGTGCAGCAAAGTCAACGGTTGCTTTTACGGTCTTGGTCTTGTTCTTGCTTCCTTTGGGACGGGGCATAGGGGACACCTCCAATGTTTTTTGATGGCTTCAGTATAACACGCGTTTTTTATGTTCGCAAGAGGTGCAGTTTGTAGAATAAAAATATTTTTTGATTGAAACAATAAATCGATTTGGAAATACGAATATTAGCATTCGGAAGGGGCGGAGATGTTATCGATATTGGATTTTTATATAACGACAAGCATTTGCACCTTTTCCGATTCCTGGCTCGTCAAACTCTTCAATGATATCGTCAACCTCGAGCAACCCATAATGCATTGCAGTTTCAATTCATAGGAAATTGCAGATTCCATGATTTGAGCGCATTGTCAATCGGAATTTGCTTTAGATCTCTTCCGCTTTATTTTAAAAAACTTTATAACCCCTTTTTTCTGATTATCCATCAAGGCTTCGAGAAGTTTCTTGTATTTCGAATTGTATTTCTCCAAGTCCAACCTATAGTCTGATAAGTAGAACATAACTTTTTTCAATTCCTTGTACTGCGAAATATCATCTTTAGTTACAGCCCCTCGCTCCTCTTTTAACCTATAGTGGTAATCATAGTCATATACCAGATCATATATTTTATAGAGCTGTTCGACGTCATCTGGCTCTAAAAATGTGCATTCAGCTACAATGGACTGCCACTCACTGAAGTACCTGATATTTACAGAACTTCTTTCTGTTTTTAAATAGCTTTCAATGCTCTTTAAATCGTAATACAAAACCGAAGCGGCTTGCCTTGTTTGAGCCCCGCTCTGACTATAGTAAACAAGCCACCCGCCTAGAAGCGTACATGCGCCGCCGAATATTGCTGATGCTAAAGATGACCAATCCATAAATTTTTCCTTTTTCCCAATTACCTTAGTTTTATTGGCTGCTATATTAGCGTTGCCTGCTGCTCATTGCGTAGAGGTGTACAAAGTTTCGAACAGCAAAACCGTGAGAAACTTCCCACGGTTCAAATATAACCCTTTAAAAACTAGTTTTCAAGGGCACAGGTGAAATATACATCAACCGGTATTGCGGTATCAAAGCTACATTCAAATAACTCCAGCCTAATAGTAAGCCGATTTTTGCGTGACATAGGATTTTTTCTGCACATATTGACAGAGTCACGGCTGCTCTGTCGGGGAGAGTGGCGCAGAAATTTTGCCGATAACTTTTGACAGCGCAACCTCCAGCTCCATCGGACGGATCAGGCACCGTGTCGGGTTGTAAAACCCTGTCTCCATTTTTTGAAATCAGAATCCGCCTGACCGCTGTGTAAACCGTGTTGTTTTTTGTTTCCTCCTGCGGCTTGGACACCCATCTGACCACTTATTCTGTCCACCTTCGTTTTTAGCTGGATTTTTCATGCAGAAATGGACAATGTGCAAAAAACTTTCAGCTTCTGCGAGGTTTTTTCTAAGGTCATGTGGGATACATTTGTAAGGAACTCTATTGATTCCCAGATATAACCATGATAAAATAATAGGAGAATTCAAACAACGATGTCGAAAGATTGGTATCCTCCATTATCACTGCGGAGGATACCCCTTTATTGCGGAAAGGGGGGAACAGGGTGGCATTATGTCTGTTTGAGCACAACGAGAAAGCATATCATGCGGCAGTCCGGATGATGGAGCAGTACGGCAAAGCTGCTATTGTTCATCCCACCGGCACCGGAAAGAGCTACATTGCGTTTAAGCTGATCGAGGACAGCCCGGCGAAGGTCGTGATCTGGCTTTCTCCCGGTGTATATATCTTTAAAACTCGGAGGGAAAACCTGAAAAAGAAGGTGTTGTTCTCTCTGAAAGCAAGCGCTTACAACAACTGCAGCACATCCGATGCACCGGTGGATAGTCATATTGCAAGCAAAATGACCCTTGGCGAAACAGTCGTCAGGGGCGTTTTGTCTACCCGAAACTGTGCGAAGTATCAGATGCAGGGCGATAACTTGCGGTCGACAGGCGTTCAGGATGCGGTTTGTCAGACTTACTCCGATGCACTAAATACGGATAAGACCTTCACTGACCTTAAAATAGACAAACTGCGAAGTGTTTTTGATACTAAACGGGAAAAGTCGGATGCGTCAGATCGTGAGAAAAGTGAGAAAACGAGCCCTCCTCGTTCTGACACGGTAGCTACGAAGCAGAGAGCAGGTCAATTGTCCCGGCAGAAAATCGCACAGTCGGACAGTATCGGGATGTACTGGGGCAACCGCAATGACCACCAGTGGAACGAAGGATATCAGGAAGCCAAGCGCTATTTTGAAGTCTATGGAAATTTGAATGTCCCAATCAATTATGTTTCACCGGGCGGATGTGCCCTCGGAAAATGGATTAAGCGGCAGCGGTATACCCGCCAGAATCCTGAAAAAACTGCGCCGTTTTGACAGAGGAGCGCATTGCCAAGCTGGATGCCATCGGGATGCGGTGGAAGAACCGGAAACAATCGACCGTGACATCAACGCAAGAAGAACTGATCTTCACCCGACCGGACAAGGCTGGATGAACAATAAATTTTTATAGGAAAGGATAAAACGGAGCGGGGGAAACCCGCTTCAGAGGGAAGAATCGTGGAGATGAATCGAAAATCAAACCGGTGGCCGCTGGTCATCTATGACCTCGTCATCATGCTGGCGCTGGATCTGTTGATGGTGCTGTTCTATGTCACAACACAGGCACTGAGCTGGCAGAGCGTTGCGTTGCACGGCATCGTTTCGGCGGTATGTGTATTTACAGCGCGGTATCTGGGCAAAATCTATCAGCAGATCTGGCGCTACGGCGGGATCCAGTGCTATATCCGTCTGCTGGTGACTGACGCCGCAGCGTTCGTGGCTGAGCTGATGGTGGAGTGGAGTCTGGCACACGCGCTTGGGGTGCAGGCCGTCAGCTTTGCCCGGCTGCTGTCGCTGGCCTGCATGAATCTGCTGGCTGCGCTGGCAATGCGCATGGTCTACCGCTACGCCTTCAAGTGCGGAAAAGAGGACACCCGGCAGGGGAAATTCCTGCGTTTTCTGCTGAAGGTCTTTGCAGGCGAGGAACTGACCCATGAAATGCCGGAGGCGGTACAGAAAATCAAGATTGCCATCATCGGTGCCGGTCGTGTGGGCGTGAATCTGGCAGAGGAGCTGCTGGGCAACGCCAACGCAAACTATATCCCGCGCTGTTTCGTGGATATCAGCGAGGAAAAGGCTGGTCGTTCCATCCATGGCATTCCGGTGCTGCTGGAAAGCGAAGCTACGTTGGAAACGCTGCGCAAGCATGAGGTGCAGGAAGTGGTGTTCGCCATCCAGAACCTCAGTGATGAAAAGAAGCGGGAGTTGTATACCCGGTACATCAATGCCGGTTATAAGGTAAAAGTCTACGACTACCCCGTGATGCAGTCCGCAGGCAAGAAGCGTTATCTGCGCGAGTTCGATATCGAAGAGTTGCTGTTCCGCAAGCAGATCAAGATCTCGGATGAAAAGACCAGTGCTTATTACCGCGACAAGGTGGTGCTTATCACGGGCGGTGGCGGTTCCATCGGTTCGGAACTTTGCCGTCAGCTGGCTAAAATGAGTCCCCGGCAGATCGTCATTTTGGATATCTACGAGAACGGTGCCTACGATGTGCAGCAGGAACTGAAGATCGCATACGGCAACGCCCTTGACCTTCAGATCGAGATCTGCTCCATTACCCACAAGGCGGCGCTGTGCAAGGTCTTTGAGAAATACCATCCGCAGATCGTCATCAACGCGGCAGCGCATAAGCATGTTCCTCTGATGGAAAAGAACTGCGTGGAGGCCATTTATAATAATGTGTTCGGCACCCGGAACCTTGTGGAACTGTGCGAGGAGTATGGTGTGCAGCGTTTCATGATGGTGTCCACCGACAAGGCGGTCAATCCCACAAACGTTATGGGTGCCACCAAGCGGATGTGCGAGATGATCGTGCAGAGCGCCAGCACTTGGGGCAATGTGGTCTACAGTGCCACCCGGTTCGGCAATGTGCTGGGCTCGGCGGGCTCGGTCATCCCGCTGTTCAAGCGGCAGATCGCCAACGGTGGTCCCGTGACCCTGACCGATAAGCGCATCATCCGCTACTTCATGACTATCCCGGAGGCATCTCAGCTGGTGCTGCAATCTGGTCCCATGGCAAAAAACGGCGAGTTGTTCGTGCTGGATATGGGCCAGCCAGTGAAGATCTTGGAGTTGGCTGAAAACATGATCCGCCTTTCCGGTGCACAGGGCATTGAGATCGTAGAGACCGGTCTGCGTCCCGGCGAAAAGCTCTACGAAGAGCTGCTGGTCAAGACGGAAGAACTGGATAAAACCGACAATAGCCTGATCTTTATCGAAAAAGACGCACCTCTGCCCAAGGAGGAGATCGACCGCAAGCTGGCGGTGCTGCAGGATGCTGTAGCCTCCAACGATGACGATACGGCGCGCAAGGCTCTGAAGAGAGTCGTGCCCACCTACCGCTCGCCTGAGGAAGTAAACGCTATGGCGGAGCAGGCAGAGGAAATGAAGATGCAGAGAAAGACCCCCGTAACGGTCTGATCTATAAAAGGAGGAAACAGATATGGAACAAGTTAAAAACCAGTCGAACAACCGTTCGCTCCTAATGCGTTTGGCACTGGTAGTTTTCGACATCGTGGCGGTGAACCTGTCTTACTTCATCGCGCTGGTGGTTCGCTTCTACGTGCATTCGGAGTTCAACGAGCTGGCAATGCGGTATATCCCGGCGTTCCGGCATTTTGCGCCGTTCTATACCGTTGGGTGTCTGGCGATCTTCTACTTCTTTAAGATGTACAACAGCCGGTGGAAATATGCCGGTCTGGGCGACATGAACCGCATCGTCTATGCAAACCTAGTGGCTTTCCTGCTGCAGGTGGTGGGCTCTATGGTGTTCGTTATGCGGATGCCGGTGACCTACTATCTCATTGGTGCTGTGGTGCAGTTCACCCTGACGGCGATCATCCGCTTCGCACCCCGTATCATTCTGGTGGAGTCTGAGCGCGCCAAGACCATGAACCGCAAGGACGACGCTGCGGTGAACGTGATGGTGGTGGGCGTCGGCGAGACCAGCCATATGGTACTGCGCCAGATGGAGCGTAACCCGGAGGGTGTTGCCCGTCCGGTGTGTCTGGTGGACTTCCGTTCCAACGACAGCGGCGACGTGATGCAGGGTGTTCCGGTCATCGGCGGCGTGGATAAGATCGACGAGGCTGTGAAGAAATACAACATCGGCTGTGTGATTCTGGCCGACACCACCATGCCGGACAACATCCGCAAACAGGTGCGTGAGATCTGCGCAAAGCAGGAAGTGGAAGTGCGGGAATTTACCGGCTATCTGCAAGAATCCAGCGGCTCTATGACCCTGCGCACCCTGCTGTCCTATACCAAGGGTGAGGTCGAGGTCGTGCTGGAGGGCGAGCATCAGGTGTTCGCAAACGGGGAGCAGGCAGCGCTGGCAATGACCGGCAAATACCTGATCAAGAGTGTGGCTGCAAAGGAAAGCCGTCTGGTGGTAGAGCTGCAGAAGGACATTCTGGTCCCCAATGATCTGAAGGAGGACTGGGTCCGCAGCTACGAAAAAGAGAGCGGCGAGGATATCAGCTTCTTCTAAGGGTGGAAAAGAAAGGACGTTGAGGAATTATGGCATTCAATCGTAAGGGCGATTTTGCGCCTTTTGCAAATAAGGTGTGGCTGGCAACGCCGACCATGCACGGTGAGGAACTGAAATATATCACGGAAGCCTACGAAACCAACTGGATGAGCACCGTGGGTCAGAACATCAATGAAGTGGAAAAGATCGCAGCAGAGCGTTCCGGCGTGAAGTATGCTGTGGCACTGTGTAGCTGCACCGCAGCGTTGCATCTGTGCGTGAAGTTTGCTGGTGAAAAGCTGTACGGCAAGCCCATGATCAGCCATGGTGCACTGGAAGGAAAGCGGGTATTCTGCTCGGATATGACCTTCGACGCCACCCTGAACCCGGTGGTCTATGAGGGCGGCATTCCGGTGTTCATCGATACCGAGGCTTCCTCTTGGAACATGGACCCTGTGGCGCTGGAAAAGGCCTTTGAGATGTACCCGGAGGTCAAGCTGGTGGTCTGTGCAGAGTTGTACGGCTTCCCCGGCGACATCCGTAAAATCCGCGAGATCTGCGATGCACACGGCGCTCTGCTTGTTGAGGACGCAGCAGAGGCTATGGGCGCAACTTGGGAGGGAAAGGAGTGCGGCAGCTTCGGCGACTATGCGGCTATCTCCTATAACGGCAACAAGATCATCACCGGTTCTTCCGGCGGCTGCCTGCTGACCAACGATCTGGAAGTAGCCAACAAAGCACGCAAGTGGTCCACGCAGGCGCGCGAAAATGCCGCATGGTACCAGCATGAGGAAGTGGGCTACAACTACCGCATGAGCAACGTCATTGCAGGCGTTATCCGTGGTCAGTACCCGCATCTGGACGAGCATATTGCCCAGAAGAAGGCAGTCTACGAGCGTTACAAGGAGGGGTTGAAGTGTCTGCCCATCCAGATGAACCCCTTTGATGAAACAAAGTGCGAGCCCAACTACTGGCTGTCTGCGATGATCCTTGATAAGGACGTTATGTGCAAGCAGGTGCGCGGCGAGACCGAGGCGCTGTACATAAAGGAAAAGGGCAAGACCTGCCCCACCGAGATCTTGGAGGCTATCGCTGGCTTGAACGCAGAGGGGCGTCCGATCTGGAAGCCCATGCACATGCAGCCCATGTACCGGATGCATGAGTTCGTCACGGTCAACGGCTCCGGCAGAGCAAAGACCAATGCGTATATCTCCGGCGGTGTGTTTGACGTGGGTGCAGATATTTTCCAGCGCGGCCTGTGCCTGCCCAGCGATAACAAGATGACCCCGGAACAGCAGGATCGGATCATTCAGGTCATCCGTGCGTGCTTTGAGTGAAAAAACCGTTGTCCGCAAAGAAAAGAGGAGTTTCATGAATTTATTATCAAGGCTAAACAAGGCTCCCCACATTGATATTTCATGTCCGTATAATAAGATGAATTGTACTCGGGGGGGGGACAGCTTGATAGAAATCTGGACGGATCACTTTGACTGTCCGGATGAAACAGAGTATTGGTATTGCATCAAAGATGACATTCTGGATATGGATGCCCTGAAAGCCAAGAGACGGTACGAGATAAAAAAAGGAATAAAGAACTTTACAACAAAAGTGATCGACCCCTCTCGGTATCGGGAAGAGCTTTATACCGTTTATGTTGAAAGCCTGAAAGGGTATAAACATAACCCGATTCCAATTTCAATGTCGGAATTTCAAAATCGTATCAATAGCTGGTGCAAGCCAGAGTGCCGCCTTTTTGGAAGCTTTGATAACGAGAGCGGAAAACTGTGCGGGTATTCTGACGTATATTTGCGGCATCCCTATCTTCCGATTTCGTCTTTGAAAACGATACCGCAATTTGAACGGAATGGGGTAAATGCGGCACTGATTTATGAAATTTGCAGGTACTTTGAGCAGGACCTGCGGAGTGGATGCTATTTGTGTGACGGCGCAAGAAATTCGATGCACGAAACGAACTTCCAAAATTATTTGATCAAGTATTTCGGTTTCCGTCGAGCGTACTGCGAACTTCATCTTGCGTATAAATGGTATGTATACCCCTTTGTTTTTCTTCTGTTTCCTATGCGGAAAAACTTGAGGTTCGATACAAAAATTGCCAGAGAATTATGCGCCCTTCTGAAGATGGAAGCATGGAGCCGTGGAATGACCGAGTAAAAAAGGGGATACAGTAATTGAAAGAAAAAGCAACCCTCTATGAGCGATACATAAAGCGGCTTCTGGATATTATCTGCGCACTTGCAGCGCTGATCGTATTCGGTTGGCTGTACATCATTGTGGCAATACTGGTGCGGGTCAAGCTGGGCTCTCCTGTTCTGTTCACACAGCCGCGTCCGGGTAAAGACGAAAAAATCTTCAAGCTTTACAAGTTCCGCACGATGACCGATGCCCGGGACGAAAACGGTAAGCTGCTCCCCGACGATGTGCGCCTGACAAAGTTTGGCAAGGCGCTGCGTTCGACCTCTCTGGATGAGCTGCCGGAGGCGTTCAACATCCTCAAGGGAGATATGTCGGTGATTGGTCCACGTCCTCAGCTTGTACGGGATATGGTCTTTATGACCCCTGAGCAGCGTCTGCGGCACACTGTCCGTCCGGGTCTTTCCGGCTTGGCACAGACTCGTGGCCGCAATGCGCTGAGCTGGGACGGCAAGCTGGAAACGGATCTGGAGTATATCCAGCACGTTACATTTCTGGGCGATTTGAAGATTATTTTTGATACGGTCAAGCAGGTCTTTTTTCGTCAGAAGGGTCTGGAAAACAGCGATGTAGACGAGGTGGATATCACCGATGACTTCGGAGATTATCTGCTGAAAGCCGGAAGAGTCAGTATGGAAGAATACGAAGAAAGGCAAGTGGAAGCAAAAACACTTCTGGGAATATAAAGGATGAGCATAAAAACACATACACCATTTTCAGTTGCAATTTCTGTATACAAAAGCGATGATCCCAAGTTTTTTGATAGAGCGCTATTTAGTATTACAGAAATGCAAACTGTAAAGCCCGATGAAATCGTCTTAGTCGTTGATGGTCCGGTTTGCGAGGAATTGAATCGTGTAATTGAGAAATATGAGCGCCTATATTCGATTTTTCATATTATTCGCTTAGAGAAAAATGGCGGATTAGGAAATGCGCTGAAGATTGCGGTTGAAAACTCCAAGTACGACTTGATTGCTCGGATGGACAGTGATGATGTATCGTTGCCTACAAGATTTGAACAGCAGCTTAGATATTTTGAAGAGCATCCGGAAGTAGATATTGTTGGCGGTGATATCACAGAATTTATTGGAGATGAGTCTAACATTGTTGGCAAACGTGTGGTTCCAAAATCCAACGAAGAAATTCAGGAATACATGAGAAGACGGTGCGCCTTCAATCACGTGTCAGTAATGTATAAGCGGGATGCGGTACAAGATGCAGGCGGATATCAGGACTGGTTTTGCAATGAGGACTACTATCTTTGGATACGGATGTGGTTGAATCATGCGGTATTTGCCAATACCGGATCTATTCTGGTCAACGTCCGTGTTGGCAAGGAAATGTACCAGCGCAGAGGTGGATGGAAGTACTTTAAAAGCGAAGCGAAATTGCAGAGCTTTATGTTGAAAAAAGGTGTTATCCGTGTGCCAAGATATCTGGTGAATGTGTCGGAGCGCTTGATTCTGCAGGTACTGGTGCCAAATAAAGTTAGAGGATGGGTATTTAGAACATTTGCGAGACAGTAATAAAAAAGCATAAGTGTAGAAAGGGAGAGTTTTATATGAGAGAGCTTAACCTCGAAGAGGTAAAGAAAATCCAAATGGAGATACTTGACTATGTTGATGGATTTTGCAAAAGCGAAAAAATAAAGTATTGGATAGACAGTGGAACGCTAATAGGTGCTGTTCGACATAAAGGATATATCCCATGGGATGATGATATTGATATCGGTATGCTCAGGGAAGATTATGATCGTTTTTGCAAGAGTTTTAACAAAAAAACTACTGAGAAATATCAGTTACATACTTGCGAAAATGATCCTTCTTTCAGATATCCATTCAGTAAAGTTATGGACACAACAACTATTTTATATGAGCCGGATGAAAAGGGTGTAAAGGAAGCGGTTAATATTGATGTGTTCGTATATGACAACGCACCTGATAACGACTTTTTGTTAAAGTGGATGTATTTTAAGCGTGATTTCCTGCGCGCATTAAGAAGCTTTCAGTATGATTATACTAGTTTTGGAAGTTCCACAAAAGTCATTTTGACAAAGGTGTTTAGAAAAGTACTGAAACCTTATTTTAAAGGAAAATCACAGAATTATTGCGTGCTTAAAATGGTGGAAAACTCCAAGACATACGCGATGAAAACAACAAAAAGAATTGGAAATTTTACGGGGACGACTGTGATGTGCAGTGCGAAATCTAATTTCGAAACAACTGTTGAGTTAGAGTTTGAAGGAAAAAAATACCCTGCACCTGTAGGATACGACAGGTATTTAACGGATTATTACGGGGATTATATGAAGCTTCCGCCAAAAGAAAAACAAGTTAAAACGCATCATTTTAAAGCATATGCAAAGGATGATTTAAGCTGAACACAAGCTTTTTGCAAGGAGAAAATTAGGTGTCAGACTATATTTTTTTGTTTGATATGGATTCGACTATTACATGCAAAGAGGTCTTGCCAGAAGATTTGTGAGAATCATTTATAAAGTTAATAAGCGGGACTAGTATACCATACATTTTTTGGCGCAGAATTGCCGATGCTTTGTGAAAAAATGTCACAAAGACATTTGTGCCAAGGTCTATGGCCCATTGCAAATTTCACTAGAGAAATTAAAAAGGAGAATGTGACTGTGACTAAAGTACTAACCTTTGGAGTGTTTGATTATTTTCATTTGGGACATCTTCGACTGTTCGAAAACGCAAAAGCATATGGTGATTATTTGATCGTTGCGGTTCAAGACGGTGATTTTATTCTAAAAACAAAGCCAAATGCAAAAGTCATGTATACAACAGAACAAAGAAAAGAACTGGTCGGAGCCCTTCGGGTTGTTGATGAAGTAGTTAGTTATACGGATGTAGATGTGACAATAAAAGACTTGGACTTTGACGTTTTTGTAATTGGTGAGGATCAAAATCATGCGGGATTTCAGAGAGCAATTGAATGGTGCGAGGAGCACGGAAAAAAAGTGGTTCGCTTAAAAAGGACGCCAGGAATCTGTTCTTCAAGTATAAAAAACAACCTGTAAAAAGATATTAAAATGAAAAAACGACACATTCTAATTGTTAGCCACAACGTTTTTTCCGTAACAGAAAGTATGGGCAAAACGTTGTCATCCTATTTTAAAGGGTTTTCTCCTGATGAGTTGGCACAATTCTATATTCATTCGCAGGTACCAACTTCAACAGTCTGTCACAATTACTACAGAATGACAGATAAAGAAGCTATTAAATCTATTCTTGGAGTGCGCTGTGGCACCTGTTTTCAGGAAAAGGATATCAAAGAGCAGCGGATCAGCAGCCGTACCGATCAAGGCGTTACAGCATCGATCTATCAAAAGGCAAGAAAAAGAACGCCACTTATTTATCTTGCAAGAAATACATGGTGGAAGCTTTCACATTGGAATACAAGAAAATTCAAAAAATGGTTGGATGATTTTGCTCCAGACTGCGTTTTTTTGGCCTCCGGCGATTATGCGTTTATCTATGATATTGCCTTGAAGATCGCAAAGTCCAGAAATATTCCACTGTATGTTTCCTGCATGGATGATTACTATTTTTACAATAAAAATCAGAATTCTGCTCTGGGCAAATGGCAGCATAAGCTGTTTATGAAATCTGTGCGCCGTACAATGGATTATGCATCCGAGCTGTTCTGTATCTGCGATAAAATGACAGAAGATTATGCGGAATATTTTCGTAAGCCATGTGTGACGGTGCATACCCCTTCGACGATCGAGCATCCGTTGCATGAAGAAAAAAAGCTGCAGATCAGCTATCTGGGAAATCTTGGCTATAGTCGAAACGAACAGCTGATCGCCATCGGCCGAAGCCTGAAAGCACTTGGATTAAAGCCTGATCATATTGATGTCTATTCCACAGAATCAAGAAAAGAGATCTTGGAGGGAATGACGGAGAAAAATGGCATTGTATTTCATGGGCCGGTTGGTGCCAAGGATGTTCTAAAGATTATGGGAGAGAGTCTTGCAGTTATCCACACAGAATCCTTCGATGAGAAAAATCGTCAGGCAGTACGCTACTCTGTTTCCACAAAAATTGCAGATTCAGTAGCGAGCGGAACCAGCATTTTGGCCTATGGTCCGGAGGAAATTGCATCTATTGCTTATTTGAAAAAAGAAAATGCAGCCTTTTGCTGCACAGAGCCGGAAAAGCTGGGTGATACGTTGCGTGAGCTGATTCAAAATGAAGAAAAACGAAATGTAACCGTTCAAAACGCATTGAAACTGGCAGCCCAAAACCATGCAGCATCCTGTACGCCGGAAATTATAAAAAGAGAGCTTTTAAGATAACGAGGAAGTAGTATGAAAATCCTACAGGTGAATGTCGTTTACAAAAAGGGCAGTACCGGAAAAATTACACATGACCTACATAAGGGCTTGCTGGATGCTGGCATGGAATCCATCGTCTGCTATGGACGCGGTGAGCTGGTAGACGAGCCGGGGGTCTATAAGACCTGCCCGGAGTGGTATTCCAAGCTGAATAATGCGTTGTCCCGGGTGACGGGTATCATGTACGGCGGCTGCTTTTTCTCCACTAATAAATTGATTTCCATCATCAAAAAAGAACAGCCGGATATCGTCCACCTGCAGTGCATCAATGGTTACTTTGTAAATATCTATCGCTTGGTGAATTGGCTGAAAAAGAACCATATCAAAACGGTTCTCACCCTTCACGCAGAGTTTATGTACACCGGTGGATGCGGTCACTCCATTGAGTGTGATCAATGGAGTACCCGCGAGGGATGCGGTCACTCCGGTTGTCCTCGCTGGCGCTCGGAAACAAAATCCTTGTTCGTAGATAGAACCGCTACAATGTGGCATAGAATGAAGGACGCCTTTGATGGTTTTGAAGAACTGACGGTCGTTTCGGTTTCGCCGTGGCTGATGGAGCGCGCCCAACGTGCACCGATCCTTGCCGGAAAAAAGCATTGCGTTATCTACAACGGTCTGGATACGGGTGTTTTTCATCCCTATGACACGCAGGATCTGCGTGAAAAGCATCATTGCGGGGATAAAAAGGTTGTGTTCCATGCAACGCCGTATTTCAGCGCAGACCCAAATCATCTCAAAGGCGGCTATTATGTGCTGGAGCTTGCAAAGCAAATGCCGGATGCTGTTTTTATTGTAGCCGGTGAGCCTGAAAAAGGCATTCAGGTGCCGCCTAATGTGATCCTGCTGGGGCGGGTGGCATCGCAGGAATTGTTGGCACGATATTATTCCATGGCAGATATAACGCTGCTGACCAGTAAGCGCGAGACCTTTTCCATGGTGACCGCCGAAAGCCTTTGCTGTGGCACGCCGGTGGTTGGCTTTAAAGCAGGTGCTCCGGAGCAAATTGCGATCCCGGAGTATAGCCGGTTTGTGGAGCAAGGAGATATTTCCGCGCTGAGAGCGTGCACTAATGGTTTTCTTGCAGAGCCTGTTGACGATGCGCTTTCGGCTGTTGCCAAGGATAAGTACTCAATTCAGACTGCTATATCAAGACATATTTTATTGTATACGGATTTCATTGGGGAGAAGAGATGATAGTTTACTTTCTTATGTATACATTGCTCCTGTGTACGACCGGCATCGTGGGGCAAACAGGAACAACCATTGCACAAAAAAACAAACGTAGTGCGATTTATGCTGCTACACTTGTTGCACTTGTGGTGGCGCTGCGACATCCCAGCATGGGCATAGACCTAGGGTATGGAAGATATTATGGGTATCTGGTATCTTTTCAAGAGATTTCTCGATACTCGTGGAGAAAATTGATCGCCATGTCAGGTTGGCAAAATTACGAGTGGGGATATATCGTTTTTAACAAATTAGTGGGTTGTATTTCCACGGAGTATCAGAGCTTATTGATTGCATGTGCGGTAGCTTCTATTGCTCCGATAGGGGTAATGATCTGGAAAAACAGCAAAGATCCTCTCCTGGCAATCATAGTGTACTTGGGGTTGCCTTGTGCATTGGTTCCGTTTTCTGCACTGAGACAAGGAATCGCAGTAGGTATTTGTTGCCTGTCGATTCCGCTTATTCGCAAGAATAAATTAGTTGAATTTGTACTGCTGGTAGCGTTTGCAACCCTATTTCACTACTCTGCGGTTTGTTTTATCATAGCATATCCAATATATCATATTAAACTATCGAAACATCTTAGAATCCTCTCGATTCCAGCCTTGGCAGTGATTTTTGTGGCACGGTATCCGTTATTTGTGATCGGGTCAAAGATTTTAAAAAAAAGTGCCGCGATAGAGCAAACCAATGCGGTCACATTGTTGATCGTGTTTGCCTTGATTTATACTTTTTGCGCACTATTTGTACATGACGAGACAGACGGTGGATTCTTAAATATTTATTATATTGCCTGTGTTGCACAATGCTTTGCAGGCTTGTATTCGATCGCAATGAGAGTTGGGTATTATTTTATGCCGTCGTTAGTTATTGCGCTACCCAATATTATAAAAAATATGAAAAAGTTTGATAACCGGAAGATTTCAAGGCTGTGTGTGATGACTGCATTTGTGGCTTATGGATTGTATATGCTGTATTCAAGCGGAAAAGGCTGGGCGATGACATATCCATATCATTTCTTTTGGGAGTAAAATATGAACTCTTTTCGCAAAAATCTAAGTTGGATTTTTTTTGGCAACATAGCACATGCTGTATTACAATATGGGATCAATATACTGTGCGCAAGAGCGTTTGGCGTAAACGACTATGGATTGATAAACTATGCAGCCTCGATCATAGCGTTTTTTACGGCGATCGGTACATTGGGCTACAACAGCGTTATTACAAAAAACTTTGCGGAGGATGAAGCCCGAAGCGGTGATTATCTGAAAACTGCATTATATTCCCGAACTGTATTCGCAGTGCTGTCGATCGCAGGCATTCAGATATTCCTCACACTTTCAGGAAACCGCGATGCTCAGCTTCAACGCGTGGTTTTATGTCAATCCTTGCAGATTTTATTTGGGACAGCAGACATTTTTGTCTACTGGTTTCGCTTCAAGAACAATGCCAAATACGTTGAGCTTGTCCGATTGCTGGCACTTGTTTTTTCTGCCCTGTGGCGCTTGGGAGCAATTTACTTTTTTGATAGCGTTACCCTGTATGTATTGGGCGTATCGCTTGAAACTTTGATTTTCAGCATCCTTCTCGTTTGGTTCTACAATCGTGAATATGCAGTTCATTACCGCGGTAGAGCCAGTATAAGCACGCTGAAAAAACTCATCAAGATTTCTTATCCCTTTATTTTTTCGGCAGTTCTGACAACGATTTATGGTCAAACGGATAAGATCATGCTGAAAAATTATCTGGACAATACGTCGGTTGGATTATATTCTGTTTCGCTTACATTGGCTGGAGCGATTTCAATTATCCCTTCCGCTATAATTGAAGGATTTCGACCGGACATTATGAATTTTAAAAATTCATCCCCCAAACGGTACAAACAACGTCTGCAACAGGTTTATGGATTGGTGTTTTGGATATCTGTCTGTTATTGCTTGTTTATCACTGTATTTGCTCGACCAATCATTCAACTTTTGTATGGAAAGGCTTATTTGGGCGCAGTACCTTCTCTTGCGCTGATCGTATGGTATACCTCCTTTTCCTACTTTGGTTCGATCAATAACATTTACATGGTTGCGGAAGGGAAAACGTTCTGGGTCCAGATCATCACATTGTTTGGGGCACTGCTGAATGTAGTACTGAATGCGCTGCTGATTCCTCGTTTTGGAATAGTGGGAGCATCGGGTGCGTCGCTGATTACACAGGTGGCAGCTAATTTTATCTTGTTGCTCATACTTCCCCCCTTAAGAGAAAACTTTTTTATTATTCTTGAGGGAATTGCACTTAAAGGATTTATTGACAACAGAAGAGAAAGGAAGAATGTGTAAATGCTCATTACCGGAGAGGTGCAATGCAAACAGTGTGGAGAAAGCGTTGCATGGTACTATCAAATTCCAAATCGTATGACCGATGGAATATTCGATGTTGATGTGATCCCGAAAGATAAGGTGGGGCTGCTAGGCAAGCCATATCTACTGACCGACAAATGTTACTTGATGAGATTTTGGTGCCCGCATTGTGGACACCAAAGTGACTTTGAATACGAAAGTAGCAGTGTGCTCCGGTAAATTAGTTCCGCTATGGCCTTCGTAAAAAATACATATTTAGGAGGAAATTATGTCTCTTTTCGAAAATAAGACCCTTATGATTACCGGTGGTACCGGTTCTTTTGGTAACGCCGTCCTGAACCGCTTCCTTGCCACCGATATTGGCGAGATCCGCATCTTCTCCCGCGATGAGAAAAAGCAGGATGATATGCGTCATGAGTATCAGGCAAAGATGCCGGAGGTTGCAAATAAGATCAAGTTTTACATCGGCGATGTGCGCGACCTGCAGTCCGTGCGTGGCGCTATGCACGGTGTGGACTACATCTTCCATGCTGCTGCTCTGAAGCAGGTGCCCTCCTGCGAGTTCTTCCCCATGGAAGCCATGCGTACCAACGTTATCGGCACCGATAACGTGCTGACTGCCGCCATTGAGGAGGGCGTCAAGAGCGTTATCTGCCTGTCTACCGACAAGGCTGCATATCCCATCAACGCAATGGGTATGACCAAGGCCGTGGAGGAGAAGGTTGCCATTGCAAAGTCCCGTATGTCCGGCAACACCAAGATCTGCTGCACCCGTTATGGCAATGTCATGTGCTCTCGCGGCTCTGTTATCCCCCTGTGGATCGATCAGATCAAAGCAGGCAACCCCATTACCGTGACTGAGCCGAATATGACCCGCTTTATTATGTCGCTGGAAGAGGCGGTGGATCTGGTTCTGTTTGCCTTTGAGCACGGTGAAAACGGTGATCTGCTCATTAAAAAGGCTCCGGCTTGTACCATCCAGACGCAGGCAGAAGCGGTTTGCGAGCTGTTTGGCGGCAAAAAAGAGGAAATCAAGGTTATTGGTATCCGTCACGGCGAAAAAATGTATGAGACTCTGTTGACCAACGAGGAATGCGCAAAGGCAATCGACATGGGCGACTTCTACCGCGTTCCTGCCGATAACCGCAGCCTGAACTACGATAAGTATTTTAAGGACGGCGACGAAAAGCGTAATATCCTGACCGAATTCAATTCCAACAACACCCGCCGCCTGAACCTGCAGGAAACCATTGATACCATTGCATCTCTGACGTACATCAAGGAGCGGTTGGCAGAGGAAAAGTAAACGGCTGGAGGATTATTGATGAACATTCTAGTCACAGGTGCCAAGGGCATGGTGGGAACCGCCCTGTGCAAC